>Ga0316201_10003655_pt1 | contig 11392 bp, 10 predicted proteins | sample CS6wburrow_MG_FD_204516 | JGI IMG/M metagenome (GOLD analysis project Ga0316201, IMG submission 204516) | Coastal sediment microbial communities from Delaware Bay, Delaware, United States - CS-6 worm burrow | ecosystem: Environmental > Aquatic > Marine > Coastal > Sediment | place: USA... | reverse complement strand
GACACCAGGAAATTGGCCCGCGCCTTAACATAGATTTCTCATACCAGGTCGTTGCAGAGAAAGGTCAGGGGGTAGGGCAGCACGCCTACTGCCAGTGCCATCGGGCCCAGCTGGACGAAACGGGTAATACCGATAACATTGAGCAGCGTCATCGCACACAGAAAGATGCCCGACAGGATCAGGAAGACGCGCTCCCGTCTCTCCCATACAACCTGGTCTACCGGCACACGTCAGGCCTCCTTCTGGCCCAGGTTGGCATGCAGCAGGGCGCCGTTGATGACGGGGTTGTGGTGCGCCCACCGGATCAGTTCGCCGATCTCCTCAGGCCGGATCAGGCGGTCGTAACTGTTCATGCCCGCTATGATGCGCTGCACTTCGGGATCGCCCCCCAGATGCGTCTGCAGCATTTCGGTGTCGGTAAATCCCGGGCAGATCAGGGCTGTGTGCACACCGGTGCCCATGAGATCCTGGCAGGTGGCGCGCATCATGCCCAGCTGGGCGTGTTTGCTGACCACGTAGCTGAAAGAGCCCGGCACGGCTTTCTCTGACAGTGTGGAACCAACGTAGAGTACGCTGGATGATCGAGGCAGCAGGGACAGTAAGCACCGGTTGAGGCTGTTGATCGCCACGACATTGGTTTCGAGTACGCGCCGAAGACTATCGCTGTCGCAGTCCTGCGCGCTGTCCTTGAGCATCTGACTGGCATTGTGGACCAGCGCTACCGACGTGCAGCTGGCGATTTCCGCGGCCAGTACGTCACAGGCAGCATCGATAGACGCAGGGGAAGAGAGGTCGCAGGCGATATTGCTGACTTCGGGTTCCGGGCATGCACGACGCGAGAGGTTGAATACGCGAAAGCCTTCGGCGATAAAGGCTCTGGCGGTTGCCTGCCCGATGCCGACACTGGCGCCGGTGATGATTGCTGTCTTCATGGATAATCCGTTTCACGGTGCCGCGACAACACCTTTGCCGTGCAGGTTCAGGTATTTTGCCTGGGTCGTCAAGGCAAATGCGGCGACGGTCTGCCGCCCACCCTCACGACTGGCTGTGCAATTCGAGGCGGTTATGGTGAGCACAGGCGTCGGATTGCAATCCGCCATTGGTTGCGCTCCGTATGTTCAGACGTGACAATGCGTGAAAAAGGCAGGTGGAAAAGTATTCATGGAACGACTGACGACCCTCTTCATCGACAAGGAGAGCCACAAGTTTTCGGCGGCCCACTTTACGATCTTTTCATCGAGCGAGCGGGAGCGCCTGCACGGCCATAACTACTCCGTTTCCGTGCGTATTGTCGCGCCCATCGGCCCCAATGGTTTTTCCGCAGATTACAATGTCTACAAGTCGCGCCTGAAATCGCTCTGTGATGACCTCGACGAGTACCTGCTGCTGGCCGGCGAATCCCCCTATCAGCGCATAGAGGAAGCGGGAGCCTATTATCGGGTCTCCTTTGCCGGTGAGGAAATGATGTTCCTGCAGAGTGACACGCAAGTGCTGCCTATCAGTAACGCTACTGTGGAGGAATTCTCCCACTACCTCCTGCAGCGGCTGCGGCAGGCTTCAGAAGGGGAAGACCTGCGCGAGATAGAGCTCTGCGTCGCCTCGGGCCCGGGCCAGCGCGCCAGCGCGACCTGGCGCATGGCCTGACCGCGCCAGAGACGCGCGCTCAAGCGCCCCCGGAGGCGGCGATGCCGCTGTGGCGCAGCAGGGCCCCCGTATCGGGTTCGCGGCCGCGAAAGGCGACAAACAGGTCCATCGGCTCTTTCGAGCCACCGGCTTCAAGGATGTGCGTACGGAACGCGGACCCTGTTTCCCGGTTGAAAACACCCTCCTCCTCGAAGCGGGAGAAAGCGTCGGCTGACAGCACCTCGGCCCATTTGTAGCTGTAATATCCCGCCGCATAGGCGCCCGAGAAGATGTGGCTGAAGCTGTTCTGAAAGCGGCTGAAAGCGGGGGGAACAACGACAGCGACCTCGCTGCGCACGTCGTCCAGCAGGTCCTGTACGGATTCAAATGCCCCGGTGCCCCATTCCATGTGCAGTCGGAAGTCGAACAGCGCCAGTTCGAGTTGTCGCGCGAGCATCATGGCCGCGTTGAAATTGCGTGCGGTGAGCAATCGCTCCAGCAGTGCCTCTGGCAAGGGTTCGCCGGTTTCATGGTGTCCCGAAATGAACTCCAGAGCCTCCCGCTGCCAGCACCAGTTTTCCATGAACTGGCTGGGCAGCTCAACGGCGTCCCAGGCCACGCCGCTGATACCGGATACAGCGGCCACCGTCTGGCGGGTAAGCATATGGTGCAGCCCGTGGCCGAACTCATGAAACAGGGTGGTGAGTTCACTGTGACTGAGCAGGGCGGGGGCGTCACCTACGGGCGGCGTAAAGTTGCACACCATGTAGGCAACGGGAATCTGCAGCTGTCCGCCGGATTGCCGGCGGGTGCGGCAGTCAGCCATCCAGGCCCCCCCTTTTTTATGATGCCGCGCGTAGAGATCCAGATAGAAGCGGGCGATAACATCGCCGTCCTGCAGCAGTTCGAACAGGCGGGCATCAGGGTGGTAGCTGTCGAACCCGGTGATCTCCCTGACCGTAATGCCATACAGACGCTCCACGACCTGGAAGAGCCCCGGCAGAACCCGGCTGACCGGCAGGTAGGGTCGGATTTCCTCCTGGGAGAGCTGGTACTGCTGCTGGCGCAATTTCTCGCTGTAATAGGACACATCCCAGGCCTGCAGTTCCTGCACGCCGTGAACTTCCCGGGCAAACTGCGACAGGGCCTGCCATTCGTCCTCGGCCTGGGCGCGGGACTGGCGGCCCAGCCCACGCAGGAATTCCATGACACGTGCCGGGCTCTCCGCCATCTTGGTGGCGAGGGACAACTCGGCGTAGTTGTTGAAGCCCAGCAGCTTTGCCAGCTCCAGGCGCAGGTCCAGGATTTCGCGAATGACGTCCGTATTGTCCCACTGGCCCGCGTGGGGTCCCAATCGGGAGGCGCGGGTACAGTTGGCCGTATACACCTCCTCTCTGAGGTCGCGGTCATCGCAGTAGGTCTGTACCGGATGGAATGAAGGAAACTCCAGCGTGATGAGATAGCCATCCAGCCCCTGCTGCCGGGCAGCCTGACGGGCGACGGCGAGATCGGTTTCGGGAAGGCCGGTCAGTTGTTCTGCAGTCACCAGCCTGGACCACGCATCGGTTGCATCCAGAACATTTTCCCCGAATTGACTGCCCAGTTCTGACAGCCGCTTCTGCAGTTCGCCATAGCGTTGCCGCGCAGCTGTCGGGAGTGATACACCCGCGAGCCTGAAGTCGCGCAGGGCATTTTCGATCGCCTTGCGTCGGGCGGTATCCAGTGCATGGAATGACTCACTGTCGGCGATCTGTTGGTACGCCTGGTAAAGCCCCGTGTGTTGCCCCTTCCAGGTACTGTACTCGGAGAGTAAAGACAGGCATTGGTGGTAGGCCTCGCGCAGCGGCGGACTGTCCAGCACAGAGTGCAGGTGGGATATGGGGGACCAGGCCCGGGACAGCTCATCTTCCAGATCCTCGAGAGGCTGCAGCAGGTTGTCCCAGTCATAGCGCTGGTGGGCAGCCAGCAGTTCGTCGACGTTGCGCTGGTTGCGTTTGATGAGTTGGCGGACGGCGGGCACCACGTCGTCGGGAGAGATGCGTGAAAAGGGTGGCAGGTCGTGCTGCTCGAGCAGTGCATTGGACATGATAGATCGTCTTGGAAACAGGGTGATCGGACTATAGTAACCCGGACTGGCCCGTAAATTCCCATGCCGTTAATGGGTGATAGCTGACCCCGCTTCGGCCCTGCCGCGATTCAAAGAGGGTGAAATGGTCGAAAATGAAGTGGAAGTCCGGCGGAGACGCGGGCGGGGGGGGTGCCCGGTCGCAGCCGCGAAACAGGGTGATATGTGGCTGAAAGGCTTTCCGGTCGCGCTTGCCGCCAACCCGTTGTGAGAGAATCCCCAGTTTGCCCGCCAGGCGCGAAAGCTCCGGAGGGCAGAGTGTCGGCCCCAGCCAGTAGATGCCGGGTTTGTGCCAGTATCCGGTGCGGTCCAGCGTAACTGCGGCTCCGCGGGGCTGCGAGCGAGTCAGCCACGCATCGACGGACAGGCAGAGGTGTTCTATTTCCCGTTCGTCCAGTTCGCCGATAAATGCCAGGGTAATGTGGAAGTTGGCGGGGGGCACGGGCCGACCCGCAGCGGTAAACTGTCGGTCGCGCCAGTCCGAGATGGCCAGAATAGTCTTCTGGTCGGGTTCCAAGCCGAAGAACACACGCATCGGGTCTATTCTTTCTTTTTCATCAGTGGCGCAAAACCGTCGTTGTTCTCGCCGGTGTCACGGCGTGGCTTTCCACGGTTCTTCTGGTTGCGCTGACGGGTCTTCTGCTTGGGGGGAGCGGATTTGCTGCGCTTTTTCTTGCGGCCCTCGGCCTTGCCGGAGGACTTGGTTTTCTTCGGTCCGCTGTAGCGCGCTTTCAGCCCCGGCAGACTGCGGTGCTCGAATGCCAGCTTGAGATAGCGCTGGATACTGATCATCAGGTTCCACTCGGGCGCGCTGACCAGTGAGACAGCGAGTCCGCGGGCGCCTGCACGACCCGTACGCCCTGTGCGATGGAGGTAGTCATCGCCGCTGTGCGGCATGTCGTAGTTGATTACCAGATCGATGTCGCTGACGTCCAGGCCGCGTGCCGCGACATCACTGGCGCACAGAATGTCGATCTTTCCGTCGCTGAATTGCACCATTACCTGTTTGCGCTGTTCTGTGCTCAACTCGCCATGGAGGCACGCACAGCGCAGTCCCGCATGCCTGAGTGCATCGGAGAGCCGTTCCGCGGTTATGCGCTTGTTGGCGAATACCAGCGCGCGCCTGAACCCCCCGCTCTCCAGCAGGGCCCGCAACAGTCTCTCCTTGTGTTCAGGGCCGTCGGCGAGTATCACCTGGTGAAAGATGCTGCTGTGTGGCTGTCTCACGGCCCCGACCGTGACCGTTTCGTGCTCGCCCATCAATTCGCGAACGATACCGCCCAGACCCCTGTGCCTGAGCGTGGCAGAGAGCATGAGCAGCTGCCGATCGGGGGCACAGTAGCCGTTTATTTTCAGGACATCCTCGCGAAAGCCCATGTCCAGCATGCGGTCCGCTTCATCCAGCACCAGCGTCTGCAGGGCACTGAGATCGGCGCTGCCCCGTTCGCAGTGTTCCAGCAGCCGGCCGGGCGTGGCAATGATGATCTCGGGATTTTTGCGGAACAGGGACCGCTGGTACTTGAAATCTGCCCCGCCGGTGATCGCCTGGGCCTGCAGTGGGGATTTGCGCAGCAGCGCCCGGCACTGTTTCAGTATCTGCCTCGCCAGTTCCCGGGTCGGTACCAGAATCAGGGCCAGGGTCCCGGCCTGCGCCCGGGACTGCCGGGTGAGAATTTTCTGCGCCAACGGCAAAAGGTAGGCGAGTGTCTTGCCGCTGCCGGTTTCTGCGCTGACGACGACATCAGAACCAGCCAGCGCCAGTGGTAGCGCCTGTTCCTGCACCGCTGTGGGTTCGCTGAACCCCAGTTCGTCCAGGCCCAGTTGCAAGCGGCGGTCCAGTTGCAGTGCTTCCAGCAAGTCGTTTTCCCCGGTAGGCCAGGCCAGGCCTGACGGAGCCTGCATAGTAACCGATGGCCGTGCAGTGTCGCCACCGAACCGTTCCCCTGGCAAACGGGAGAGCAGGGGTAATCTCATCCGGTGTATGATGTACCCCATTGTTTGCTGCTCTACTGACCGTAACGTTCATGGGATTATCCGCGAAAATTTTACTCGGCCTGATCTTCGGTATTGTCACCGGTCTGTTCTTCGGTGAAATGGTGGCGGGTCTCAGGGTGTTCGGCGACGTTTTTATCAAGCTGCTGCAGATCACTGTCCTGCCCTACATCATAGTGTCCCTGATCGCCGGCTTCGGCCGCCTGCAGATGGAGCAGGCCCGTAGCCTGGCCGTACGGGGGACCCTGGTGCTCCTGGTGATATGGGGTTTGGCGCTGGCCATAATTTTCCTGGCTGCCCTGGCTTTCCCGGAGATGGACGCCGCTTCCTTTTTCAGCAGCTCCTCCGAACACTCGACGGAACAGCCTGACCTCTTCGAGCTCTACCTGCCGGCCAACATTTTCTATTCACTGTCGAACAATCTGGTCCCGGCGGTAGTGTTGTTCAGCATACTGGTGGGGGTGGCGCTGATTTCGGTGGAGGACAAAAGCGGTGTTCTGCCGGTCTTTGACAGCCTGGCGACAGCCATGAGCCGGATCAACGCTGCGATCGTACAGCTCACCCCCTACGGCATCTTCGCCATTGCCGCGGCGGCTGCCGGCACCATGACCATCGAGGAGATCGGTAGGGTGCAGGTCTACCTGGTCACCTATATCAGTCTGGCCCTGCTGACCACCTTCTGGATTTTCCCGGGTCTGGTTGCCGCGGTCAGCGGTATCTCCTACCGCGAGGTATTGCGCACCTTTCGCGACGCGCTGGTGACGGCCTTTGCGACCGGTAACCAGTTTGTGGTGCTCCCGCAGATCGCGGAGAATTGTAAGGAATTGCTGCGGCGACATCGCGTCGAGAGCAGCGAGGCTGAGTCGGCGGTAGACATCATTGTGCCGGTTTCCTTCAACTTCCCTTCACTGGGCAAGTTACTGGTGCTGCTCTTCGTGCTCTTCGCTGCCTGGTTCACCGATACCGATCTGAGTGCGCCGGAGCGTCTCTCCCTTGCGTTTAACGGTCTCTTCAGCCTGTTCGGCAGCATCAACGTGGCAGTGCCCTACCTGCTGGATTCCCTGCGGATTCCAACCGACATGTTCCAGCTGTTCCTGGTTACCGGTATCGTGGTGGGCCGTTTCGGTGCCATGCTAGCCGCACTGCATATCATCGTGCTCAGTGTCATAGGTACGCTGGCTCTCACGGGCGCGCTGCAGCTGCGCGGTACTGCCATTATTCGCTATCTCGCGATCAGTGCGGTAGCCATGCTGATACTGGTGCTGGGTCTGCGCTCGTATTTTCACTATTTCGTGCCTGACCCTCCGGCGCGCGACGAAGTGCTGTCCGGCATACAGCTGATGCAGCACCGGGTGCCGGCGCGCGTTTCGGACGTGGTGCCGGGGGCGATGCCTGCCCGACTGACGGGCGCCAGGCTGGATCATATTTTAGAGAGCGGAGTGTTGCAGGTCGGCTACCGTCCTGCGAATCTGCCGTGCAGCTTCCTGACCGACGGCGGTGACCTGGTGGGGTTCGACGTGGAGATGGCGCACATTCTGGCCGAAGATTTTGAGGTGGAGCTGGAATTTGTGCCCTTCGAGTTTGACACTCTCGGGGCCATGCTGGCGTCCGGGCAGATCGATATCGCGATGTCCTGCATCGCCAGCCTCCCCGATCGCTATGCGCAGGTCTCTTTTTCCCGCCCCTACCTCGATCTGCGACTGGCCCTTATCGTTCGCGATCATCAACGGCAACTGTTCGCCGATCCGGCAGCACTGCGCTTGCGCAAGGACCTGACGATCGCGCTGGTGAGCAGCCATTACTTCGTATCCCGGCTGAAGCGGCTGCTGCCCGAGGCGCGCATTGTCGAACTCAGCGGGGCCGAGGAGTTCTTCACCGGTGCCGGGCAGGAGGCTGACGCCCTGCTGCTCTCTGCCGAGGAGGGGGCGGCTTATACGTATCGCTACCCTCAATATGTCGTGGTCCACAGTCGCAAGAATATCCGCCTGCCTGCGGCATATGCTGTGCCCAAGGGAGACATCGAAACCATGCATGTGGTCAGCAACTGGATCGACCTCAAGCGCAATGACGGCACGATTGATGCGCTCTACGACTACTGGATGCTGGGCGGGGCATCGCGCCCCCGGGAGCCGCGCTGGTCGATCATCCGCAATGTGCTGGGCTGGGTCGACTGAAACCGCAGGTCGATGGCGGTGCTAAATTGGCGTATTGCCGCTAGAATCATAGGTCACGAACAACAGTAAAACACCGGATGTCATCCCATGCGCGCTGTCTCTCAATTTGTTTCGCTCCTGCTTTTCCTGTCACTGTCATGTGGTGCTCCGGCCGCGGATTACGATGTCCGCACGGAATCCCGCGTGGTGGCGTTCGGCGATGTGCACGGTGCCTATGACGATTGGGTAGCCATGCTGCGCGAACTCGGTGTGGTGGACGGTGATCTCAACTGGAGCGGCGGGGATACGCACCTCATTTCGCTGGGCGACCTGATCGACCGGGGCCCCGGCTCCCGGGCCGTGGTGCAGCTGATGATGAAGCTGGATCGCCAGGCGGAAAAGGCGGGGGGCGCGGTGCACATGGTCCTGGGTAACCACGAGATCATGGTGATGACAGGGGCCCTGAACTATGTAAGCCGGGAGGAGTTTGCCGCTTTTGCGGGCGACGAGAGCAAGGAGGACCGGGAGGCGCTCTACGCGGAGTACCGCCGCTTCAACCCCGGCGGTGATGAAGCGGCCGCCCGCAGCCGTTTTGCAGACCAGTACCCATCGGGCTTTCTCGCCCTGCGCAAGGCCTACTCCCGCGAGGGCGAGCTGGGACGATGGCTGCTGGAGCAACCTTTTATTATCAAGGTCAACGACAAGGTCTATATGCACGGCGGGATCTCCGGCCCCCTGGCCGGTGAAACCATTGCTGATCTGAACAAACAGCTGAAGAGCGAGCTGGCAGCCTACCTCGAGGACATGGATGCCCTGCGCGACGCCGGCGTCATGCCGTGGCATGTCTCCTTTGATGATCACCTCGGGTTTCTCAACGCCCGGGCGGAGGAGTTCGCCGCTGCCAACCCGAAGGTGCAGGCCGACTGGTTCGAGCCGCTGAAAAACGTTTTCGAGGCCCAGAAAGCGCTGTTGTTCAACCAGCGGGAGAACCCCTTCTGGTATCGGGGTACGGCCTACTGCCATCCCTACTCGGAATCATTCAATACCGAGCGCTTTCTCAAGCGCGCAGGGGCAAAGCAGCTGGTCGTAGGTCATACACCGGTCCGGGGCAAGGTGTACCAGCGCATGGAGGGACTGGTGCTGCGCCTGGACAGCGGTATGCTGAAGAGCGTCTATAATGGCCTGGCCACAGCGCTGGTATCCCAGGGTGGCCGGGATTATATCCACTACCTGGGCAGCAGTGAGCAGCGGCAAGCGCTGACGGAGCCACGCAGCCTGGCCTACGCCCTTTCCGGCATGACCGACGAAGACCTCGAGGCATTCATGCTTACTGCCCCTGTCGTGGAGGTGCGGGATATCGGGACCGGGGTCACCAAGCCGAAGCGCGTGACCCAGCAGCGAGGCGAGGTGACCAACGACGCCGCCTTCAAGTATTTCGACAGCGACCCTGGGATGCAGTCCAAGGCCAAGTATATTGCCCGGCGTTACAACGAGGCTGATCGTTATATCTATGATGTAGCCGCCTATAAGCTGGATCGGATGCTGGATCTGCAGATGGTCCCGACTGCCGTGCTGGCTGAAGTGGAGGGCGAGAACGGTGCGCTTTCCGACTGGGTTGAGAACGCGATCAACGAGCGGGACAGGCTCGAGCAGAAACTGCCCTTCGACAGTCACTGTCCCCAGTGGGAGCAGTATCGCCTGCGCTTCGTCTTCGACATCCTTATCCACAATGATGACAGGAACCTGACCAACCTGCTGTGGAGCCGCAAGGGCTACTACCTGACCTTTATCGACCACACATTGGCTTTTCGCACCACGGAAAAACGGCCCAAACAGTATCGCAAGGTGGATGTGGAGGTCTCTGACCTGATGGCTTCGAAGTTGGAGTCTCTCACCGAGGAAAACCTGCGCCAGGCGTTATCACCCTACCTTCATCCGAGGCAGATCGAAGGCATCATTGCGCGACGCGACCTGATCCTGAAAGAAGCGGTGCGGAGCGGGAAACAGTGATCCTTCGCGTGAATCCCCGCATTGCATCCCCGATCCCCGGTAGGGCAAACTGAGCCCCCAGAATATTCGACCTGGCAGAGAGGATTTTACATGGTAAAGGCAATCCGGGTTCACAGTGCCGGCGGGCCGGAAGTGATGGTGCTGGAGGATGTGTCGCTGGAAGCACCGGGTCCGGGCATGGTCCGCATCGCCAATCGCGCCATCGGGCTCAACTATATTGATACCTATCATCGCAGCGGGCTCTATCCCCTCCCGCTTCCCACCGGTATCGGCATGGAGGCGGCGGGTGAGGTGGAGGCCGTGGGAGAGGGCGCCGACCTGGAGGTGGGGGACAGGGTCGCCTACTGCTCTGCCGGGTTCGGCGCCTATAGCGAGGCTATCAACCTGCCGGCGAGCCGCCTGGTGAAGATTCCCGACGGGATCGATTTCGAGCAGGCCGCAGCAGCGCTGCTGAAGGGACAGACGGTCGAGTATCTGTTGCAGCGGACCTATGCACTCAAAGCCGGGGAGACCTGCCTGTTTCACGCCGCCGCCGGCGGGGTGGGCCTGATATTCGGGCAGTGGGCCGACAGCATCGGCGCCAGGGTCATCGGTACCGTGGGGTCCGATGAAAAGGCGGAGCTGGCGCGGGCGCATGGCTATCACCATGTGATTAACTACCGCAGTGAAAACGTGGTTGAGCGTGTGCGGGAAATCACCGCAGGTGCCGGCGTGCCGGTCGTCTATGACGGGGTTGGCCGGGATACTTTCGACATGTCCCTGGACTGCCTGCAGCCGCGGGGGTTGATGGTGAGCTTCGGCAACGCCTCGGGCGCTCCCGAGCCGTTGGATTTGTCGGTGCTGACTAACAAGGGGTCACTTTTCATCACCCGGCCCACCCTGCTCACCTACACGGCCAGCACCGAGGAGTTGCGCCAGTCTTCCCGGGATCTCTTTTCCCGGCTGCTCGATGGTGCTATCCGGGTCGAGGTCAATCAGCGCTACGCCCTGGCCGATGTGCAGCAGGCACATCGGGACCTGGAGGGTCGCGCGACGACCGGCTCCTCGGTGCTGCTGCCCTGAACTGGGATAATGGGGGCGTGAAAGTCGCTCCGGTGGTGCTGGAAGGGGAGGGCATACGCCTGGAGCCCATGGGGCCGGAGCACGCCCAGGGCCTCTACAATCGCGGGCGTTGCGCAGAGGACTGGGCGTTGCTGCCCCGGTCCTGCTTTGTCGATCTGGCGGATACGCGCCAGTGGATCGATGAAGCCCTGGAGGATAACTCAGCACTGCCATTTGTTATCGTGGAATCAGCCAAGGGCAAGGTGGTGGGCAGTACCCGCTACCTCAATATCCGCCCGGAGCACCGCTCCCTGGAGATCGGCTGGACCTGGCTTGGCCAGGAGTGGCAGCGCACAGGCATCAATACCGAGGTCAAGGCGCTGCTGCTGACACACGCTTTCGAACGTCTCGCCTGCATCCGGGTCGAATTCAAGACCGATGCGCGTAA
>Ga0316201_10003654_pt1 | contig 11392 bp, 14 predicted proteins | sample CS6wburrow_MG_FD_204516 | JGI IMG/M metagenome (GOLD analysis project Ga0316201, IMG submission 204516) | Coastal sediment microbial communities from Delaware Bay, Delaware, United States - CS-6 worm burrow | ecosystem: Environmental > Aquatic > Marine > Coastal > Sediment | place: USA... | reverse complement strand
GATCGATCAGCCCGTACATGTGATCGTAGAGAAATTGCATGGGGAGTGTCCCCCCGGACGAAATGACTAGAGGGCAACTATACCGGATCGGGTACAACCCCACCAAAGAACTGGTTCAAGCTCTGAGCCGCCGCCACGCCATGCGCCGCCGGACCTGTAACGACAACCGCAAACCGATTCACCATGCCTGAATTACCCGAAGTAGAAACCACCCGTCGCGGTGTTGCACCGCACATTTCCGGACGGACGGTCCGCGATGTAGTCGTGCGCGAACGCCGGTTGCGCTGGGAGGTGCCGCGACGACTCCCAGCGGAGCTGCGCGGAACCGTCCTCGCCACGCCGCAACGGCGCGGCAAATACCTGCTTTTCCCGGCCGAAAACGGTACCGCGATAATGCACCTCGGGATGTCCGGCAGCCTGCGTATGGTTGTTCACGATACGCCGCCGGCAAAACACGATCACATAGACATCGTTCTCGATGGGCCCTATCGCATGCGCTACAACGATCCACGGCGTTTCGGCGCGTTGCTCTGGACCCGTGCCGACCCGCTGCGCCATCCACGCCTTGCCCGGCTCGGGCCGGAGCCGTTCGACCCGGTTTTTTGCGGCGATTATCTGCGCCGTCTCGCGCATCGGCGCAAGACCTCCATCAAGCAGTTCATCATGGACGCGTCGGTCGTGGTCGGGGTCGGCAATATTTATGCAAACGAAGCTCTGTACCGAGCCGGGATAAACCCCGGAAGGGGTGCCGGGCGAGTCGGCGCCGAACGTATGTCGCGGCTCGCCCGCGCGGCAACCGAAGTTCTGGGCGAGGCCATTGAAGCCGGAGGCACGACATTGCGAAATTTCGTCGGCGGAGACGGAGAACCTGGCTACTTCCAGTTCGATCTGGATGTCTACGGCAGGGAGGGCCAGCCGTGCTCCGGTTGCGGCGCCGCGATCCGGCGGCGCTGGCTCGGTCAGCGCGCAACCTTCTTTTGTCCCGCGTGCCAGCGCTGACGACTAGTAAACCCGACCCTCGCCTTCGCCACGTGGATCAGAAGCGGCCTCGACTTCACCGCTCGCAAAGTCCCACGTAACCACCTGCAGGTTGCCATAGCGGCGCGTCAGCGCTTTGACTTCGTGCCCCAGCTCGGCGAGAGCGGCCTGGCGCTCCGCCGCTATGGCATCGGGCTCGAAACTGACCACATCCGGCAGATACTGATGATGGTAGCGCGGCAGGCTTACCATCTCCTCGGCGCTGGCGCCCTGGTGCCAGGCAAGGCTTGCCAGCAACACCATGGAGATGATCCGGCTACCGCCCGGAGTGCCCAGTATCGCGATACCGCGATCGGACTCCAGGAATGTCGGCGTCATGCTCGACAACATGCGTTTGCCCGGCACGATCTTGTTAGCGTCGGCACCGACCAGCTGATAACCGTTCGGAACTCCTGCCTTGATCGAGAAATCATCCATTTCATTGTTCAGAAATACCCCGGTCCCGGGCGCCATGAAGCCTGACCCAAACCAGAAGTTCAGCGACAGACTTGCCGCGACACGATTGCCTTCCGCGTCCATGACCGAAAAATGCGTCGTTTCGGTACCTTTAGTCCCCGCGGGCAAAATACCGGGAAGATCGGCACTCGGGGTGGCCCTGTCGAAGCGTATCGACGCCCTTTGCCCCGCGGCATAAAACGGGTGAGTCAGCTGCTCGACCGGCACATCGACGAAATCCGGGTCGCCGAGATACTCGGCACGATCGCGAAAAGCCCGGCGCATCGCCTCCACAATCAGATGTTGCGCGGTGACCGGGTCGAGCGTTTCCAGCTGGTAGCCGGCCAGCATGCCGAGGGCGTTTATCAATGCAACGCCGCCCGACGACGGCGGCGACGCCGAAATGACCCGCATGCCCCGATATTCGCCAACGACCGGCTCACGCTCGACAACCCGATAGGACCTGAGATCTTCACGCGTCCAGATGCCGCCTTCGGCGCGCGCGGCTGCTACCAGCCTGGCCGCAACATCGCCGTCGTAAAAACCCGCTGCGCCGTTCGCCGCCATCGCCTCCAACGTCCGCGCCAGATCGGGCTGGCGGATCACGAAACCGAGTTCCGGCAATTCGCCGCCCGGCAGAAACACCTCTGGCCCCGCTGGCCAGCGTTTGAGCAATTCCAGCTTGAACCTCAGGCCTGCCCGAAGCCGTGCGTACAACGGGAAGCCGTCGCGCGCAATTCGTATCGCGGGCGCGAGATTTTCCGCGAGACTGAGATTGCCGTATTTCTCCGTGATGTGGGCAAGTCCTGCCGGCTGACCGGGAATCCCGGCGGCGAGAGGACCGTCCATGGATGCCCGCGGAATCGGATTGCCCGCCGCGTCAAGATACATATCGCGGGTGGCCGCGCCGGGCGCTGCCTCGCGGCCGTCTACCATCACGTCCAGCCCGTCGGCCGCCCTGTGCATCAGCCAGAACGCACCTCCGCCAAGCCCGGATCCATTCGGCTCGACGACCGCCAGCGCCGCGCTGACCGCGACCGCCGCGTCGAAGGCATTGCCGCCTTGCTCCAGCACCTCCATGCCGGCCACGGTAGCCAGCGGGTGCGCAGTTGCGATCGCCGCTCGCGCCGGTCGCGGCTCGGCGCCGAACGCCGTGCTGAATAGCAATAGTGCCAGCGCCGCAATCGCCCAGTGGCGACCCAGCGGAAAAAGTCTGTTGCTCATATCTTTGGTAGTTCCACCTCGGTCCGGCCGATGTTGGCAAAGCCCGCGTAACTCAACTGCCGCCGCGTTGCTGCCGCTTGTTGTTGAGCGCCGCGACCACATCGGCATGTACAAACGGCGACACATCGCCGCCCAGCAACGCGATCTCGCGGACCATGCTCGACGAAATGAAACTGAACGCCTCGGTCGGCGTCAGGAATACCGATTCGACTTCCGGCGCCAGCGCCCGGCTCATGTTCGCGAGCTGGAATTCGAACTCGAAATCCGACACTGCGCGTAAACCGCGGATCATCACATTGATATTGTTGTGCCGTGCGAAATCGACCGTCAGGCCCTCGTAGCCGGTTACTTCGACGCCTTCGACGTCCGCGAGCACCCTCGTCGCCAGCGCGACACGCTCAGTAAGTGAGAACAACGGGGCTTTGCCCGGGTTGGCGGCAATCGCAACCACCACGCGCCCGAAAATCCGCGCCGACCGGCGCAGCAAGTCGTAATGCCCGTTCGTGATCGGGTCGAATGTTCCCGGATACAACGCGCCTGCGCCCATAACAACTGATCCCCCGGATTATTTTTCTTGTCCCTGCGGCGTGCGTCTTGCGAGCCGGTACGCAACCTGACCGGCACGCTTTTGCCGGTGCCAGCCCCAGCCGGCAGGTAAAGACAGCGCATCCAGATCGAATTCGGACTCGACGTAAAGTGCCGCAGTCGGGGCAAGCCAGCCACGGCGCCCGAGCAGTGTACACAATTCCGCAAGGTAACCCGACCGGAACGGGGGATCGAGAAACACCACATCGAAGGCCCGCGCGGGCTGTGCCAAATAGTCGGCAGCATCGACACACCGGACTTCGCCGCGATCGCATTCCAGCCGCAGCAGCGAATCAGAAATTGCAGCGCAGGCAGCCCTGTTCTGCTCGACAAACACAGTCTCGGCCGCGCCGCGCGACAAGGCCTCCAACCCCAGCGCGCCGCTGCCTGCAAACAGATCGAGGCAGCGCGCACCTTCGATGTCGCCGCGCAACCAGTTGAACAGCGTTTCGCGGACCCTGTCCGAGGTCGGCCGCAAGCCCGGCAACGCCGGGAAAGGCAGGCGCCGGCCGCGCCATTTGCCACCGATAATTCGCAAAGACCCGGGTCTGGCACTCTGTCTGCCCGCGCGAGGAGTTGTACGCTTCAACGGACTCGCCCTCCGGGCAAAAACCTGCAATCAAAATAGGGCATTGTGGGTTTCCTGACTGCGCTCGCGAACTTTACCTCATCACCGCCAGACGCAGCCTGCCGCACCACCGATCCGACTCCGACAGAGTCACCGCGAGCCGCTGCGAAAACGACATCAGCGCGAGTCAGCATTATGTGAAATCGGGCGCTGACAGACGAGCCCGGCAGACCTGCGCCGGCGTCCCGGCCACATCGGTATGACGCCGAGGCAACAGCGTAGCGGGGCAGGAACAACCGCCACGGCGCTGCATCGACTTCCGGGAATTGCCAGCCAGACACATCGCGGCGGTGGGTTCGACCCGGCTTACCTCCCGGTGCGCAACAGCTGCAGCCGCAGCAATCGCGACGGTCCCGGCAATGCGACGAAATCCGGCTGCACTCGCTGCGCAGGCGGCCACGGGACGCCGGGCCCAAACCATTCGTTGATACCTCGCGCGCGGCTGGGTACCTTATGCACTCCCCGGCCGCCGGCCCGTTGATGCCGGCGCTAGATTGAGTAGCTTTTCCCATGTTTCGTAAAGCATCCAAAAAGGACGCGGCCGAGCCCCGCCCCGGATTTATAAAACGTCTGCGCGCGCGCCTGAATCGCGGCGATTCCTGGTTGACACGCGACATCAAGGACTTCGTTCCGGGCGGAAAAATCGATGACGACCTGTTCGAGGAGCTGGAGACACGACTTCTGCTCTCCGATGTCGGTGTCGAGGCGACCGAAGAGATCTTGCAGCGGCTGAGAAAAGACCTGCGCCGAACCGAACTCGCCAGCGCGGAGGCAGTCGTTCAGGGACTCGAACACGGCATGCTCGAGATTCTCAGCCCGTGCGAGGTGCCGCTCGAGATCGCGTCCGCTACCAAGCCGTATGTGATCCTGATGGTCGGCGTGAACGGCGCGGGCAAGACCACGACTATAGGCAAGCTGGCCAGGCGGTTTCGCGACCAGGGGCTGTCGGTCATGCTGTCGGCCGGCGACACATTCCGCGCGGCCGCGGTCGAACAACTGCAGGCGTGGGGCGATCGCAACGGCGTTCCGGTCATTGCCCAGCAACCCGGAGCCGACCCCGCGGCGGTAAGTTTCGACGCGCTGCAATCCGCTCGTGCGCGCGGAATCGACGTGCTGATCGCCGACACCGCGGGTCGGCTGCACAGCCAGACCGGGCTAATGGCCGAACTCGAGAAGGTCGTACGCGTCATGAAGAAAGTCGACCCGGATGCGCCTCACGAAGTCATGCTGGTTCTTGATGCCGGCACCGGTCAGAATGCGCTTGCCCAGGCCCGCGAGTTTCGCGATGCGGCCGGCGTAACCGGACTTGCGGTGACCAAGCTCGACGGTACCGCCAAAGGCGGCATCCTGGTCGCGATCGCTCGTGATCAGAATTTGCCGATTCGTTTTATCGGGGTGGGCGAGCAGGCGGAGGATCTCGACGTGTTCTCGGCCCGCGAGTTCGTCGCCGCTCTGCTCAGACCGACAGCAGGCAACGCCGAATCGTGATCCGATTCGAACACGTCTTCAAGCGTTATCCCGGCAGTCATGAGGCACTGTCGGACCTCAGCCTGCATGTACGCGCGGGCGAGATGAGTTTTCTGACCGGCCATTCCGGTGCGGGCAAAAGCACGTTGTTGAAACTGATAGCACTGATCGAGCGCCCGACCCGGGGCCAGGTCATTGTCAACGGCCAGAACACCGCCCGGGTCTCGCGGCGCAAAATCCCTGCTTACAGGCGCCGGATTGGCATGGTGTTCCAGGATCACAAGCTGCTCCACGATCGAACCGTTTTCGACAACGTGGCGCTTCCGTTGCTGGTCGCGGGAATCGGCCATCGCGAAGCTGGCCGCCGGGTTCGTGCGGCACTCGATCAGGTCGGGTTGCTTGGCAAGGAGAAGCTGGCCCCGGTGCAGCTCTCGACCGGGGAGCAACAACGTGTCGGCATAGCCCGCGCCGTGGTCAGCAAGCCGGATATTCTGATCGCCGATGAGCCAACCGGAAACCTCGACCCTGACCTGTCGGTCGAAATCATGGGGCTGTTCCAGAGATTCAACGAGGTGGGCGTCACGATAGTGATCGCGAGCCACGATCACCAGCTGGTGGAACGACTCGGAATGCGCCGCCTCGAGCTCGAACAAGGCCGGCTTGCGGCGGGATACTGACCCATGGCCAGGCGCAAAAACCGGCCGATTCGCAGGACCCGGACCAGCGAGAGCAAGCCCGCCCGCCGCAAGAAGGCAAGCAGCCAGTCCGAAAAGCGCAACAATCCGATGGGTTCCTACCTGTTGCGCCATCTACAGAATTTTCTCGGCACACTGGGCCGGATATGCCGCCATCCTGTTTCGAGCTTGATGACGATGTCGGTTATTGGCATTGCACTCGCACTGCCTGCCGCACTGTACGTTGTCGTGGAAAACGGACGCGCAATTGTCGGAGGCTGGGACAGCGTCGCCGATCTGTCGGTCTACCTCGACCGACAGGTCAGCGCCGAAGCAGCGGATGAACTGGCACAAGCTCTCCGCGACGAGGACGGCGTCGCTGCCACGAAGGTCATCTATGCGGACGAGGCACTGGAGCAGTTTCGCGAGCTCAGTGGATTTGGCGACGCAGTCGACGGGCTTACGGAGAATCCCCTGCCGCACCTCGTCGTCGTGCGCCCGCGGCCGAATCTTGCGCCGCAGGCAATCGAGGCGCTCGGCACCGCGATTTCCAGCCGACCTGGCGTTGATGTCGTGCAGATGGATACAGAATGGGTCAGCCGCTTCCAGGGCCTGCTGGACATAGTGCGGCGCGGGGTTGCGCTTGCGGCGCTGGTGCTGGCAGTGGGAGTGATCCTGATCGTCGGCAATACAATCCGTCTCGATATCGAGAACCGGCGCGACGAAATCGAGGTCAGCAAGCTGATCGGTGCCAGCGACGTATTCATCCGCCGACCGTTTCTTTACAGCGGGTTCTGGTATGGGCTGGGCGGCGGCGCAATCGCGCTGCTGATAGTGTTCGGCGGGATGTGGCTGCTGAGAGGCCCGGTTCAGCGGGTCGCGGGTCTGTACGGCAGCGACTTCACGCTGTCCGGCCTGCATTATCCGGCCGCGCTGGCGGTGCTTGCCGGCGGCGCTGTTCTCGGTTGGCTCGGGTCATGGTTCGCCAGCACCCGTCATCTCCGGCAAATCGAGCCCGGGCACGACCTGTAAAATCGTAAGTAATTGTTTTATATGAAATTAGATATTGTTGCATTGCGGAACTTATATTCCGCTTAGCACTCTAAATCGCAGAGTGCTAAAATTAGCGATCGTTATTGGAGGTGCTACCGCAACTATGCCTAACGCGCTTGTTCGCAAACAGAGTGATTTGATACTGGCGGGGCCGACCGGCAGTCTCGACGCCTATACCCAGGCCGTCGCGACCATTCCCATTCTCTCCCGGGAAGAGGAGCAGGAGCTGGCGCAACGCTACCGCAACGACAACGATCTTGATGCGGCCCGCCAGCTGGTGCTGTCGCATTTGCGTTTCGTCGTGCATATCGCCCGCGGGTACTCCGGCTATGGCCTGAACGTCGGCGACCTGATCCAGGAAGGCAACGTCGGCATGATGAAGGCGGTAAAACGCTTCGATCCGGATGTCGGCGTACGCCTCGTTTCATTTGCCGTGCACTGGATTCGCGCCGAAATTCACGAGTACATCCTGCGCAATTGGCGCATGGTGAAAGTTGCGACGACCAAAGCCCAGCGCAAGTTGTTCTTCAATCTGCGTAAATTCAAGAAGAACCTGAGCTGGCTGTCGCAGGACGAGACCGAGGCGGTCGCACGCGATCTGGGGGTCGCTCCGGCCGAAGTAACCGAGATGGAGAAGCGCATGTATGGCCACGACCTGGCCTATGACGCGCCGACTCAGGACGACGACGATACTTATTCTCCGTCGGCGTATCTGCCGAGCCCGGACGCAGATCCCGCCGATCTCGTTGCTAACAGCGAGATAGCCGATTCGGCGGGCGAACGGCTGGCCGCGGCACTGCGCACGCTGGACGATCGCAGCCGCGACATCATGCAGCGGCGCTGGCTGTCTGAGCCGAAGGTGACGTTGCAGGATCTCGCCAACGAGTACCAGGTATCGGCCGAGCGGATTCGCCAGATCGAAGCCAACGCCATCAAAAAACTGCGCGTACAGGTAGCCATCTAGATCTTCCCGTATGCAGGGTGTCCCGAAACGACCCGGCCATTGGCCGGGTCTTTTTTTATATGTTTCACAGGCCCGCAATGGCCCGGCTGAACCCGGCTCGCGCAGCGCGCCGCAACGGAATCAATCTCGTTCGCACTTGCGCCGGCGAATCACTCGCGCTAGTTTCGGCGCCTGTCCTGGAGTATCCGTCATGCGCAGCGCCGATGAATGGTTCGCCGAATATGGCGAAAGTCACGTTAATCCGACCAACAAGCTGATCCACTGGATCTGTGTCCCCGCGATCGTGGTCAGCGTCATCGGCCTGCTGTGGTCGCTGCCGGTGCCGGCTGCTTTCGAGCAGATCTCGCCGGCCTTGAACTGGGGCACGGCGTTCGTGATGGCAGCCGTTGTTTACTATTTCCTGATGTCCGTGACGCTTGGCATGGGGATGGTGGTCATCGTGCTCGGGATGATGGCGATCGTCCACTGGCTGGATGGCTTTGCGACGCCGCTGTGGCTGATCAGCCTGGTGATTTTTGTCGTCGCATGGATCGGCCAGTTCATCGGCCACATTCTCGAAGGGAAAAAACCTTCCTTTTTCAAGGATTTGCAATTCCTGATGATCGGTCCGGCCTGGTTGCTGGGGTTCATTTACCGGCGTCTCGGCATCCCCTACTGAAGGGCGCCGTCCGCGCGCCCCGGTATCGCGGCCGCATAGCTGTGGCGGTCACTGCGGCGATTCCCGGGACGCATGCCCGGTAAATCCTAATCCAGTATTATTGAAGGCCTGTCTGCATCGCCCGAAACTTGAGGACACACGCCATGGCGACCCCTGCAAACCAGGCCGGTCAGCGGCAAGACGCTGCCGTTTCAACGCTCAACCCGCTGGATTTCTACGATGTTCGCTCGGAGTTGTCCGAAGACGAACAGATGGTCCAGGATTCGATTGCGCGCTTTGTCGACGCCAAAGTCCTGCCGGTCATCCAGGAGTGTTTCGAAGAGCACCGCTTCCCGCGCCACCTGGTAGCCGATATGGCCGAACTTGGGGTGCTGGGCTGCTCGCTCGAAGGCTACGACTGCGCCGGGCTAAACGCGATCTGCTATGGCCTGATCTGTCAGGAGCTGGAGCGTGGCGACGCGGGTCTGCGCAGTTTTGCATCCGTGCAATCCAGCCTGGTGATGTATCCGATCCACAGTTACGGTTCCGAAGAGCAAAAACAACGCTGGTTGCCGCCAATGGCGCGTGGCGAGGCCATCGGCTGCTTCGGCCTGACCGAACCGCATGGCGGCTCCGACCCGTCCAACATGAAGACCCACGCAAAACGCGATGGCGATGACTGGATCATCAACGGCGCGAAGATGTGGATTACCAATGGCAGCATTGCCGACGTCGCCGTGGTCTGGGCGATGACCGACGAAGGCGTACGCGGGTTCCTGGTGGAAAAGGGAACGCCGGGGTTCGATGCGCCCGAGATCAAGCGCAAGTTCTCGCTGCGGGCGTCGATTACCTCCAGCCTGTTTTTCGACAATGTCAGGGTTCCCGCTGAAAACATGTTGCCCGGGGTCAAAGGACTGAAGGGACCGCTGTCTTGTCTGACCCAGGCCCGCTACGGAATTACCTGGGGCGCGATCGGCGCCGCACAGGCCTGTCTCGAGCAGGTGCTGGCGTACACCGAGGACCGGGTGATGTTCGGGCGCCCACTCAATCACACCCAGACCATCCAGCGCAGGATGGCCGACATGGCGCGACGGATCACCACCGCGCAACTGCTGTCGCTGCGGCTCGGGCAGATGAAAGACGCAGGTACGATGCAACCAGCCCAGGTCTCGATGGCCAAATGGAACAACGTTCGTATGGCCATCGATATTGCCCGCGACGCCCGCGATATCCTGGGCGGCGCCGGCATCAGCGCCGAGTACGTGCCGATACGCCATGCACTCAACCTCGAAAGCGTCATCACCTACGAGGGCACCGAAACGGTGCACGAGCTCGTCATCGGCAAGGAGCTGACCGGCGTCAACGCATTCTGAACCACCCGCAATGACAGCCCGGTCGCATCGGCTGGTCGTGTATGCGGCGATCGCCGTAACCGCGTACCTGCTCGGTGCCGGGTTCGGTGGCGGCGCGGCCATCGCCGCCTTTCTGGTCCTGGGCGTCGTCGCAGAGCTGTTCTTCTGGGTTGAGCTGTTCCGCCGCGGTCGCCGGCGCGGGCCCAAATAGCCGCCCGCGGGCCGTTGCCAGGCTAGCTCCAGGCACTGTTTTATATAGACTTTTTCTCCCGCCCGGGCGAGCCATGCACGGTTCCCATACCTGCGTCATCGAAAATAGTTCGTTCGCCAGCTAAAGTAGACATATTTATGTCTGATTAGTATGCTCTTATGCATGAGAACTACCGTAAGACTCGATGACACCCTGCTGAGGCAGGCGAAGACCCACGCCGCCGAGCACGGGCAAACGCTGACCGCGCTGATCGAAGAGGGCCTGCGCCTCGCACTTAGTCAGCCCGCCAACCGACCGACAGCAACGCGAACACTGCCGATATCGGGAAAAAAGGGCGGCACCCTGCCGGGAATCGACCTTGCGCGAACCACCGACCTCGAAAAACCTGTGGCGCCAGCATGATAATCCCCGACGCGGGCGTTCTGGTTCAGGCATTTCGCGCTGACGCTCCCGAACATTCTCTGTGCCGCGAATGGCTCGAGTCGGTCGTGGACGGCGATGCCCGATTCGGCGTCGCGCCGTGCGTACTCGCCGACGTCGTCAGAACAGCCACCGATCCGCGCGTGTTCCTGCGGCCCAACAAACCGGCCCGGGTCGTCGAATTCTGCGAAGCGCTGCTTGAGCAGCCGCACTGCGTACGGGTTGAGCCGGGACCAAAACACTGGTCCGTGTTTGCCCGCTTGTGCGAGACCACCGAGGCCCGGGGGGCACTGACAGGCCTTGCATGGAATGCGGCGCTGGCCATCGAATGGGGCTGTGAGTGGATTACGCTGGACCGCGACTACGCGCGTTTCGCGGATTTACGCTGGCAGCTCCCGGCATGACCGCCACTGCCGGGGGCGCAACCACGTGCCCCTCGACCGCACCTTGAACCGGTACAGCGCGCCGGGTTACAGCCACAGCGATGTGTGGCGAATCGCCGCCCCGCTGATCCTTTCGAACATATCGGTCCCGTTGCTGGGTGCGGTGGATACCGCGGTACTGGGACATCTCGACGATCCACGGTTTCTCGGCGGCATGGCGGTCGGCGCCACGATCTTCGGCTTTCTCTACATGGCCCTTAACTTCCTGCGGATGGGCACCACCGGTCTCGCAGCGCAGGCATATGGGCGCAACGATCCACA
>Ga0316201_10003653_pt1 | contig 11393 bp, 13 predicted proteins | sample CS6wburrow_MG_FD_204516 | JGI IMG/M metagenome (GOLD analysis project Ga0316201, IMG submission 204516) | Coastal sediment microbial communities from Delaware Bay, Delaware, United States - CS-6 worm burrow | ecosystem: Environmental > Aquatic > Marine > Coastal > Sediment | place: USA... | reverse complement strand
ACGCGCGACTGGCTGGCGTTGGCCTCTGCCACCTCTGCCGGATACCCAATCGCAGCAGTCGCGGCCATCAGATCGGCGGGTGTGGTCGTCCCTTCGAGATAGTCCACCACGGCGGTTTCCGCCGCGAGGTTTACGGTGACCGACAGCACTCCCGGCACGTCCGCGAGTGCCTTGTCGACACGGCCTACGCAGGACGCGCATGACATGGACGCGATGTTCAGGGTGAGCCGGGCCTTGCGCGCCGGATACCCCAGCTTGTCGAGCGCCTGCGCGGCGTCTTGCAGACGGCCGGGATCATCGACCGACAGATGCGCCGATTCAGATGCGAGGTTGACAGACACATCCGAGACGCCGTCCAGCGCCGCGAGCGTCTTTTCGACACGGCCCACGCAAGACGCGCAGGTCATGCCTTCGATATTGAGAGTAGTTTGTGTCACGACGTTTCGCCTCATCTGCTGTTCGAGTTTCATATAGGGCTTCCAGTTACTGGAAGCTCAATAGGGCAGATGAATTTTTTTTCGCGTCGCCCAGGACATTCTATTTTCCTTGACCTTCCCCCTGCTGGAAAGCCTATCTCGAGCCCAGCAAGGAAAGGATTCCACATGAGATTTCACGTCCCGGATATGAGCTGCGGCCATTGCACGGCCGCAATCACAAAGGAGATCACAGCCCTCGATCCGCAGGCCAGTGTGACTGCGGACCTTGAAACACGCACGGTCGAAGTCGTTTCGACGCAAACGGACGGGGCCGTCGTTCAGGCGATAAAGGCCGCAGGGTACGATGCCGTTTCGAAAGGCTGACGTCACTTCGCACGAATGACTGCCGCGGCACCCCTGCTAACTTGATGTCGGACTGTAGACAGCAAACGACGCGGCGTTTTTAACCAAGCGCTTGAAGGACCATTTCGATGATCAACCGGTCGCTCTAGGCACGTGTTTACCCGTCCGTCACTGTTCTCAAGACTTCTGGAATGCATCTCGTTCCGAAGCCAAGGAAGTCCTGGTTGGGATCTTCGTCATGCGGGCCATCTTCGCCGTGGTGACTTGGCGTATGGTGTCCGGGATGCTCACCGCCATTCCCGGTGCCGTTGTCGACCCGACCCTTCTCGCCGCTGACAGTAAGACCCTTCGGAACAGACATCTCATGGCCGTGGTGGTTAATCGACGTCCACCCGGTCTTGTTCCGCCTTATTGGCACCCTTCTCGTTTCCGATTTCCGCGGATGGCGTCGCTGGTAGTGCCAGCAACGCCGCCAACAATCCCAGACTTCTCGTCTTGATCTCCAAACCCCTTGAATCTCCGCAATCGCTTGATGACACCATCAAGAAGCGCAATCTCCCCGGATGCCTTGACCCAGCGCAATTCGTAGGAGGTCCGGTAGGCGGCCGGCCGACCACTTTGCGCAGCACTTGACAACAGTTTCAGAGAGTTGGGAGGAAAAAAACCACACGCAAAAGGGAAGGTCCCCTTGTACCGCAACGGATCACATTCCTGCGCGGAAGGCCTCGCGAGACCCACGGTCGGCAATTGGGCATCTAGTTCTTCGCTTTACGCGCTTCTTGCGCAAGACGGATCATCTGTTCGGCCTGGATCACGCCGGGCACCAGCGCGTCACCGATCACGAACGACGGGGTGCCGTTGAAGCCAAGCGCGCGGCTGAGTTCCATGGAGACCGCGATATGCGCGTCGATCTCAGGCGCATCCATGTCACGCCGCAGCTGAGCGATATCCAGACCGACTTGCTCGGCCAACTGGATGACAGTGGCTTCTTCCGCCCGCCCCGCCATGCCCATAAGCGCCCAATGAAATTCTTCGTACTTGCCCTGCTCCCGCGAAGCGAGCGCCGCCCGTGCGGCAAAGACAGACCCGTCGCCGAGGATTGGCCACTCCCGGTAGACCAGCCGCACATTCGGATCTTCTTGCAGCAACGCTTCGATATGCGGCTTCACACGACGGCAATAGGGGCAGTTGTAGTCGAAGAATTCGACGACCGTCACATCCCCCTCGGGATTGCCGAGCACCGGTGCATTCCGGTCGTTTTCCAGAAGGTCGCGGTTGTCTGACAGAACGGTTGCAACCGCGGTGGCCTGTCGCTGCTGTTCGCGCTGCTCGATCAGCTGAACCGCCTCCAGAACAATTTCGGGATTCTCGCGAATGGTTTGGAGTACAAGTTCCTTGATGCGATCCTCGCTCAGGCTTTCCGCCTGCGCGGCAAGCGGGACGATGACGGCGGTCACAGCCACCAGTTTCCAGAAGTTCTTCATGTCAATTTCCCCTCTTCCGCGTCTCACCTTCGGTCCGCACCGCTTGTATCTCCTGTATGCGCTCGGACCATGTCGACTTGATGTATCCAAGAATATTCCAGATCTCCTGTTCGGAAAGCTGATCACCGAAACCGGGCATGCCGCTATCGAACTCCATCCCTTGGGCAGCCATCAGCGCGCGGCCCCCGAGCTTTGTGTACTCGAAAAGAACCTGATCTCCGTGATGCCAGGTGTGCCCGGTCTCATCATGGGGCGGTGCCGGCAAGCGGCCGTCTTCGCCCGGGATTTGCCAGTTTTCCTGCCCCTCCAAATTCGCACCATGGCAGGCCGCGCAATTCTCGGCGTAAAGGACCTCGCCCGCGGCAAAATCCACGCCGCCCGGCATTGCGCCGCTGTCGGAGCCTGCCGCATGTGCAGTCCAGAGATAGCTCCCGGCGACTGCGATAGCGACGAAACCCGCGCCTAAGATCGCCTTCCATCGGTTCATGCCACGTCGATCCAAGTCATCATTCCGGAGGCCGCGTGCGAAAGCATATGGCAATGCAGCAGCCATTTGCCGGGGTTGTCCGCCACGAAGGCGATGTCACGGACCTCGCCGCGATCGAGGAGTGTCGTATCCCGGAGCGGTCCGAGGCTGCCGTCCGGCGCAATCTCGTGAAAGTGCATGCCATGCAGATGCATGGCATGGGGAAACGCCGTATCATTGGCGATCTTCAAACGCACCGTCTCGCCAAGCGACAAGGTTGCGAGCGGTGCTCCGTCCATGCCGCCAACGCTGCCGTTGAACGCCCAGAAGTTGCCGGACTGCATCATGTCGCGCATGGACGACATCCGCCCGCCCATCCTAGCACCGCGCATGCCGCCCATCGCGCCACCCTCCATGAGCAGTTTCAGGTCGCGCGCCTGCGTCAGTTCGGGCATGGCATGGATGTTCGGTGGCAGCGGCCGGGGCGCGGCCCTCCGCAAACGGGCACTGTCGCCCGTTACTTCGAAAGCGACCTGCGAGAAGCTCTCATTGCGGTTGAGTTGCACGATGTGTCCAGCGTCACCAGTCTCTGCGGTAACATCGACGATCAGGTCGATCCGCTGCGCAGGGGCAAGGAGAAAGGTTCCCTCCACCTCCCTTGGTTGGGCGAGCGGCATGCCATCCAGCGCGACGATCCAGCCCTCAAGACCGTCGAGCGCCAGCTGAAACACGCGCGCGTTGGCAGCATTTATCAAGCGTAGCCGCATACGCTCGTGGCGCTTGACCGGTATGGACAGGTCATAACTGCCGTTCGCCGTGATGTAGTTCCCAAGCCGCCCGGCATGGCTAAGGTCATGCATCGCTCCGAAGGTGTCCGCGATCTGTGCGGTATCCGGGTCGATGAGCCAATCGTCCAGGATCAGAACCTCTTCGTGATCGATATCGAGGGGCTCAGGTTCCTCGACGATCAGCGCCCCATGAAGACCGCGCGCCACCTGTTCGAAGGATCGGTTGTGCGCGTGATACCAATAAGTACCCGCGTCAGGCACGATGAAGTCGTAGTCGAATGATGTGCCGGGCGCGATGGCGTCCTGGGTGAGCCCGGCCACGCCGTCCATGGCATTGTCGATGCGGATACCGTGCCAATGTGCCGACGTCGCATCGGGCAAATCATTCATCAGACGCTTCTGCACCCGTGCACCCTGCGCCACCCGGATTTCCGGCCCCGGCGCCATCCCCTCGTAGCCCCAAATTCGGGTTTGGCCATAGTTTTCCGGTAGAAGCTGAACATCGGCGACACGGGCGTTGAGTCCACCTGGAGCGGCGGCGGCACCTTTCGCACCGAGCACTGCAAATGCTGTCCCCGTGGCGAGCAACTGTCTTCGGTTTAGTTTCATGGTCATCAATGCTCTCAATTCCCGGACAAGTCGTTGTCCATGATGTAGGTCGCCATGGCTGTGAGGTCGGCGTCGCTCAGAAACGCGGTTCCATAGTTCACGACTTCCGCCATGCTGCCACCAAATACGTCACCTTCCGGCGTGATGCCCGTGCGGAGCGCATAGACCAGGTTGTCGACGTCCCAACCGCCAGTCTTCAAATCGGACGGCAAGATGGAGGGTGCGCGTTTGCCACCTGGCAGGCTGTCATTTCCGGCAAAGATACGGGTCGCGATCCGGGCTCCGGCGAAGTTCCGGTCCGTGTGACAGGCGCCGCAATGGGCGGCTCCTCTCACCAACCACTTCCCGCGGTTCCAGGCTTCGCTGCGTCCGTTTTCGGGGGACGTATCCGGCTCTGAAAGATAGGCGGCCCGCCACAGCTTCAACCCCCAGCGTTGATCGAAAGGGAAACTCGACTCGTGCTGCGGCGAGGGCTTTGAAACCGCTGGGACCGTCTTGAAGGCTGCCCAGAGGTCGGCGATGTCCTGGTCGGTGAACTGCGCATAGAACGGATATGTGAAGGTCGGGTAGTACGGATCGCCCTCTGGCGAAACACCCTGGCGGACCGCTCGCGCGAAGTCGGATATCGTCCAGGCCCCCATCCCATGATCAGGATCCGTCGTGAGGTTCGGCGGGTAGAAGGTTCCGAAGTCCGTCACGAGTGGGGCACCCCCGGCGAGGGGCGCACCCCCCGCCTCGAAATCGCTGTGGCAGGCGATGCACCCGGAGGCGCGCGCCAGATAGGCGCCACGATCGACGTTGCCAACGACTGATTCTAAACTGTCCGTTGGAATCTTTACGCCGATCGGCCAGACCGCGACACCTGCACCACCCACAAATCCGATCACCCCCAATAAGAGGACGGCGCGTCCCAAACGGCGCATGGATCAGTTCTCCTCGGCGCGAAATTTTTGGTGGCATGCCGAACAAGTATGGGTGACCGCCATGAACCCCGCGTTGACCGGCATTTCCGCCAGCATCTCGGTGGACATCATCTGCGCCGGAGCGCCCATCATGCCTTGAGCCGTTCCCATTATGCCCTGGTTGCCACCCATCATGGTTTGCCCGGACCCCATCATGCCGCCCCCGGGCATATCGCCGGGTCCTGCCAGGCCATTGTCAGCGGCTAGTTTCATGCCTTCTGCGCTGGTCCGAAGTGCTTCCGCCAGCGCCGCGAACTCTTCCCAATCCTCCCAGATTGCGTCGAGCGCTTCGGAGGGTTTTCCGTTCGATCCCTCCGGGAAAAGCTCGGTCATCTGCGCGCCTGCATGACCGATCATCGTTTCGGCGGCACTGCGCACGACGTCCGGATCATACTCGGTCTGGCCACGCATCATCGGCGTGAGGCGCTTCATTGCCTCTCCCATCTCGTCCATCGCGTCCATCCGCTCTTTCATCACTCCGGTGGCGCCAGAGTGCGCCAATGCGGCCAGCCCGACAGATGAAGCCAGAAGCGTCGTCATCCAGAATTTAGCTTTCATGTTGCTCTTCCCTGTGCTCGATTCTCAGTTAATTCCGTTCGCGCGCTGAAGCTCGCGCACGTAGGCCACGATCATCTTCACATCACCATCGGTTACACCTTCCACGGGCGGCATGTTGCCAAAGCGCCAATGATGAGCGCGAACACCATTCCTGGCCGCCAACAGGAAGGCCGCGTCACCGTGATGGCCGGGTTCATAGATCTTGTGAACGAGAGGAGGCGCCACGCCATCTTGTCCGGCAGCATTCGCGCCATGGCAGATCGCACATTTGGCCTCGAATGCAACTTGTCCGATCTTGGCGTTGTCAGAGAACGTTGCCGGGACGACGACCTGCACCATGGCAGCACCGCTGGGCCGGGATTCGGCGGTCTCGGAAGAACCGCTGTCTTCGCCTCCGCTCCACCAAATGCCAACGGCAATCAGTGCCGCAATAGCGAGAGCAAGAACGGTGTAGCGGCCCATCAGATCAGCTTGACCTGCGTGCCGACCGGCGTCCGCTCGTACACCTCAATGATGTGCTCGTTGTAAAGTCCGATGCATCCACTTGACGACCGCCTTCCGATCTTCCGCGTGTCGTGGGTGCCATGAATTCGATAGTACTGCCACGACAAATGCATCGCACGTGCCCCAAGCGGATTGTCCGGTCCGGGTGGCATGTAGGCGGGCAATGACGGATCGCGCTCCCGCATCGATGGCGTCGGTGTCCAGTCGGGTGCGGGGTCCTTGAACACGATCTCGGTATAGCCGCGCCGCGTGAGATCATCGGTCATCGGCACCGAGGTTGGATAGATGAACATCTCACCCTCCGCAGTCCAATGCTGCAAGACACGGGAATTGGTGTCGGAGATTATGATGCCCTTACCCAACCGGTCGAAATGGTCCTGCCAGTTGTGCATCTTGAAGCCCGACGTATTGCGCCGAACCGTACCCGCGGTTTGGCCTCTGGCCAATGCAGGCGCGAATAGCACCAACGCACCCAGACTGCTCGCGAAAGCGCGCCGCGACACGGTTGATCGGTTCCTTGTTTGCATGGGTCTGCCTCATTTCCATGTCGAACGCTTTGTTATCTATCGAACATCGTGGCTGCCCGGAACGCTTCCGCCCCCGGTTTTTTGTAAGGAAATGTATCAAAGCTGGATCGGATCGGATTGTTCAGAATCCACCGTCTCGCACCGAGGCCGCGCTGTCAGACACTGAAGCGTATGGCACTGAATCTTCTGACGTTCGGACGCCAGGCATCGCCAGCGGCAGCAAAACACGCGCGCGCAGCCCCCCATCGCCACGGTTTGAAAGCTCAATGGTTCCGCCATGCTCAAGAACGATACTGCGCGCGATGGAAAGGCCGAGCCCGTGACCGCCTGTTTCAAGAGAGCGGGATTGCTCGATCCTGTGGAACGGCCGAAACACGTCCCCGATGCGGCTCTCTGGTATCCCGGGTCCGTTGTCGTCGACCCGAATTTCGACGCCCTCATCGGACGCATCCCACGACAGGACCGGGTCCTGCCCGTATCGTTGCGCGTTTTCAATGAGATTGCGCAACGCGCGTCGCATGGCCATGGGCTTGATCTGTACCACCGCTTTTGGACCCATCTGCAGATCGAGGTCGCCGTGCGTGTCCTTGTGAATGTCAGAGAGGTAGTCTTCAATGGCGATGCGCTGCAGGTCTTCACCCTGACCAACGCCGCGGGCATAGGCCAGCGTGGCCTCGACCATATCCTGCATTTCCTGCAGCGACGTCGAAATTCCGTCTTTCGTCTCCGCATCGTCAACCATTTCGGCCCGGACCCGCAGTGCCGTAAGGGGCGTCCGCAGATCATGCGCGAGCGCGGCCAGCATCTGCGTCCGGTCCGTTACGAAACGCGCAAGCCTTGCCTGCATGCCATTGAACGCGATCGTCAGGTTTCGGACCTCATTGGGACCGGCTGGCGTTATTGGCCCCTCTCCGCCGCCGCGACCGAATTCCTCGGCCGCCGATGCAAGCTCGTTCAACGGGCGCGTCAAGCGGGTCAGAAGAAACCAGAAGATGGCAAGCAGCAGCACCGCTGACGTCAGCACGAATGACAGCGTGGACGTCCATGACCACTGTATCGGCGGTCTCTCGAAACGCGTTGCGACATTCAGCCAACGACCTCCTGCGATCGCAATCGAAACCTCCATTTCAATGGCTGCAAGCGTGCCTTGCATCATCTCGGCATGCATCCTTGCCATTTCAGGAGAGAGGTTGGGCAACGGAAGCAAGCCCTGCTCGATTTCATGAACCTCGACACGGATGTCCCGGCTATACCCGTCATTCAGAAGCGCGCGAATACGTGCCTCAACGGCGCCGTTCTGGTCGTGATGCGTGTGCGTCACCGACGGTTCCTCGCCAAGTTCGAAGCCCACCAGGGGCGAGGTTGCCGCCGCAACGATCTCATCGTGCAAGTCAGACGGCGCGCCTTCGATCAGCCGTGCAACGTTGGCGGCACGTCCCGCCGCCTCGCTTCCAATGGCCGCTTGTACCGCCAGCGAACGTTCATCGACGAAGAGCCAAAGCCCCATGACCTGTGCCGCGAACAGCACCGATACGACGAGGAGCGCAATCTGCGTGCGAAACCCCATACGCATCAGGCGTCGAACTCCACATCGCAATTCAGGCAATAGCCTCCGTTGCGTACCGTCGAGATGATGCGTGGTCTAAGCACATCCGGTTCGATCTTCCGACGCAGTCTCGACACCTGATTGTCAATTGTACGGTCCAAAGGTCCGGCAACGCGACCGGCACTCAATTCCAGCAACGCGTCACGGCCGATGACCGCGCGCGGGCGTTCCAGAAACACCGAAAGCAGCTTCGCCTCAGCCGTGGTCAACACGGCCGCTTCGCCGTCTTCCTTGATGACCTGACCGGCATCGTGGTCGAACGTGACGCCTGCAAAGCGCACGCGCTTCCCGGCAAGTTCGCCGCCATGTGGGGACGATGCGCTGCCCGCACGACGCAGGATGGCGTTGATCCGCGCCAGAAGCTCGCGCGGATTGAACGGCTTGGCAAGATAGTCGTCTGCCCCCGTGTCGAGACCCGTGATGCGATCTTGGTCCTCGCCAAGTGCTGTGAGCATGAGGATAGGGGTTGCGCAATTCTCCCGGCGCAAGCGTGCGCAGGCAGCCAGTCCGTCTTCTGCCGGCATCATGATATCCAGCACGATCAGATCGACACTTTCCCTGGTCAGTTGCTCGTCCATCTCAGCCGTGTTGGCTGCACCAGTGGCCCGCATTCCGTTCTTTTGCAGGTATAGGGTCACCGACTGCCGAATCTCGGCATGGTCGTCCACCACGAGGATATGGGGTTGCGCCGACATTTTTAGTCGAACTCCGCCAGTACCGCACGTCTGAGAGCGAGGCTGTCTCGGGTCGCGCCCGGCTGAGTCCAAGCCAGATAAATGTCTCGACCCAGCCGGGTCATACGCGGGAAGTTCACGGAAGCGCCTGCCCTGTTGGTGGCCACCTGTTCGCGTGCGATGCATCCAGCTTTTCGATCCACCCTGCACAGAGTGAGCACCTCGTCTCCCTCAATCCATTCGACCCAACTCACCAAGGCCGTCCCATCGTCGAGCAGTTCCAGATCGACCCGGCCCACCGGATTGCCTCGGTCAATCCGGACCGGTGCACCAAAGCTGCGCGCCGCATTATCGGAGAAGGCAACCTTGACGGCGGCGACGTCATTCGCACCGGTGAACCATGCGACGGCCGCGATCTCACCATCGGCAGCGATGGCCGGACCGTTGACCGGGCATCCCGACAATTCCCATCCGTCATCGTGAACCGAAACCGGGCGTTGCCATCCCCCATCGGTCAGCCGTGCAACAGAGATATCCCGGATTTCCCGCTCGGTGCGGTCGCGGTACGCGGCGAGTATCGTGCCATCCGCGGTCGCGGCGAGGCTTGTCTGGCAACAGGAACACGTCTGCAGATCAATGGCCACGTCGGGGCCGAGCACGCCGTCGCGTGTCAGCGTCGTTGTGCGGAGTTGCATGGCGTCCGGCACGGCAAGCGCCTCGTTGTCATCGGCTCCGTAAGCTTGCCCATCGAGCCAGATGACCGCCAACGTCTCCCGCCCGGCAGGCAGCATCGACACGAAACCGTGCTGCGCGTGCGACCGATCATCATGGGGGATTAGTGGTTGGCCCCAGGTGGCGCCAGCGTCATGCGACAGCGCAATTTCGATTTGGTAGTCAAAGCTCGATGGACCGATTTCCCGAAGCCATTGAACGGCAATAGTCCCATCTTGAAACACAGCGATTCCCGGAAAGTCGGCCCAGTTCACGAACAAATCGACCCCCTGATGCACGAGACGCGGTTCGGACCAGCCCTGCGCGGTCCTGATTGCCATCATGACTTTGGTCTGGCCCCCCGCTTGCTTCATCCAACTCATATAGAGCGCACCCTCATGGGTCGTCAGCGAAGGCTCATGGGCACCCGGAAGCGAAGGCGGGGAGACGTCCTCGATCTGTTGAAATAGCGGCGAACTCATTTGTGCGGCGACAGGAGGAGACGCCATCGCCAAAAATGTGGCGCTCAGCACGACGATCATCCCGAAACAAGTCGGTCCAACTTGCCACCAGGCCGGGCACCTGCATTCTCGTCTGTCAGCAACACACTTCATAGGGGCAAGAATAGTTTGGTTTTTCCCGAATGACCCGAACTTCCTTTGTCGCAAAATGTATCAAAGCGGATCGACCTCTTGACCTTCCAGTTGCTGGAAGCCCTACATCAAGTATCATGACACGCACGACACCGATACATGACCGTGATCCCGGCACTGCGAACACCGTTGCTATTCGTGCGCCGGTATGGGTCGGAACTTGCCTTTTCGCGATAGCGGACACGCACATGTTTCGCGGGCCAGACGCGTCCATCGCCGTTGCTGCGGTCCCCGGATGGGACATCCCGCTTTGCATCATCTACGATCCGCTGGCGGCGGCATTTCCCATTCTGCATTACGGAATTTGGATGTGACGCGCCTCATTTTCCTCGCGCTCCTCGTGCTCGTGATTGTCGCTTTGGCCTGGCGCGATGCTTTCGGCTTCTACGTCGATCTTCCGGAACGCGAGGATCTCCAAAGATGGATCGATGCCGCAGGACTTCTCGGACCTGTTTTGGTAGTCGCCCTCATGACAGTGGCAATCGTGGCAAGCCCCCTGCCCTCAGCGCCCATCGCGCTGGCCGCAGGGGCAGCGTACGGCCACACATTCGGAACCATTCTGGTTGTCCTGGGAGCGGAACTCGGCGCGCTCATCGCCTTCCTGCTGGCGCGCGGACTGGGCCGCCCTTTTGTTGAGCGGCATTTCGGGCAGAAACTGGGCGCGGGAATTCTCGGATCGCAGACCACACTGACGCTTCTGGTTTTTGGCAGCCGGCTGCTGCCCTTTTTATCCTTCGACATGATCAGCTATGCTGCAGGCCTCAGCAAGTTACATCTTTGGCGCTTTGGGCTTGCCACACTGGCTGGCATCATCCCCGCGAGTTTCCTTCTCGCGCATCTCGGGAGCGAAGCGATGAACGGGGATGCGCGCACGGCGACCTCGACGGCGATTGCGCTTGGCTGCTTCACAGGTCTGTCCGTCGTTGTCGCCATTTGGCGCGACCGCCGCAATACAGGAAAGGAGAACTGATATGGCCAACCATTCACACACCGGACATATGCCCACGTCAGGAAAGGCCCTGGTCATTTCCGCCTGGCTGACGGGTATCTACTTCATCATCGAATTGGCCGT
>Ga0316201_10003652_pt1 | contig 11395 bp, 11 predicted proteins | sample CS6wburrow_MG_FD_204516 | JGI IMG/M metagenome (GOLD analysis project Ga0316201, IMG submission 204516) | Coastal sediment microbial communities from Delaware Bay, Delaware, United States - CS-6 worm burrow | ecosystem: Environmental > Aquatic > Marine > Coastal > Sediment | place: USA... | reverse complement strand
GGGCGGCGATCGCCGCCGCCCATCGGCCGCCAACTGTCCGTTCCAGGCCCGTTCCGAGCATGGCATCGACAATCAGATCGACGTCGTCCGGGACGGCGTCGAAAGGCTGCCAATCGCCGCCCGCCTGTGCCCAGCGGGCGGCGTTGGCGGCGGCATCACCCTGCAGACGATCGCGATCACCCAACTGCAGTACCCGGACGGCCAGGCCGGCCTGCGCCGCCAGACGCGCCACCACAAAGCCGTCGCCACCATTGTTGCCGGTCCCCGCGAGCACAACGAGGCGCCGCGCGTCCGGCCAGCGCCGCTCGATCAGGGCGAACGCAGCCTGCCCTGCACGCTCCATCAAGGTCAGACCGGGGATGCCGAAGCGTTCGATGGCCATGCGATCGAAACCGCGTATCTGCCCTGCGTAGTACAAGGCACGCGGCAGTTCATCGGCATCAGGCAGTGTTCGAAACGTCATGGGCAAGCAAACAGGTTATCTTACGAGGCCAAATGGAACGCCAGCCGAACATCGACCTGGACAGCCTTGCCCGGCGCATCAAACGCTGGGGCGCCGCGTTGGGCTTCCAGCAGGTCGGGATCGCGGATACCGAGCTGAGCGTCGCTGAACAGCATCTTACCCGCTGGCTGGCGCGTGGCTACCACGGTGAGATGGCGTTCATGCATCGCCACGGCAGCAAACGCACCCGGCCGGCAGAACTGGTCGAAGGCACCCTGCGGGTCATCTCCGTACGGTTGGACTACCTGCCGGACGAACCGGACCCTGGCGCCATCCTGAATGATCCCGCCAGGGCTTTTATCTCACGTTACGCACTCGGGCGCGACTATCACAAGCTGATGCGTAATCGACTGCAAAGACTCGCCAGACAGATCGAGGCCGAGACCGGCTCCTTCGGCTATCGTGCCTTCGTCGACTCGGCGCCGGTCATGGAAAAAGCATTGGCGGAAAAGGCCGGACTCGGCTGGATCGGAAAACACTCCAACCTACTCAACCGAACGGCCGGTTCATGGTTTTTCCTCGGCGAGTTGTACACAGACCTTGCGCTACCGGTGGATGAAGCGGTCGAGGAGCACTGCGGGAGTTGCCAGGCCTGTATCGACTGCTGCCCGACGCGTGCCATCGTCGCGCCCTACCAGGTCGATGCGCGGCGCTGCATCTCGTATCTGACCATCGAGCTCAGGGGCTCCATTCCCGAGTCACTGCGCCCGTCGCTTGGCAATCGGATCTACGGTTGTGACGATTGCCAACAAGTGTGTCCCTGGAATCGCTTCGCCGCACCGACTGCGGAGCAGGATTTCATGCCGCGGCACGGGCTCGACAAATCGACCCTGCTGGAACTGTTCAGCTGGACAGAAGCAGAATTTCTTTCCCGCACCGAAGGCTCGGCAATCCGCCGTATCGGCTACGCGCGCTGGCTGCGCAATATCGCCGTGGCACTCGGAAACACCGATCGTGACGACGCAGTCGTCGAAGCCCTGAAATACAGGGCCGATTTCCCTGACGCGATGGTGCGCGAGCATGTGCTCTGGGCACTTGAACAGCATCGCGCCACCAGGGCCTGAACCAGGACTCAGGCCGTTTCGGAGTCGGGGATCAGACCGGCGCCAGCAGCAGTCAGGCCGTCTCGATCGCGCACATAGATGGTCCTTCGGTTGATCTCGATCAGGCCCTGGTCCTTGAGACGGTGCAACTCGCGCGAAAAGGTCTCGGCCGAGATATTCAGGGTGCTCGCCACCACCGCCTTGGACGCCGGGAGCTGAACCTCCACATGCGGTGGGGGACCGGCGTCCGCAGCACGAAGCAGGTAGTTGACCGTGCGCTGCAGGGCACTCTGCAGACAGCAGGTCTCCAGGTCGGCGATCAACTGGGTCATGATCATGCTCATGCTACGCAACATGGCGGACGTGAACTGCGGATTGCTGTTGAGGGCCTTGGTGATTGTCTGACGCGGGAAGTAACCGAGTTTCACGGCCGACAGGCTCTCGACGAACACCGGGCTGGGGATGTTGTTGAACATGATCGCCTCACCGAAGGTATCGCCGGGTCGCAGAATCCGCAGAACGCGCTCATCCCCGCTGCACGAAAGCATGTAGAGCTTGAGGCTGCCGTCGAATACCGTGTAAAGGCCTTCCAGGTGATCACCCCGTCCCAGAATCCGCGATGCCCTGCGTCTCTCGACGACCCATCCGCCGCCCGCTATCGACTCGAGGTCTCGCTGGTCCAGATCTCTGAACAGCGATTGTTCGCGCAATTGATCGACGTCGACCGGCGTACCCGTGGGCTGCATCGTTTCTCCAGTGAAAAGTGATCACCATCCCTGGCCGCAAGAACGCTGTTTCAGCGGGGTCATTCTGAGACCCGTCGACGGCCCTGACATTGATCTAAGTTTAGATCGTCGTTGCGGAAAATTGATTTAAATCAATTTCTATCCGCATCGTTGACATGTTGGCACCCCAGATTTGAATTCTTGATCTGCCTCAAGGTTTAACCCTACCTCATGTAGGTAATTTGCAGCTTCACTGGCCGGGGTGGAGGGGCTGTATGCGGCCCTGGCTGATGTAACGAAGAACAAGTTTCAGGGTTGTCTACCTGAATCCCAAAAAACCTTGGAGGAATCCTCGATGAGCCATGCGAAAAGCTTCGCAAGCCACGGTTTGATACGCCATCTGCTGGCGTTCGGACTGATGCTTGCTGTAAGCACAGCGTTTGCCGCCCGACCGGCAGGCGAGATCGGAAAAGACTGGGGCGACCCGGCCGGCGAAGAATGTGTTGAGTGTCACCTGACCGAAAACCCGGGTCTAACCCAGGAATGGAATCACAGCCAGCACGGCCAGGCCGGAGTCAACTGCCTCGACTGCCACAAGGCCGAAAAAGGCGACAAAGACGCTTTCATGCACAAGAAGCAGTTGATCTCGATCATCGTGTCGCCGAAAGACTGCTCGACCTGCCACAAGACCGAATTTGAAGAGATGGATGGTTCGCACCATTCCAAGGCAGGTCAGATCCTTGCATCGCTCGACAACCTACTGGGTGAGGTCGTTGGCGGCCCTGCCGCCGTAAACGCGGGCTGCCGTCAGTGTCACGGTGGCGTCGTGGAAGTCGGCAAAGATGGCAAGCCCCTCCCGGGCACTTGGCCGAATACCGGCATCGGCCGCATCAACCCGGACGGATCCGCAGGTTCCTGCACCGCCTGTCACGGTCGTCACCGCTTCTCGAAGGCCCAGGCACGTACGCCTGACACCTGCGGCAAGTGCCACGTTGGCCCTGACCATCCGCAAATCGAGGTCTACAACGAATCCAAGCACGGAATCATCTACCGTGCCAAAGTGGATGAGATGAACCTCGAGTCCGACAAGTGGGTTGCCGGTATCGACTATTCGGCCGCACCAACCTGTGCGACTTGTCACATGAGCCGCGGCGGTGACCAGCCGAAGACCCACAACGTGGGTGAGCGTATCTCCTGGACCCTGCGTCCACCGATCTCACAGAAGATCAACCTGGTGAAGCTCGAGAACGGCGACGAGTTCGACGTGAAGGAAGGCGGCGATATCCCGAAGGTTGGGGCCGAAGCCAAGGGCTCCAAGGTGGTTGAGGTTCTGACCTGGAAGGATCGTCGTGAAAAGATGCAGGAAGTCTGCGCAGCCTGTCACAGCGAAGGCGTGATCGACGGTCACTATAAACAGTTCGACGACGTGGTGGATCTTTACAACGAGAAATTCGCCAAGCCGATCGCCGCTGTCATGGGTGAGCTGAAGAAGGGCGGTTACACGACCCCAGCGCCATTCGACGACAAAATCGAGTGGACCTGGTGGGAGATCTGGCATCATGAAGGTCGCCGTGCACGTCACGGTGCCTCGATGAGCGGTCCGGATTACACCTGGTGGCACGGCCTGTACGAGGTCGCCAAGCACACATACATGAAGTGGATCCCTGAACTCAAGGAAGCCGCGATGAAGAAGGACGGCAACACCAAGTTCGCCGACGACATGCTGGCCAAGTACTTCAAGCCGATCGAGGGTCATGCCTGGTTCTTCGAGGGCATGAGCAAAGACCAGATCGACAAGGTCCGCAAAGGCTTTGAAGAGCGCTACGGTAAAGGCGCCCTCAAGTAGATTTCAACTGTGATGTGGCGTGCCCGGGCAACCGGGCACGCTTTTTTTTGGAGATTAGTTAATGCAACGATTGATCGTTTTGTTTGGCTGTATTCTCGCGATCACATTCGGCGCGGCCAATCTGGCCATGGCGCAGACCGATGCAGCCATTGCCGAAGGCCAGGAGAAGGCCGCGGCGGGTGACATCAAGGGCGCCCTGCAGGTGTACCTGAAACTGACCGAGACCCACCCGGATTCTTACGAAGCGCATGCACTGCTTGGCGGTATGCAGCTGCTCGACCAACACTACGCGGATGCGGTCAAAAGCTTCCAGCGCGCCATCTCACTGGGTGACGAGGGTGCACGCTCCTTCGTCGGCATGGGCATGGCATATATGCACATGGGCCAGCTGGGGCCGGCAAGGGCCGCGTTCGTCGAAGCCAAGTCACGCGGTGTCGCAGACGAAGAGGGTGTTGACCAGGTCATCGCCTACATCGACAAACGCAAACCAGGCGCAACCGGGATGCAACACTGATCCAGGGCGGGTGGCCCATGGCCACCCGCCCCTTCACTGCGCACTGCGCGTCAGTACCAGCGACGACTCGGCTTTCTGGTCCGAACGCCGCACCGAGCCAATCAGCGTCTGCCGATCATCAGACAGCTTGAGTTGGTGCAGATAGGCAAAGGGCTCACGGTCGAAAACCAGGTCCAGTTCCACCGCCAGACCGTCGGCATCAATCTTTCCCGGGCCCCGCTTCCAGACCTGCTTTGAATCATTGTGAGTCTCTTCCACCCACAGCTGTCCTTCCTTTTCCCTCACGGTCCAGAAACTGCCATTGGGCAGGTGCCACAATCCCGCATAGGCATCCATTGCGGTCGTCGATCCCTGCCAACACCAGACGAACGCGGCGATGGCGAACACCACCACGGCACCAGCCAGCGGCGCAAACCAGCGCGGCAGACGCGTGTGGACCTCCGGGCGGATTCCCGCCTTCTCAAGCACGCCAGCCAAGCGCCTGATATCGTAACCCCAGCGGCTGTCGCTCAATTCGATCGCCTGCAGGCGCGCCAGATCCCGGAGCGATTCGGGCAGATCCTGCTCGGTCGGCATCTGTGCGCCCTCCACCAGCACCGGGAGCACGGTGAGGGACGATCCCTTCAATATCATGGCCACTTCGCGGTGCACATGATCTTCCGGGTCCCGCAGTCGCGGCGAACCATCATCGGATGCTTCGTCCAGCCAGGTATCACCGATCAGGATGATCGCCACCCGGGCATTTGCGATCGCCGCCTCCAGGGCCTTTACGAAGTCACTACCGGCACTGATCGAGTCGATGTCGCGAAAAACGACCGGCGAACCGAAGTAGCGTTCCAGATCATCGCAGATCCTTCCCGCGTGACCGGCGGTGTCGGCACGTCGATAACTCAGAAAAACGCCGTAGCTCATGGCTCCTCCTGCCGACAGCTGCGTGGACCGATGCCGGATGTCAGTGACCCCGGTCACGCCGGTCAAATAGGGTCAGGCCTATCCCCGCCGCCACCAGAAAAGCGCCGGCCGCGTGGTGCCGGCCGATATCCTCGCCGAGAAACACGACCGCCATCAGGACACCAAACACCGGCATCAGGTGGATGATATGACCGGCCGCATTGGAACCGACCGCTTCGACACCCCGATTCCAGAAAAGATAGGCCAATGCAGAGGGAAAGACAGCCACATAGGCAATTGTCAGCAGCTCCGGCAGGCCCCAATGCAGCGACCGGCCGACCGCCGTTTCCATGACAAAGAACGGCAGCAAAGCGGTACAACCCGCCACCAGGGTAAATCCGAGGAAGGCGCGCGGATCGAGACCGGTTGGGCGCCAGCGCAGAAACACCGAATACAGCGCCCAGGTCAGCGCGGCGGTCAGGATCCAGAGGTCGCCGGCGTTCCACTCGCCTCCGACAAGGCTAAGCGGATTCCCAGCGCTGATGATCACGGCAACGCCCGTCATCGACAGCAGGATGGCCCCAGCCTCCCCCACCCCGAATCGAACCCGAAACAAAAGCCAGTTCAACAGGAGGATCTGCACCGGCAATGTCGACTGGATCAGCACCCCATTGGTGGCGCTGGTGGTTTGCAGCCCGAGATACACGAAGGTATTGAAGCCGGACACGCCCAGCAGCGCTAGGATCAGCATGCGCGCCAGGTTGGCCCGCAACAGCGGCCATTGTTGCCGCAGGGGTCGCCAGACAAAGGGCAGGACCAGCACACTAGCGAGCAACCAGCGCCAGAAAGCCAATGCAAAGGGTGGGATAGCCTCGTGCGTCGCGCGGGCGAGGACAAAGTTTCCCGCCCAGAACAGCGCGCACAGGACCAGCAGCAGGCGCGGCCGACTCATCAGCATGTGCATGCCGGATCAAATCTTCAGCAAATGCTCGCGGTAGTAAAGCAATTCGGCGATGGAATCGCGGATGTCATCCAGCGCGAGGTGCGATGAGTCCTTGTTGAAGCCCTTGTACACCTCGGGTGCCCAGCGCCGGGCGAGTTCCTTCAGACTGGAGACATCGAGATTGCGATAGTGGAAGAACTCCTCGAGGGTCGGCATCAGGCGGGCCATGAAGCGACGATCCTGGCAGATCGAATTACCGCACATCGGCGAGGCTCCCTTGACCACCCAGTTATCGAGGAACGCCAGGGTTTCGCGCTCGGCGGCCGCGCTGTCGAAGGTACTGAGTCGAACCCGTTCAGTCAGGCCTGAGCCACCATGCTGCTTGGTATTCCATTCATCCATGTCGGCCAGAACCGGATCGGGCTGGTAGATGGCGATGACCGGCCCCTCGGCCAGTTCATTGAGTTCGGGATCCGTAACCACAGTGGCGATTTCGATGATCTGATCGTTCTGCGGATCCAGGCCCGTCATTTCCAGATCGATCCAGATAAGATTCTGCTCAGAAGCCGCCATCGGCCAAATTCCTCGTTGTGAAACTGGTGGGGCCTGAATTCTACCGATATTGCGTCGCCAGCGGGCGCACAGGTGCCAATCCGCGAACGAAAAATCGGCTGCCTGCCTGATACAGACTCCCTGCCGGCAGCCCTCTGTCGTAGAATCGGCGCCATGAACACCTTCACCTGGATTTTCCTCGCAGCCCTGTCCACGGGACTTGCGCTGCAGCTGTGGTTGGTCGCGCGCCAGGCAGCCCATATCCGCGCGCACGCCCAAACCGTTCCGGCGGCGTTTGCCGACCGCATCTCGCTCGAGCAACATCAGAAGGCGGCCAGCTACAGCCTTGCGCGGCTGGGCATAGAAAGATGGGATCTGGTTTTGGGTGCGATCGTGCTGCTCGGCTGGACGCTGGCCGGTGGACTGAACTGGCTTGATCGCACCATTGCCACGCTGGACCTGACCAGGCTGTGGGGTGGTGTCGCGCTGATCCTCTCCACCGTCACCATCGGGGCTCTGATCGAACTGCCGCTATCGATCTGGGGGACGTTCGGCGTCGAAGCCAGGTACGGCTTCAACCGCAACACAGTGGCCGGCTTCATCAAGGACAAGCTGCTGATGGTCGCCGTGACTCTGATTTTGGGTGCACCCCTGCTGGCGGTCATCCTTTGGCTGATGTCGACTGCCAGCGGCTACTGGTGGCTTTGGGCCTGGCTGGTGTGGATGGGGTTTTCGTTGCTTCTGACCTGGGCTTACCCGATTTGGATTGCGCCGCTGTTCAACAAGTTCAAGCCGCTGGAGGACGTATCGCTGCGCACTCGCCTGGAGGCACTGCTGCAGCGTTGCGGATTTCGCAGCAGCGGCATGTTTATCATGGACGGTTCGCGCCGTTCGGCACATGGCAACGCCTATTTCACCGGTTTTGGGGCCAACAAGCGGATCGTGTTCTTCGACACCCTGCTGGACGGCCTTGAAGGCGACGAAGTGGAAGCCGTACTGGCGCACGAACTTGGACATTTCAAGCGCCGCCACATCATCAAAATGCTGACCGTATCGGCGATCATGTCGTTGTGCGGCCTGGCGCTGCTCGGTTGGCTTTCACAGCAGGCTTGGTTTTTCAGCGGGCTCGGCGTCGAGCGCGCCACACCGGCCCTGGCACTGGCCCTGTTTATGTTCGTGCTACCCGTGTTTACCGTATTTGTCAGCCCGCTGATGGCGGCCTTTTCTCGCCGCCACGAGTTCGAGGCCGATGATTTTGCCGCCGAGCAGACTGACCCGCGTCATCTGATCAGCGGCCTGGTCAAGATGTATCGCGACAATGCCAGCACGCTCACACCCGATCCGCTGTATTCGGCTTTCCATCACAGCCATCCGCCGGCCCCCGTGCGGATCGCGCACCTGTCATCTAAAATTCCCGCCCTCATCACCCAGGAGTGATCACAATGTCATCGATTGCCCATCTGACTGCCGGCGCCACCCTGCTCGCGCTCGCATCCGCTTCTCCAGCCACCAGTTTCGATGCCGAGACTTATCACGGATCGAACTGCACGCGCTGCCACGACACCACCGTGTACACGCGTGAAAATCGTGCAATGACTTCGTACGACATGCTTGAATCACGGGTGGCGGGCTGCGATGCCAGATTCGGTGAAAAACTCCCGCCGGATGGCCTTTCCGGTCTGGTTGACCATCTGAACAACAACTATTACAAGTTCACGAAATAGGTCGTGAACTGCCGCGAAACACGCTAGCGATGGCGCGCCGACGGCTTAGCGATCAGCAGAAGGCGCGTGTCGCGAAGATCCAGGAGAAACGCCGTCACCGCGCGGCCTCGCAGGCCGAAGATTCTCTCGCGGCAGCGGGCAAGGCGGAGCAGCGTCCCGGTCGGGTCATCGTGAGACATGGCCGCAGTCTGCTGATCCGATCCGAAGATGGCGTCAGCGTCCATGCCATGTTCCGCGCCAACCTCGGTGAAGTGGTTTGCGGGGACAATGTGGTGTGGCAACAGACAGCCGATGGCGAGGGCGTTGTGGTCGCCGTGCAGCCGCGCGACACGGCGCTTTCACGACCCGGCTTCGGCGGCCAGGAAAAGGCGATCGCAGCCAATATCACGCAGCTGATTGTGGTGCTCGCCTGCCAGCCTGAGCCGACTGGTTACATGTCCGACCAATATCTGGTGGCTGCCGAGCGAATCGGCGTACACGGCCTTATCTGCCTGAACAAGGGCGATCTGCTGGACGACGATGGCCGTACGCATTTTCGGAAAAGATTTGCTCATTATGAAGACATCGGCTACCCCGTGATACAGATCAGTGCCAAGACCGAACACGGTCTCGACCCGCTGCTGCAAAGGCTGCGAAACGAAACCAGCATACTCGTGGGTCAGTCGGGAGTCGGCAAATCATCGCTTATCAATACACTCATACCACGTGAACAGATTCTCGTGGGTGGCCTTTCCGATGCCACCGGGCTCGGTAAACATACCACCTCGGCGGCCACCCTCTACCAGCTCGAGAGTGGTGGCGAACTGATCGATTCTCCCGGCGTGCGCAGCTTCCGGCTGGGACAACTCAGCCGCCGCGAACTCGAACAGGGGTTCCGGGAATTCACGCCGTTCCTGGGCGAGTGTCGCTTCCACAACTGTGCGCACCTGGCCGAGCCAGGATGCGCGATCCGTGCAGCCGTGGCATCGGGCCGGATCACACCGGAAAGGCTGGAAAGTTATCATCACATGGTTGCATCGTGCACCGACAGCAGCTGAGCAGGCCACTGCTTCAACCCTTGCACAAGAACAGCTGCCGGACCATGTCAGGATCCCGGACCATTGGAACAGAGAGAGCATTTCTGGTAATGAATCAATAGAGATCCTCTCAGAGACAAACCCATGCATATTGAATTCTATGGTGCGACCAGCGGTGTAACCGGTTCCTGCCATATCCTCAGGGCCAACGGCGCGACGATTCTGCTCGATTGCGGGCTGATCCAGGGGCGCCGCGAAGAAATGGAAAAGAACCGCCAGCCATTCCCCTTTGCGCCGGAAGCGCTCAGTGCGGTCGTTCTCAGTCACGGCCATATCGATCATTCAGGCCGGATTCCATTGCTGGTCAAGCAAGGTTATCAGGGGCCCATTTATACGCAGAATGCCACGGCAGACCTGTGCGACATCCTGCTTCAGGACTCGGCGTTTCTGCAGGAAAAAGATGCTCAGTACGAGAACAAGTGGCGCCAGCGAAAAAAGAAACCCCTGATCGAACCGCTGTACACGGTCGACGATGCGCGCGCTGCGTTGGCAAACGTCATCGGACTGCGTTACGGGGAGAAGAAAGAGATTCATCCTGGAATACATATCCGCTATCAGGATGCCGGACATATCCTTGGATCGAGCAGTGTTGAGGTCTGGCTGAATGAGAATGGCAAGGAGCGAAAAATCGTCTTCAGCGGAGACCTCGGTCAGTACGATACGCCGATACTGAACGACCCCGCGGTGATCGAAGAGGCCGACCACGTCATCGTCGAAAGTACCTACGGAAACCGTCGCCATCGGGACAGGCAGGCCACCATTGACGAGATTGGTGAAATCATAAGCGAAGCAGCCCACCACAAAGGCAATCTGCTGATTCCTGCATTTTCGATCGGTCGTACCCAGGAGATCCTCTACTACCTGGGCAAATACTACGATGAATGGGAACTCGATCGCTGGCATGTCTTTCTTGACAGCCCGATGGCGATCCGGGCAAGCAAGGTGTATTGGGACTACCCCCATCTCTACGATGAAGAGGCAACCAAGCTGCGCAAACGCGTAAACGAGATGCCGCATCTGAAGAACCTGCGCCTGACGCCGTCGCCACAGGAATCAATGGCCATCAACCAGATCAAGAGCGGAGCCATCATTATCTCCGCCAGCGGAATGATGACCGGCGGACGTATCGTCCACCACCTGAAGAACAATATCGGGCGCAGCGGTGCCCACATCATGATCGTCGGTTACCAAGCCAACGGGACAAAGGGCCGGGCCCTTGTCGACGGAAAGCCCACGGTCAAGATCCATGGTAAGGAATACAGGGTCAAGGCGCATGTTCATACGGTCGGTGGCCTGTCTGCGCATGCGGATATCGATGACCTGACCCGCTGGATCCGCAACTTCAAAAGCAACCCCCAGGTACACGTGGTTCACGGGGAACCTGAAGCGAAACAGAGGTTCCGCGAAAAGCTGGAATCGGAGTTGCAGCTGAAGGCCGATGTCCCGGGGCCGGGGGACGTGCTTGAGCTGTAGGCTAGTATGGGCGTCTGCGGCCGGTAAGTTTCGAGCTTGGGGTCTTTGCAGAGAAAGTCCTTTGTAATCCGCATCTTCCGGTTTTCAGGCACTGCCGAAGAACCAC
>Ga0316201_10003651_pt1 | contig 11396 bp, 9 predicted proteins | sample CS6wburrow_MG_FD_204516 | JGI IMG/M metagenome (GOLD analysis project Ga0316201, IMG submission 204516) | Coastal sediment microbial communities from Delaware Bay, Delaware, United States - CS-6 worm burrow | ecosystem: Environmental > Aquatic > Marine > Coastal > Sediment | place: USA: Delaware... | reverse complement strand
GGCAGCGCTTAGATCCTTGTGCATGGCCTTGAAAGTTTGTTCGTGCTCGACTTCCATAGCGGCGAGCTTCAGCAGGAGCTCGCGGTGCGCATTGTCCTGAATCGACGACGCCGCTTTCTTGTAAAAGCTTTCACCGTTTCTTTCCATCTGTTCGGCCATTTCAAAGATCTCGTCAGCATTAAAATCATATTTCATGTTGCCAGTCCTTTCGTATTTCATCTGTGAGTCAAATGGGCCATACAACCCGAACATTTCAAAGACTTTAAAACCGCCAATCTGGTTGACGTAAAGATAAAGATACATCCGGGAATGTAAAGCTGTTGAGACAAAATTATCGTTGACAGCAAATCGACACAAAAAGTATAATGTTCTGGTATGAATTAAGATTAACGATTATAATCTCATACCAATGACAAGATATCGACATAAAAAACAGAGCGTTCTGACGCTCGTTCTCATCACAATGCTCTGCCTGAGTTTACTGGCCGGCAGAGTTTCTGCCGCTACCGGCTGCTCCGCGAGCTGCTGCGTCGGCAGCCAAATGAACGGGCATGGGCTTACAACAGCGCAAATTATCGACGATCTTCCTTGTCCGTGCTGCTCCGCTGCGGTTGCCTGCGCCACTGAAAAGAATTTTTCGCCGGTGACCCTTGGAGCGCTGCATCACGATGGCAAGCGTGCCGCCAGCCCACCTGTTTCAGGCGCACCAACGACAGCAGACGTTCAACTGGAAACCAACACCGATTTATCGTCCGCATTCACCACCCCACCCGCTAAAGTACCGATATATATCGCCACGCTCAACCTACTTTATTGATCAGAACGGCCACTCCCGCATGACCTAAGTGCTGCAGCTGCGTGATTTGCGCTGTGGGAATCGTCATAATTCCGGTCTGTTATCCATTGTCTGAAGGCGCAACGGAACGTGGCGGGATACGGCCCCATCTTCCTAACCAGAAATTTCATCATTTGGAGGCTTTTATGGCCAAGGCATTTCGAGGTGATGCTGTAGTCAGTCTACCGCGAACCTCGAATAACGCAGGCTATGGAAGCCTCCGGTTGACCCGAAGGGTGAAATCTTTTCAGCTCTTTCATTAGATCTTGGAAAGGTACAAAGTGTCCCTCAGTTATACGTTTCATGAATTTGACCAATGCCCCGATAAGGTTTCTTTTTGGCCGCTCTGTGAAAAGATTTCATGAAATATTCGGGCTAAGTATTCCATTTGACATATGAACTCATCGTAAAGCGAAGGGTGACATGGGGCACCCGCTCCGGTCAAACCGGCCGGAAGGTAGAATGATCGAACATCGCTAATGCATCATATCGTAATTATTGATTAAGACCATAAAATGCCAACTTGAAAAATTTCATAGGAGATCAACCCAATGGGTAAGAAAAAGAATAAATCAAATCTGGACGTTCGCGAAGCAAAAAAGGCCGCAGTTCTGGGTACCGACCGAAAAAGCCGCTTGCCGGTGATCCTCGTCATTTGCGCTGTCGTCTTGGCCGGCGCAGGGGTTTACCTGGCATTAAACGGGGCCGGGAGTGACGCCGTATCCTCGCAAGCCAATGTTTCACCGAGCCCCACCGGTGACCAGGTGGTCTATCAAGTCAGTCAGTTTGCCGACGGCCAAGCCCGGCACTTTGAATTCAAACACCAGGACTTAACGATCCGCTACTTCATCCTTAAAAGTTCGGATGGCGTCATTCGGGCCGCTTTCGATGCCTGCGACGTCTGCTGGCCTGCCGGTAAAGGTTATTATCAGGACGGCGATGTCATGGTCTGCCGTAACTGCGGCCGTCGATTTGCATCGATCCTCGTAAACGAAGTTAAGGGCGGCTGCAATCCGGCCCCTTTAGACAGGTCAATCCAGGGCGAACAGCTCATCCTGAAAGTACAGGACATCCTGGAAGGCAGACAATACTTTGACTTTTCAGGAAAGGCCTAAACATGACTCTGAAACAGATTGCTATTCGCAACCTTATGCGGCGCAAGGGCAAGGCTGCCTTCGTCCTGGCCGGATTGTCCATCGGTATCGCAACCGTTGTCACCGTGATCAGTTTTGTGGAGGCCATGACCAGCGACATCAACCACAAACTCGAAAAATACGGCGCCAACATCCTGATTGTCCCCAGAGCCGAGGATCTCCCCCTCACCTACGGCGGCCTCTCGCTGGGCGGTGTGGCTTTTGAAATGGAAGAAATCCGCGAGACCGATCTGGCCCGGGTGCGCACGATAAAAAACTCACAAAACATTGCCGCGCTGGGGCCGCTGGTTCTGGGCGTTGTTCATATCAACGCGAACAGGGTCCTGCTCTCCGGGATTGATCTGAAAGCCAGTGACATCCTAAAACCCTGGTGGAAAATAGATGGTGCCCTTCCGGATACCGAAAGCATCTTACTGGGAGCTGAAGCGGCCCGGGTCATGGACCTGGCAACCGGTGACTCCGTTGATATCAAAGGCCGAAAGCTTCGGGTCTCAGGGGTTCTGCATCCCACCGGCAGCCAGGACGATCAGTTGGTCTTCACGCCCATGTCCACGGCTCAAACCCTGCTTGATAAACCCGGCAAGGTCTCCATGGCCGAGGTGGCAGCGCTTTGCCATGATTGCCCCATCGACGATATGGTAAGACAAATCTCTGAGGTGCTGCCCGGTGCCAAGGTTATGGCGATTCAACAGGTCGTAAAAGGCCGTATGGAAACCCTGGCCCAGTTCAGAAAATTCAGCTACGGGGTCTCCGGCGTGGTCATCCTGATTGGTGCTCTCGTGGTACTGATCACAATGATGGGCAGCGTCCGGGAACGCACCGAGGAAATCGGCATTTTCCGGGCCATCGGATTTCGCAAGAGCCACGTCATGCGAATCGTGTTTTTGGAGGCCGGCATCATCTCCGTCATTGCGGGCCTTGTCGGCTACGCGGTCGGTTTTGCCGCAACAGCAGCAGGGTTGAGGCTACTTGTGGAGGACAGAATGGTTCACCTGAGTGCCAACCCCAGCCTGGCTGCCATGGCCTTCGGGCTGGCGCTGCTGATCGGTCTCGCATCGAGCGCGTACCCGGCGTTTATGGCCGCACGCATGGATCCCAACGATGCCCTGCGAGCGCTGTGAGATCACGCCGCAACACATTAAAGAGTCACCGAATTAAATATTCCCTGAAATAAAAATCAGGTTTAACCGCAAAGCAATTTAGCGTGCTGAGAGCATGTCTTTTTCCAGAAATGCTGAAGAAAATCATGAAAGATGCGGGCTATAATTGACGGAGAGAATCAATGAGTTACATATCAGCCAAAAACCTTGTCAAAACCTATGGCAATGGTGATGCGGCCGTGACGGCCATATCCGAGATGAATTTCGCCATCGCATCGGGAGAATTCATTGGGGTTATGGGGGAGTCAGGCTCGGGCAAGTCGACCCTCTTGTCGGTTATGGGGGCGATGAATGCGCCTTCGTCAGGCAGTTTCGTCGTGGACGACATCGACGTCTACCGTTTGCAGTCTGAAAAACGCGCCGACTTCCGGCGGGAGTTTCTGGGCTTCATATTCCAGAGCTTTCACCTGGTGCCCTACCTCACCGTCCTCGAAAATGTCATGTTGCCGCTTTCGATTGTCAAGGTCGGCAAGAAAAAGAAACGGGAAATGGCCGAGGCGGCCCTGACCGATGTCGGACTTCTGAACAAGATTCACAGACTGCCGAACCAAATTTCAGGTGGTGAAAAGGAGCGTGTAGCCATCGCTCGGGCCATCGTGAACCAACCCCCTATTCTCCTGGCCGATGAACCAACCGGGAACCTTGACACGAAAACCTCCCGGGAAATCATGAGCCTGCTCCGCAAGCTCAACCAGGACGGAATGACCATCGTGATGGTGACCCACAGCCCGGAATGCGCCAGATACGCCGGTAGGGTCTTGCAGATCTCGGACGGCATCCTGGTATCGGACAATTGAGCCGAACCCCCTTGACGACACCGGCCGGAAACAGCCACTGACGGGCATTGTTTCCGGCCGGTGCATCTTTCTCCCGACCGCGCCTGCAACCGCGAGCGGCCTGTTTTTCATCCCTGGCTGACCCGCCCGTCGTTGGCGGCCCTGCCGATACCCATCAAGACGTCGGCCCCCGGCTATCTCGAAACATAACACCTGCGGATGAACTGGCTTGACACGCGCGGGTCATGTCTTTATAGTGCCGTGTTTTATAGTGGTTGTCAAAAAAACGTTCCGTTATGGGGTCGTATTTTTCTACAACCACTTATACCATCCTTCCGTATGATGGAATAATTTCTTGAACGGCTGTATAACCTGATAATTTCATAAAATCTTTTCAAGGGTCGGTAACATGTCCGGGTTGGATAATACCACGCCTTGAAGCGGCTATATTTTGGAGCCGATGTTCATGACACCGTCCAATCTTAAAGCGAAACGCCCGTTGCTCTTACTTGTGGCCGGAGCCAAGGGAGCGATTGCATCGACACTGGCAGTGGCAGTTACCGCCTGCCGCAACGCCCCCGATACCGTCCTCCCGAGCCTGACAACCCGGGACAAGTTCCCGTATTTGGGAACGGTTGATAAAACGCTGCTGGCCGGATGGGACAGCGACCCTCAACCCATGGCGCCCGCAACCCTCTGCCAAGGCATTCTACCTGAATCGTTGTGCCGGTTTCACGCGGATGCACTGGATAAACTTTCGTTGAAAGCGGCGCCTCCCATCGGAAAGAGCCTTGCCGACCGGATTGAACAGTTGAGGTCCGACATTCAGGAGTTTCGCGATGACCAACCCACTGCCACTCCGGTACTGGTCAACCTGCTGCCGGCGGCACCCCTGACAAACCTGTCTCGCTGTCGGGATCTGGCCGAACTGTATGACACCGCCGACACCGACACTTTGCCGGATCTTGCCTATGCACTGGCGGCCGTTCTTTCCGGCATTCCGGTGGTCAATTTCACACCGAATGACATCGAAATACCGGTTGTGATCGCCGAGGCGGTCAAGCGCGGCATCCCGCTCTGCGGCCGCGACGGCAAAACCGGCCAAACGTATCTGAAAGTGGTTCTGGCCTCGGCTCTGAAAGCCAGAAACTTGATGGTCGACGGCTGGTACAGCCTGAACATCCTCGGAAATGCAGACGGGATGAACCTGATGGAGCCGGAACGGGCCGCAGGCAAAATGGCGAATAAAACCGACCTGCTGGATGACATACTCGGCTATGGAGTCGGCCAGCGCTACGGTACACCGACACACAAGGTTCACATCGACTATTACCCGCCCCGGGGAGATGCCAAAGAGGCTTGGGATGTCATCGACTTCAGGGGCCTTTTCGACCTGCCGATGAGCATCCGCATCAACCTTCAGGGTAGAGATTCCATTCTGGCCGCACCCATGGTCCTCGACCTTGCACGCTGGATGGCGGCATTGCAACTGGCCGGTTTCAGTGGTCCGGTAGCCGACCTGGGGTTTTATTTTAAAAGGCCGGTCGGACCCCATCCGCCTAAAACTTTTCAGGATCAGCTCAACAGCCTTGCCAACCTGGAACGGCGGTGTAACGATAAAATCGCATCGGTTGAATCTGTCTGATACGGGAGCTCGATGATGGTATTCGGTTACAGCACCAACGCATTCGTCAAATTCGACCTCTTCGAATCTGTCGCAAAGATAGCCAAACTCGGTTTTCGCGGTGTCGAGATCATGGGAGACCGGCCCCATTTGTACCCGCCGGACTTTGACCTGAACAATCTGACCCGCCTCAAAAAGCTCCTTGATCAGCACCAACTCACTGTCACCAATATCAACAGCTTCACCCTTTTCGCCGTCGGCGACACCTACCTGCCGTCCTGGATCGAACCGGATCAAGAACGCCGGAACATCCGAATCCGTCATACTCTCGACAGCCTGGAAGTCGCCCGGTTTTTGGGATGTAAAAATATTTCCGTACCGCCCGGCGGCCCTCTGGAGGCTTCGATGTCCAGACCGGAGGCCTTCAGACTGTTTCACGAAGGCCTGGATCAGGTGATTCCTGCTGCCGAAGAGCTGGACATCAACATTCTGATCGAACCGGAACCAGACCTGCTGATGGAAAACACAGCGGAGTTCAAATTGTTTATAAAGGATGTCAAATCCAAAATGGTCGGCTTGAACTTCGACATCGGCCATTTTTACTGCGCCGGCGAAAATCCGGCCGCGGCCTTTGAAGACCTCTTTGAGTGGATCGGCCATGTGCATATAGAGGATATCGCACCCACCCGGGCGCATGCTCATCTGATCGCCGGGCATGGCGATATCCGCTTCAGCGAAGTGTTCGACACGATGGCGCGCTTGGGCTACCGCGATCACATCAGCTTGGAGCTCTATCCTTACGTGGACACACCTGAAGAGGCCGGCCGCGAGAGCCTTGCCTACCTGAAGCCGATTTTCGCCCAGGCCGGCCTGAACATTGCCGCCTGATGCGCTGCAGCGGAAGGGCAACAAAACGTCAGCGTCATTTCCAAACCCTTCCATTTGCTTTCCGCCCCGACAAGACTTATTATGGTGCAACATAAAGCAGGAGTGACTACCGACGTGGGGGTTTGATCGCGCTCGTTCTATGCGGCTCGTCGCTATTTACCGCTAATTTAAAAGAAAGCAAAAAATGAAAGCGCTGTATTTCGAAGAGCACGGAAATCTCGATGTTGTCCGCTATGGCAATGTCCCCGACCCAGTTACAGGCCCCGATGATGCAGTGGTTCGGGTTCGCGCTTGCGCTCTCAACCACCTTGACATCTGGGTGCGTCGGGGCTGGCCGGGGTTGAAGCTTGAAATGCCCCATTGGTGCGGAGCCGATGTGGCCGGTGACATCGCCGAAATCGGCCGGAACGTCAGCGGTTGGAAGGTGGGGCAACCGGTGGTGGTCGATCCGGGCATCAGCCTTATCGATGACGAGCATACCCGCCGGGGCGAAGATTCTGTGAGCCCGGGATACCATGTCTTGGGTGAGCATACCCGGGGCGGGGCGGCCGAATACCTCGCCGTACCGGCCGCAAACCTGGCCCCCATGCCGGAAGGCTGGGAGTATCCGGATGCCGCGGCACCACTGCTGGTCGGTCTCACGGCTTGGCGAATGCTGATCCACAGGGCCCGGCTGAAAGCCGGAGAAACGGTTCTGGTGATTGGATCCGGCGGGGGGGTAAACAGCATCACCGTTCAGATAGCCAAGCTCGCCGGGGCAAAGGTCTTTGTGGTAGCGGGTAACCCGCAAAAAGCGAAGCGGGCTAAAGACCTGGGGGCCGACGAAGTGTTCGATCGCAGTTCGGTCGACTGGGGCAAAGAGGTCTATCGGCTGACCAAGAAACGCGGGGTCGATATCGTGGTGGACAATGTCGGCAAGGCCACTCTTGCAAAGAGCATGATGGCTGTCGCCCGTGGGGGGCGGATCGTCATCGTCGGCAACACTTCCGGTCCACATACCGAAATCGACATCCGTTTCATTTTCGGCAAACAGATCAGCCTGATCGGAAGTACAATGGGATCCCACCAGGATTTTCGAGATATCCTCGAATTGACTAAGAGCGGCCGTTTAAAACCGATAATAGACCGGGTGATGCCGCTCAGTGAAGGCAAAGAGGCATACGGTCTCATGGAGCGGGGGGAGATCTTCGGCAAGCTTGTGCTGACGCCCTGAAGTAAATAAGCCGAGTGAAACCGCATCAATAAGTGCAGAAAATTGGAACTGCCGAAAATTTTCATGAAATATCCGAGCAAACTTTACCGTACGTATTCCAAATCCTTTCCTACAAGGCGGCATAGCCAAGTGATAAGGCAGCGGTTTGCAACACCGTGATCCCCTGGTTTGATTCCGGGTGCCGCCTCCATTTTCATCTCTCCCCACAATTTGGTAATATAATCTTCACGCGCTCTTATGCATAAGTCTACGCTAAGCCATCACTGATCTCCCCTTCCGCTCTTAGAACAATGAAAACTCCCCGATAACTCAATTAATTATTTTTCAAAAAGATTGTAACTTTTCTCACGCTGTTACGTTTATACATTGAATAGCCTTCCGCTTTCATTTTTGAATATTAAAGGTTGGAAGACACCCTGGCTGGTATCGACCGGTTTGTCAACAACCCTGATTTAAAAGCCGGCATCGGTGAACTCAGAGGTGTCGTGACCGATACCCGAGGGCCAGGCGATGTCAAAAAGTGAAACCTCGACCCGCAATGCGGTTATCGGCATCGGGCCGATCCAATTGGCCGATTACCTGGACCAGTCCAAGCTGGTCAACCGCACCGGCGACAACCGGCTGGTGAAAGCCGAGTTCGATCTGTGGGCCGGCTCCTTCAAGGACTACCTGACCAATGTGCTGGCCGAAAACATCGGGTTTCTGGTTCCGACCGAACGGATCTGCATCTATCCCTGGCGTTAATCCGCGCCGGCGGACTATCAGGTCTTGCTGGATGTGGTTCGTTGCGATGGTCGGTTGGGGGACGACGCCCTGCTGGTGGTGCGCTGGAGCGTCCTCGCCGGCCAGGACAGGGAGCTGCTCGCAGTCAGCCGCTCCAGCATCTGTGAGCCGGTGACCGGGTCGGCTTACGCCGCTGTAGTCGCGGTCCAGAGCCGGGCATTGGCCAAGTTTAGCCGCGAGATCGTCGCCGGGATTCATGCCTCAAGCCGCAAGTAAACCAGGCAATAAAAACGAAAAAGGCCGCTCCAGTAACTTCGAGCGGCCTTTTAATTCCAACCCCAAATATTTTATCTATTAATCAATCAAATGCAGTCAGCGTTTTCAGCCACCTTTTCCCGACTGGCCCGCCGGTGGGCCGCGCACAACCGACCTCCATTTCTTCTCCCATAGTATTTCCCCTTTCCACGCTGTCCTTATTATGAAAAAACTATTCTCCCCCCCCACTCACGGCAAACCCGCTGGGGCCCAACCCGGTTGACGACGGTGTCCCGGCAATCTTGGCGAGATAGGTGTCGCCCAGCTTTTCGATGTGGCTGTTGACATTGTCGAAGTAATTGTAGTGAATCTGCTCCTCGTCAATGATTTGTTCGAAGATTTTCATGCTGATGCTGTCGCCGTTTTCCCGGCAGACAAGAAGGAACTGATTGTAGACGTCGATGGTGTCGTCCTCCAGATTGGCGTCAAACGGAAAGATGACTCGAACCACCTGCCCCTTCTCGATGGTACCGTCATGCCCGGTCACCGGCTCGCCGCCAAGCTCCTTGACGCGCTCAGCAAACATCTCGGCATGGCGCATCTCGTCGATGGCGATGAGCTTCATCTTTGCCGCTAGCTCCCCATAGTCGAGGTCGTCCAGGTTGTAGTGCTGGTTCATGTACTGATGAATCGCCTGCAACTCCATCGCGCGGGCTTTGTTCAGCACATCAATGACCTTTTGCCTTCGTTCCTCTTTGGACGTGTTCCCCATAATCACCCTCCTTGTTATGAGTTGAAAGTTTCATTTGGAATTAATTCCCATTTCGCTGTAAAGTCAAATCATATGCGGCATGACTCTCGCGTTGACTGCGGTTGAAGGAAATTCATAACAGCTTCAAAGCCAAGACAGGTTGCAGGCAAGGCCCGCCTTGCATCCTGTCGGTATGGGTCTTCGATCGACGCGTCGGCTCCACCAACGCCTCTGGCACGCTTATTCTACGCAGCTTTCGCGAGAGAAACCGGTAGAAACAGTGCGAGTTATGAGCATATGCTGATATTTATTACCTGTAACAGAGAGTTTAAAAAAGATCAATTGTTTCATTTAGCTATATATGCAGATGAACAAGTTGAGTTTAGCGAAATCCCGCACTGCGGTAAAATGGGATCGGTCATTACCCGACGCGACTGCCGGGCGCCGTATGTATCCTTACCGTCACCGATGTTGGGGGTCGCAGAAAAGAATCTATAAAATCTGCGACCATTTATGTTAAAGGTTAGCACATTGAAAATGATTAATTTGACCTTAGAATCTAAAAGATAATCAGGCCCGGTCAGAGCCAGGCATTCTAACCCGCATTTTCACAATTCGATATCATGTCTTTTTCCTCCGTTCAGCGGAGAAATATTCATGAAAATTTCGTGCTAAAACATCGTCCGGAGCGGAAGGGGTCATCATGAATAGTACCGGTTTACTTATGCTCGGTGGAGTGCTGCTGCTGTCATTTTACATGCTTTTGGCAAAGCGCTCGCTGAGGATACCGGCGCTCCCTTTCGGCTTTCTAATCGCCTATTTTGCCCTTGGCGCTGTCTACCAAATTGTCGGAGATCTTCCGATGATCTCTGAATACGGCAAATGGATCGATGTTGCTTCTTCCATCGTGCTGTCATGGGCGATTATCCGCCTCACTTTTTCGATCTTTATCGAATTGCCTCTTAAATATTGGAAACAGACCGAGATTCCAAATATCACCCGCGACTTCATTCTCCTGATTTGTTATGCCATTTTATTTTTCGTTGTGTTGAGAACCCGCGGGGATGTCAACCTGGCCGGTCTGATTACCACTTCTGCCGCCCTGACAGTCGTCATCGGCCTTGCCGCTCAAACCACACTTGGGAATTTTTTCTCCGGTTTGGTTTTGCAGATGGAACATCCCTTCAGCATCGGTGATTGGATTACCTACGGGTCTCATACGGGACGGGTGGTAGGAATCACCTGGAAGTCAACCCGCATCATCACGCGGGACAATGTATTGATTTATTTGCCAAACAATGAATTGTCCAACGGCATCCTGGTGAACTATTCCAAGCCGGATCGTCGCGTGATTTGCCGGTTGAAGATCGGACTGGAGTATGGCGCCCCGCCCAACAAGGTAAGAAAGGTAATTCTCGATTTGGTGAAACAGCACCCTAAAGTCCTTAGTAAACCGCGGCCCCAGGTTCGCCTGATAAGCTTTGACGATTTTTCCATCAATTACGAGATCCGCTTCTGGCATAATAACTATACCAACGACCCTCAGATCAAAGCCGACATTAACAACCAGCTCTGGTATGCCCTGAGACGCCAGGGGATCAATATTCCTTTTCCCATCCGAGATGTCCAGCACGCGCACATCGAGAGACGTCAAAAGCAAAAGGATCGTGAACAGCTGTCCATGAAGATAATGGCGTTGTTGGAGAAAGTACCGTTGCTGGCGCCCCTGTCGGAAGAAGACCGCAAGAAAATTGCTTATGAAGCCACCATTCAAGATTACGGTACCGGGGAAATCATCGTTCGCCGCGGTGAGGCGGGGACCTCACTCTATATAATACTGGACGGTGCGTGTGAAGTTTTGCTGGAGAAGGAGGGGCAAATCGCCAAACAGATGGCCACGATCGATCAAGGCGACTTTTTTGGTGAAATGAGCCTTCTCACTGGCGAAACCCGCAGTGCGACGGTCAAAGCCCTGAAATTCGCAACGGTGATAAAGGTAGACAAGACGTTGTTTTCA
>Ga0316201_10003649_pt1 | contig 11398 bp, 9 predicted proteins | sample CS6wburrow_MG_FD_204516 | JGI IMG/M metagenome (GOLD analysis project Ga0316201, IMG submission 204516) | Coastal sediment microbial communities from Delaware Bay, Delaware, United States - CS-6 worm burrow | ecosystem: Environmental > Aquatic > Marine > Coastal > Sediment | place: USA: Delaware... | reverse complement strand
CACGCATTGCGACATCTATTTTTTTAATGTCCAAATATCCCATCATTGCACATACTACGATGGCACAAAAATTTATGGATGGCTTTATTGAACTGCTAACCTGGCTACTGCCCGACCTGCATCGTTTTACCCAAACAGAATGGTTAACTTATAACACGGCCGAATGGAGTACCTTGTTACCTTTATTCGGGCAAACGATGATTTATCTGGTATTTCTGTCATTCATTGCATTATTTGATTTTTACCGGAAAAATTTTTAATGCATCACTATCATTTTTTATATAAGGATAGACCGCTTGGTGATGTGCCCAAATCGGTAAAAATATTTCTTTTACTGGCACTTGTCCTGCAATTACTCTGGCATAGCTTGCAGGAGCCCGTTGTGGCAAAGGCGGAAGACCTGGCTGCACCTTTGTCTACACGAACTTACGTAATGAGTTCGTTTGGTGAACCTATTGCGGCCGCTAAATTTTTAAACCTCTGGTTGCAGGCATTTGATAATCAGCCCGGTGCCAGTATCTCGTTTCATCAGTTAAACTATCCGCGACTAACGCAGTGGCTGGATACTATTCTTGAGCTTGATCCGCGGGGACATTATCCGATGCTGGTCGCAGCCAGAGTTTATGGCAGTGTAAAAGATCCAGAAAAACAACGGATTATGACGGATTATGTCTTTTACAAATTTAATGAAGACCCCAACAAATATTGGCGTTGGTTGGCTCATGTAGTGATTACAGCGAAGCACGAACTGAAAGATTATGATTTGGCTTTGAAATATGCCAATGCGCTGGCAGAGAAAGCAACCGGTAAAAACGTGCCTTATTGGGCAAAAGATATGAAAATAATTGTACTGGAAGATATGGGGCAGCTGGAAGCGGCGAAAATACTGGTCGGTGCATTGATTGACAGTAAGGAGATCACTGATCCTTACGAATTGAGTTTTCTGAAACAGAAAATCGCCGTTTTAGAAGAGAAATCGTTAAAAAAGCAACAAAGTGTTGAAAAATAGACAAGTATTTGTATAAAAAACCGCATGTTTTTACTGCAAAGCCGCATTTTATGGGCTATATAAGATTGGTATGGTAATTGCTGTATTAATAATAATAATAAATGCAATTTAAGCTGAGATTAATGTTATGAGTAAAGTGTTGAAACAAAAACGATTAAAAGTATCCAATAATGGATCGCCCTTTAAGGGGCTAAAAAATCCACCTGTCACTAAACAGGGCGGCTTCACATTAATCGAAATTGCGATTGTATTAGTAATTATTGGCCTGTTATTAGGCGGTGTATTGAAAGGACAGGAACTGATTAATACCGCCAGGGTAAGGGCATTAAATAATAATGTGGATGGAATTACCGCAGCCTGGTTCAGTTTTCAGGATCGCTATCGTGCTTTTCCCGGAGACTATACTCAGGCCAGTGTGAATCTGCCAGGTGCGCCAACTGATGGAGACGGTAATGGTTTGGTTGGTGATGCGGCTGGAGTGGATTCACCCGCTGAGCGTGCCATGGTCTGGATGCATTTACAGGCGGCAGGTTATATAACAGGTGGCTATGATAATGCTGCAGCAACTGTTGCTAATGCCAATGAGTACGGATGTCCGGTAACGATTTGCCCGGACAATGGTTTCGGCGCAGGCATGAATCTCAACTACGGGACAATGCGACAGGCAGGGGGTGCGGCTGCTCACGAGCTGATTACCGGTCGAGGTATCCCTGTTGAAGTGATTGCTGAGCTGGACAGAAAAGTTGATGATGGTGAGGCTGGTTCTGGTGCAATGCAATTGGGAGTGGCAGGTAGCGGCTGGGTAGCAGCTGATGTTGGAGCTTGTCAATCAGCAGCTGATGTTAATTTATATGATCTGCAGACACCTAGCTCAAACTGTGCAGCGGTATTTAGAAATTTTTAATTTGAAATAGTATTGCTTACGCAAAACTGATATAAAAAAGAGCCCAAACGGGCTCTTTTTTTGTAGTGTGGATAAAATGATCGAATGCCAGCAAGTCGTTAAACGTTATGCCAGTAAAGTGGTTCTGGACAAGGTAAACCTTGATATAAAAGAGGGCGAATTTTTTGGCCTGGTTGGTATGAATGGCAGTGGTAAATCAACGTTGATTAAATCTATCCTGGATTTAACTGGTATAGATGCAGGAAAAATTAATATTTATAAGCTTTCACACCGAAATGTAAGTTCGCGCGAAAATGTTGCTTATCTTCCAGATCGATTTTCTCCACCTGCCCATCTAAAAGGTAAGGACTTTATCCATTATATGTTGCGCTTGCACGGTAGTAACAAAAACCAGCAACAAATAGATAAGGTGCTTGATGGACTGGAGCTGGATAAAATCATTATGCAGGAGTCGGTTAATAAATTGTCCAAGGGCATGACTCAGAAGCTGGGCCTGGCATCTTGTCTGTTAAGTGGTAAATCATTATTGATTTTAGATGAGCCAATGAGTGGCTTGGATCCCCGCGCGCGTGTGTTATTTAAAAAACAATTGGCACAATTAAAACATCAGGGTGTCACGGTATTTTTTAGCTCACATGTACTGGCGGATGTAGAAGAACTTGCCGACACCATGGCAGTGTTACATAACAGTCAAATTTATTATTCCGGGACACCAGAAGACTTCAAAAAACAATTTAATGGTGCCAATGTTGAACAGGCATATATGAACTGTATAGAGCAGTGAATGTGTTTTGTTTTAAAAAAATGTTAACCACAGAGGCACGGGGAGCACAGAGAAAAACTTATAATAGTCAGGCGCGCAAAACAAAAATAAAAAACCTCTGCGCCCTCCGTGCCTCTGTGGTTAATTCTTGTTTCGCGTTTAGATTTCCAGTTCCTTAATTTTTCTGGTTAAAGTATTTCGTCCCCAGCCTAGTAATTTCGCCGCATCATTCTTTCTGCCACTGGTCTTTTGTAATGCTGTTTCAATTAGTATTTTTTCAACCTCAGAAATAATAGGTGCAGCAATTTCCGTTTCTCCAGAAAATAACAGCTGGTGTATTGTAGTGGTCAGAGTCTGTTTCCAGTCACTACCCGATTCTGTCTTGGCAATTTGACTGCCGGATAACAATTCGCTCGGCAAGTCAGACATGTGAACTGTTTGCCCCGAAGTCATTACGGCTAGCCAGTGACAGGTGTTTTCAAGTTGTCTTACATTACCCGGCCAGCTTAGCGATGTTAAATAGGCCATGGTTTCAGCATCAATGTTTTTAGGTTGTGCGCTATCATCGTCGATAGCTAATTCTTTCACCGCGCGCTGTAAAAATAAATTGAATAAAGCCGGGATGTCTTCTTTACGTTCGCGTAAAGCCGGCAGGTGAATACGAATCACATTTAATCGATGAAATAAATCCTCACGGAACAAACCTTTTTTAACGTGCTCATCCAGGTTCTGGTGCGTGGCAGCGATTACTCGCACATTGACTTTAATGGGTGTATGACCGCCAACGCGGTAAAAAACGCCGTCAGCCAATACGCGTAATAAACGTGTTTGTAGTTCAGCAGGCATGTCGCCAATTTCGTCCAAAAACAAGGTGCCACCGTCAGCCTGTTCAAAGCGGCCTTTGCGTAAGGTCTGCGCACCAGTAAATGCGCCTTTTTCATGACCAAATAACTCTGACTCTAACAGCTCTTTTGGAATGGCTGCAGTGTTTAATGCAATGAACGCTTTATCGGCGCGAGGACTATGTTTGTGCAGTGAAAGCGCGACCAGTTCTTTACCGGTGCCCGATTCACCGGTAATTAAAACACTGATGACAGATTTTGATAAGCGACCGATAGTGCGGAATACTTCCTGCATGGCGGGTGCAGCACCAATAATTTCAGGACCCTGCTTATCGCTAACATAAGTGCTTCCTTTGTTTTGTTTTTTACTGCATGCACGCTGTGCGATTTCAACAGCGTCATCTATGTCGAATGGTTTGGGCAAGTATTCAAATGCCCCGCCCTGATATGCCGATACAGCACTGTCCAGATCGGTGTGTGCTGTCATGATTATAACGGGCAGCTCTGGGTAATCCGATGAAAGATGTGACAACAGTTCAAGACCGTCAATGCCTGGCATGCGGATGTCAGTAATGATGGCGTCAGGTTCTTCCTGTTTTAGTTTCTCTAATATTGTGTTGGCGTTATCGAAACTGGTTACTGTAAAATTAGCGTTTTCGAGCGCCTTTTGTAAAACCCAGCGTATTGAGTCGTCGTCATCAATAATCCAGACATGACGTTGTGCGCTCATGATTCTGCTCCATTATGAATATTAATTGGTATTAAAATAGTAAAAATGGTTTTACCGGGTTCGCTGGTAAATTCGATTAAGCCATTATGCTGTTGTACCAGTGATTGCGCGATGGGCAAACCTAGGCCGGTGCCTTCAGCGTGACCGGTAATCATGGGCATAAATATTTTTTCCTGTAATGCTTCTGTTACGCCGGCACCGTTGTCTTCGATATCGATTCTCGCCACCAAAGGGTAAGTATGTGAGCCGATTTTGCAGTTACGCTGAGCGCGTGTTTTGAACTTAATTTTCCCTTCTATATTGTTGCTGGAGTTAATGGCAGTTACCGCATTACGTGTGATATTTAAAATCACCTGAATCATCATTGATTCGTCAGCATGCAGTTCGGGAATACTGGGGTCATAATCAACCGTTAACTTAATCTTTTCATTTTCCGCGAGAACGAGCTGTCGAACATGTTCCAGTATTTTATGTATATTGACATCGCTTTTCGTTGGTATGTCTTTGGGGCCAACCATTCGGTCGAGCAGGTTTTTTAAGCGGTCAGCTTCGTTGATAATGATTTGCGTATATTGTTTTATGTCGTCATTATCCAGCTCCCTTTCGAGTAATTGCGCCGCACCGCGAATACCCCCCAGTGGATTTTTTATTTCATGGGCCAGGCCTCTTAACAAACTTTTACTGGCTTCAAACTGGCTGAGGATGCTCTCTTCGTGTGAGATTTTTTGTTGAGTTTTCAGGCGGATAAACTCAAGTAATAAAAATTTTCCTTCACTTAAATATTGAATAGGCGAAACGGAATAATCAACATCTATCGATTGATGATTGTGTATGCGAATTTGATCTTCATACACAGTATAAGGATGTGAAGAAATGATTGAACGTTCCAGACGGTCATAAAACTCATGTTCATTGATGATCAACTCACGAATATTTTTTTTAACTGCGCGAATGTTGCTGATATGAAATAACATTTCAGCAGCAGGATTCATGCAAACGACCTGCAGGTTATCACCGATGACAATGACGGCAGAATGCAAGTTATCGATAATGGTTTGTGGTGAATTGTATTCAGTAGCGACCATAATAAGCCTTATGCAATAACCGAACCAGTTTTTCTGTGGCCAAGGATTATTGTTTATTTTCAGTTTTTACAATAAGTTATTGTTAACAGGTAATTCTGAATCGAATTTAAAGAGCAATTAGTATATTCTACCGCACCATTATGGTGCGCGGCTAGGCATACTGGTAAGAATATGGGTCGATTTTTTCGATACAGGCGATTGGTTGCGCGAATGATTGACGTTATTGGATATTGTTAGTCTTTAAGTGGCTGCTTTTTAATAACGGCATTTTTAATGTGTACTGTGATTTTCTGGCTGCGTTTGATGATTTTTCCTTCCTTGTTTCTAATCTGCGCCTGAAGCTGGTGAGCACCCCGGTCAGAACGACCAATTTGCAATGTAAGGCTCTGGCTGTTTTTCACCAGTGGTTTGCCATCCATAAGCAACCAGATGTTATGACCGTCTGCAGTATTTAAGGCCGGTGTGAGTTGCAATGAGACGCCAAGATCAGGTTCATTCCAGATAGTTTGCTGGTCTTTCGGCGAGCTAATACTGAAACTTGTATATTTGTATTCAGCCGCAGGCTCTTCTTCTACAGCCTCTTCCTTGGGTTTGATTTTAGGCGCATCAACAACCGTGAGTGGCGGCGGTACGATTATTTCCGAGTTTGCCGAAGGTTTGTCTGAATAAGTCACATTACCCTCCTCATCAAGGCCTTTATACAAGCCTGCATGTGCAGTAAAGGTAAACATGAGGGCGGAGATAAATAAACGCTTTAAAATGATATTTTTCATATGGCCTAGCATAACTTTTGCTTACACTAACCGCAATAAAAAAGCCCCGCACTTATCGATATAAGTGCGGGGCTTCTGGTCTTCGATCAGACTGATACCTGTGCTATCGCATAGTAGTCAAACTGACTTTATACGCTATAGTACATATCAAACTCGCAAGGATGTACCGCAGCGCGGTAACGTTGAACTTCTTCACTCTTCAGCGCAATGAAGCCATCGATCATGTCATCGTCAAAGACACCGCCTTCAGTCAAGAAAGCGCGGTCTGCATCCAGTGCTTTTAACGCTTCATCAAAAGAGAAAGCAACCTGTGGGATTTTTGCTTCTTCTTCTGGTGGCAGATCATACAGGTCTTTATCTGCTGCTTCGCCTGGATCAATCTTGTTTTTGATGCCATCAAGGCCGGCCATCAGCATCGCAGCAAAACACAGGTATGGATTTGCGGTGTTATCGCCAAAACGAACCTCGATGCGGCGAGCTTTAGGGCTTGATACGTGTGGAATACGAATTGAAGCAGAACGGTTACGCGCTGAATAAGCCAGCATAACCGGGGCTTCAAAACCAGGAACCAGACGTTTGTAGCTGTTGGTTGAGGCATTGGCAAAAGCGTTCAGTGCTTTTGCATGTTTGATGATACCGCCGATGTAATACAGCGCTGTTTGTGATAAACCACCATACAGGTCACCAGCAAACAGGTTTTCACCGCCTTTGAAGATAGACTGGTGAACATGCATGCCGTTGCCGTTATCACCCACCATTGGTTTAGGCATGAAGGTGGCTGTTTTGCCGTAAGCATGTGAAACATTATGCACCACATACTTGTAAATTTGTACTTCGTCCGCTTTACGTACCATGGTGTTAAATACGGCACCAATTTCACACTGGCCAGCAGTCCCCACTTCATGGTGATGTACTTCGGTTTCACAACCCATGTCTTCCATTACCAGGCACATAGAAGAGCGCAGGTCCTGTAATGAGTCGATTGGTGGCACGGGGAAATAACCGCCTTTAACGCCAGGGCGGTGGCCCATGTTGTTGCCATCGTATTCTTTGCCGGTGTTCCAGGCCGCTTCTTCAGATTCGATCTTGTAGAAAACGCCACCCATTTCATCGCCCCATTGCACGCCGTCAAAAACGAAAAATTCGTTTTCAGGGCCAAAGTAAGCTGTATCACCGATACCAGATGCGTTTAAGTAGGCTTCAGCGCGTTTAGCGATAGAGCGTGGGTCACGGTTGTAACCAGTCATATCGGTCGGTTCGATAATGTCGCAACGGATGTTCATGGTGACTTCTTCGCAGAACGGGTCGATAACCTGTGAATCACAGTCTGGCATCAAAATCATATCAGAGGCGTTAATGCCTTTCCAGCCAGCGATTGATGAACCGTCGAACATTTTGCCTTCAGCAAGAACGTCTTCATCAATAGTGTGTGAAGGCACGGAAACGTGCTGTTCCTTGCCTTGAGTGTCAGTAAAACGGAAATCAACGAATTTAACGTCTTTTTCCTTAATCATATTCATAACGTCAGTTGCAGACATGTTAAGAGCCTCTAATCAATTAAAATAAGTAGTATTCCGTGCAATCGGGCCTGATGCAGCCTGATGTTTGCGCGGCGTTTATTTTTTTGTTTTATCCAGCATGTTTTTATTTAGCTTAAATCTGGATAAAAGAACCTTTAATCAATTCTGTTTTCTCTGTTGTAGCGTAACACTCGAGAAACAGAACTCATCAAAGGTCCTTTTTTACAGGAGTAGATTTTGCACGAAACGTGCCAATAAAGGAAACCTTATATAATGCGCTTTTTAGAAGCAGAATCAAAATTAACGCACTATAACGGAGCGTTAATGAATGAATATCGCACCATTCTAGTGCAAATTAGCAGAAAAGTAATCGGCTTTCACCGGTGCAGTGCGCTTTTTTGCACGCCTGTTCAAATTCCTGTTTTAGTGAATCCGCATCTTCCAGGCGTTGTAAATACGTGATGGGTAAGCAGGCGTCAACATAAACGTGGCCGTCAAGATAATGCAGCGTTACATCATCAATATTTTTTAAAATATCATGTTTCGACCACCTGCTGTTAAGTGCCGATAATATTTCACTTCGTCGCGGTAAGTCCTGGCAGTTTGCCGCAGTTTCATCGTCTTCCGGATCGATATGGACGGTGACATCATTGATTTCCTGAAATTTGTCTATCAGGGTTTTTTCGACCATTTCAGCGATATGATGGCCTTCGGAAACACTGAGTTTTGGTGACACCTGAATGTGAACATCAACCAGTGCATTGTGACCCATGCGGCGGCTACGCAACATATGTAGATGACGCACATCATCAATATTTAAAATTTCCTGTTTAATCTTTTCTACCATGTCAGGATCCAGCGCAGTATCGACCAGTTCCTGCATACTCTGACGACTCAAATCCAGACCGATTTTGGCAATCATGAGTGCCACTATCATCGCGGCGATAGCATCAAGCAGCGGATAGCCAAAATAGGTACCACCAATACCGACAAACACGACGATGGATGACACTGCGTCACTGCGATGATGCCAGGCATTCGCTTCGAGTAAGGGTGAACGGACTTTTTTTGCGACCGCGCGAGTCGCGTGATAGAGCACTTCTTTGCTAATAATAGATATCGCTGCAATAAGCAGGGTAAACAGCGCAGGTTCAACAATTTTCTCAGGCGCTTCAAGTCGTATCATCGCGTCATAACCAATGCCAGCAGCAACGCCTATCAATAAAAAACCAAGCGCAACCGTGGCCAGCGTTTCATAGCGGGCATGACCATAAGGGTGGTCCTCGTCAGCATCTTCACCCGCGTGTTTGACGGCTATCAGTACCATGCCGTCGCTGGCAAGATCAGACAGCGAATGAATTCCATCAGCAAGTAAGGCCTGCGATTGCCCAATTATGCCGCCAATGACTTTAATAATAGATAAAACAAGATTAACCAATACTCCCCAGAGAGTTATACGGTTGGTTTCCTGTTTGCGTTGTTCGAGAGTAAATTCCATGCCTGTATTTTGATGGTCATGGATTCATGGTGCAAGGTTTAATTTTTATTTGATTAATTCTATTCCTGGTTCTATTAACACAACATCCATGCTGGCGTCGCAATGACCTTTATAGTTTGCTTGTTAAAGTTTATTTAAATTGATAAATGCATCAGGGATATCATCAAAACTCACGGTTTTATGTGATACGGAAGCTACCCATGTTATAAGCTTCAACTGATTGTTATCAAGAGAGTGTTGAATGGACGCCAATAAACTTCTATTAATTACCATTGCCAGTTGATGGTGGTTATCAACGGCCGCAATACAAATAGAATGATTGTTTATATCACTTGTTAATCGTTCGACAAGATTAACTGGAAGCTCAGGCATATCACAGGCAACAACCAGTACCAGTTCATGATCACAATGTGGTAAGCAGGCAGCTATGCCGGCAAGCGGACCTCGGTAGTTTTCTGATAAATCGGTTACTACCTTATTAGTGTATTTATTATAATATTTAATATTCCGGTTTGCGCTGATAATTATGTCATTACACTGATTTTTAACAGTGGCTATAACATGTTCTACTAATGGTTTGTTTTTGTATAAAACTAATCCTTTGTCCTGCCCTGCAACACGTTTGCCTTCACCGCCAGCGAGAATAATACAGCTAATTTTTGGTGATTTACGGTTCATGAAAGAAAAACATATAACCAGATTATATTACCCAGCAATAAAATGCCGCTGGTAGTTTTCCAAAGTAAAGTCGGGTTGCTTTCCAGTAATGGTGCGCTGTGCTTCATAAACGCAGCATTTGGGTGAGTTAAATCATAAATGAACTCAGAGAAAGTATCGTAACGTAAACGCTGATCAGTTTTTACTGCTTTTTCCAGGGCGCCATCTAACCACAATGGGATCATTGGATTGTGTTGAATGGCGCTGGTGTATTTTATTTTATTAAGTGTGCGCCAGTTAAGATTGCGTGTAAGCCTGTCACCATAGGGCAGTTCGCCGGTAAGCATTTGATACACTAATACACCCAGTGAAAAGATATCTGATCGGTTGCTGCCTTGCATACCTAACAAGTATTCTGGTGCAGTATAATTTTTTGTACCCAGTAATTCCAGGCGTTCGACTGGCGTGCGGATCTCCTCAATACCAGCGATTTTTACTGAACCAAAATCTATAATTTTAATGTCGCCGTTATTGGTTAACATGATGTTTTCTGGCTTAAGATCGCGGTGTAACATTTCCATGCGATGAAATGCACGTAAACCATGAATGATCTTATTAGTTAACTCGGTGACCTCATGTATGTCGGGTAAAGGGTTTTCTTTTATCCATTGTTCTAAGGTTATGCCTTCGATGTATTCCATGATGAAGTACAAAAAATTTCGCGGACGCTTGAGTTCGAAGATTTTTAAAACAGTCTCATTATCAATGCGTTTGCCGGCCCATTCCTCCATGTAAAAACGCTCGATATAAGCAGGATCGTCAGAAAAACTTATTGAAGGTGTTTTCATCATAAACAATTCGCCGCTTTCCTTGTCGCGAATTTTATATAACTGTGATGTTGTGCTGGCATGCATTTCTTCCAGTATTTCATAACCGTCAATGGTCATGCCAGGTCCCATCGGTGGCGGAAAGGGAAGTCGCGTTAGTTCATTGAAGACTTCATTGGCATCCTGGTTTGGTAAAGCGTCAATACGAATTAACTGACAGGTAACATTGTCGTGACTTTTGTTTTCCAGTGCGTGTTTAACAACTTTATCCGCGATAACATCCAGTGCAGCAGTCGATTGAAGATGTTGTTTGATTTGTCCGTCATTAAGGTAGTCATGAATACCATCCGTTGTCATGACATAAATATCACCTTTTTCCATGTCGACGGTTTTGTAATCAATATCAAGATGAAAATCGATCCCCATCGCCCGACTTAAATAATTCTTCTCATCAGAAATCCACACGCGATGATCCGTGGTGAGTAATTCAAAATCAGCTTTATTGTTATTTATTCGATAACGGTAAATACGGGAATCACCGATATGAAAAATATGTGCAGTGGTTGATTTAAAGATGAGCGCACTAAATGTGGTAACCATGCCGTTGGCATGATCTTTATTGCCATTGCTTAACAGCCAGTTATTTATCGCGGTTAAAACTTTAGCGCCAGATGATTTGACCGACCAGGTTTCGGGGGTGCTGAAATAATCATTAAGAAAACCTTTAACGCAGTGTTCGCTGGCTTCCTGCGCATTGGCACAGCTGCCCATGCCGTCTGCAATTGCGCAG
>Ga0316201_10003648_pt1 | contig 11398 bp, 9 predicted proteins | sample CS6wburrow_MG_FD_204516 | JGI IMG/M metagenome (GOLD analysis project Ga0316201, IMG submission 204516) | Coastal sediment microbial communities from Delaware Bay, Delaware, United States - CS-6 worm burrow | ecosystem: Environmental > Aquatic > Marine > Coastal > Sediment | place: USA: Delaware... | reverse complement strand
CCGGAGTCCGGCGTCTGGAGCATTGCGAGGACTCGAAGCAGCGTGGACTTGCCGGCACCGTTTGGTCCAAGCACCGAGAGGATTTCTCCGCCCCGGACCTCGATCTGACTGATGTCGAGCAGCGGTGCAGCTCGGCCCTCTACGACAAGACCGCGACCCGTGAGAATGGCCGTCCCGGCGTCAGGCGAGGAGATGTTCAAGCGGGAACCCGGGTGCGGGGCCGACGAGAATGAAGCAGCGTGAGCAGCAGGTTCACCGCGAGCGCGATCGTGAGTAACACGATCCCGATCGCGATCGCTACGCTGAAGTTGCCCCGGCGTGTCTCGAGGACGATCGCGCTCGTCATCACTCTCGTTTCGCCCATCAGGTTGCCACCCACGATCATCACGGCCCCAACCTCGCTGATCACGGCACCGAAGCCCGCAGCGACGGCAGCCACGAGCGACGCCCTCGCCTCACGCAGGTGGAGCAGCAGTGCTTGCCACTGGCTGGCCCCCAGGCCCCGCGCCTGCATCCGAACGTCGGGTGAGACGCTGTCCAGGGCTGCGAGGGTCACGGCCACGATGTAGGGCCCGGCCAGGACGACCTGTGCGAGGATGACCGCAGCCGGTGTATACAACAGTTCCAGGGGGCCGAGCGGACCACCCCGCGACAGGAGCAGGTAGACTACGAGACCGATGACAACTGGCGGGAACGCGAGGCCTGTGTTCACGAGGGCCACGACCGGCATCCGCAGCCGGAATCGCGACAGGGCAAGCCCGACCCCGATCGGCAGTCCGATGAGCACGGCCAGAATCAGGGCGGCCCCCGAGATCGCCAGAGACCGCACCACCACATCGATCACATAGGCGTCACCCGAGGTGAGGAGCCGCCAGGCCAGCGTTACCGGGTTCGTGGCGTCCGCTTCGTCACCGACACCGGCATCATCCGGTAGGACGAGTGGGACGGGAATGAACAGCGGCTCGCCAAAGCGGCCAACGCCGTATGAGGCGATCATCGACTGGGCCTGTTCGCTGAGGAGCCACCGCCAGAATCTCTCGGCCCCGGCCTGGTTCTTCCCGGCCGTACTCACCATGACGGAGTAGAAATTCTGCAGCTGGTGCCCGCCTTCTACCAGGACTTCGAGGTCTGCGGCATTGCCAAGCACCGTCAGAGTCGCTCTGTCCGTGAGGACATACGAGCGACGCTCAGAGGCGATCACCAGGGTGTTGCCCATCCCCTGACCTGCTTCCTGATACCACGATCCCTCGGGCGGCACCCCGCTCGCCGCCCACAGCGCCAGTTCTCGCTTGTGAGTACCGGAATCATCTCCCCGCGACAGGAAAGAAGCCTCCTGGCCCGCAATCGTCGCGAAGGCGGCGGGTCCGGGCTCATCCCCGGCCATTCCCCGAATCGATGCAGGATCCTCGGCCGGCCCGGCGATCACGAAGTCGTTGCGCATGAAGGTGACTCGATTCCGACCGTGCCCTGCGTCGACGAACTCGAGTTCCGCGTCCGGCGCATGGACCAGAACCAGATCCGCGTCTCCCCGTCGACCCAGGGCCAGGGCCTGTCCGGTACCCACGGCCAGCACCCGGACCTCTAGGTCCGGCTGCTCCTGCTCGAACGCGACCACCAGGGAATCCAGGAGGCCGGTGTCGTATACCGACGTCGTGGAGCCGAGGAACACGACATCGGCTGGCTCATTCGCACACCCCGCCAGGAGTGACACGAACACAGGAAGGATCCCCCGGAGATACAGGGAGGACGGCCGCCGGTCCTTCGCGGAGACGCGCAGGATCGAGAAGCCCTCAGCCATGACGCAGCCACCGAACGAGTTCCGGGAGATTCGGTCGTTTCCCTTTCATCAGAATACCGACCCGGTAGATCCGACCCGCCGCCCACGCGAGAGCGAGGGTACTACCCAGCAGCAGGACGACTGCAAGCGCCGACTGCCACAGGGGCACGTGGGACGCCGCGATTCGCATCGGCATGAGGATCGGACTGAAGAACGGGAACAGCGACATTGCCACGACCCATGCCGCATCCGGCGTCTGCATCGCCGCGGGCAGGACGAGAATTGGAAGTACGATCGGCATCAGCGCCGGGATCAGAACCTGCTGTACGTCCTGCTCGCTCGTTACGAGCGCACCGGCGGCAGCGAAGACGCCCGAGTACAGTAGGTAGCCGGTGATGAAGTAGACCACGGACCAGAGTATCAGATCCCAAGGAACCGCGACCCCGGAGATATCGAGACCCAACTGGGCGAGAGCAGGCGCAGCGCCGGAGAGCCCGAATACCGCGGCTACGGAAATCACGACGCCCCAGATCGCTACCTGTGTCAGTCCTACCGCGCCGATTCCGAGGATCTTCCCGAGCATCATTTCCCATGGGCGTATCGAAGAGATGAGGATCTCTACGATGTCCGACGTCTTTTCCTCCAGAACACCCCTGGCGATCATCTGGCCATATACGATGAACATCACATACAGGGCCATGGCGAACACGAATCCCAGTACCTGCCTCAGGCCCGCCGGACCGTCCTCTGCGCTCAGGGGCTCGACCGAAACGGACGTCGGTCGAAGTACTTCCTCGATGGTCGCCGCGCCGACGCCAACCCGTTCGAGGCGCACGGAGGTCACGACTTCCTGCAGGATCGTCGAGATGCGGCGCCTGAGAACGGGTCCGGTGTCACGGTCCTCGACAAGAACGGCAGTGCCCTCCTCGATCAGATCGGCCGGAAGATAGAGCCAGGCAGCAGGCTTCTCGGCGTCCGTGGACTCCTCCCCGGCAGCGATGCGACCGCGCACGGAGTCCAGGCCTGACGGACCCCCCGCGGTCGGCCCCGCTCGACCGACCAGCAGCTCGGCGGGAATATCGCCTGACCGCAGCGATTCGATCAGTCGGTCCGCGACCCCGTTCCCGGCGTTGTCGATGATGAAGATCGGCTTCGGATCTTCGATCGAGCGATCGACGAGCACGGCTGGCAGGATGATCCCGCCCAGAAAAAGCACAGGCACGACGAGGGTGGAGAACAAGAACCATCGGCTCCGGACACGCGCCAGAAATTCCCTTCGCGCCACGGTCTGGACCCGTCGGTTCAACGGGCCGCCACCGCTCACGTTTCCCCTCCGTTGCCAGCACTTCGAGGCCGGCGACCCACCCGCTCGAGAAAGATCTCGCGCAGCGAGGGCTCGGCGAGTTCGAACCTGTCGATCCGAACGCCAGTCTCCAGTGCCCTGCGAAGAACGGCCTGCGGATCGGCGCCTGGAGCGAGCCGGATCTCGACCCACTGTCCGTGATCGGTCGCCGTGACGATCGACGAATCGCTGAGAAAACCCGGGTCTCCCTCATACGCCAGCACGAGATGCTCATGGTCACTGGACCGTTTCACTTCTCGTATTGAACCGTCGAGCACCTTTCGCGCACCCGCAATCATGCACACACGTTCGCAGATCTTCTCGGCGTCTTCGATCATGTGCGTTGAGAACAGAACGGTCGCTCCATTTCGCTGACTCTCGAGCACGATGTCCCGCAGCAGATCGACGTTGATCGGATCCAGTCCGCTGAAGGGCTCGTCGAGAATCAGAAGATCTGGTTCGTGCAGTACGGTCGCGATGAACTGGACCTTTTGCTGCATGCCCTTGGACAGGGTTTCCACCCGGTCATCTGCCCGGTCTCCGAGCTCGAGCCGTTCGAGCCAGGATCGGGCCCGGCGCAGCGCTTCGGCTCGCTTCACCCCTTTCAGTTCCCCGAAGAAGGCCAGGTGCTCAGCGACCCGCATACGCTGGTACATGCCCCGCTCCTCCGGCAGATAGCCGATACGCATGCGGGTTTCGTGGTCGACCGGGCGGCCGAACACCTCGACCGTGCCGGCGTCCGGTCCGACGATGTCGAGAATGATCCGGAGGGTAGTCGTCTTGCCGGCACCGTTCGGCCCCAGCAGCCCACATATCGATCCGCGCGGCAGCTCGAAGGACAGGTCTTCCACGGCGAGTGTCGAGGCGAAGCTCTTCTCGATTCCCTCAAGACGAATCACCGGTTCATCCAGCACGAATTGTCGCTCCTGAAGCGGGTGGGCCGGCCGATCGGCATCTTCGGTACACGACAGGCGCCCGGCAAGCGGACCGGTTCCCGGGCGGGAAACAGGCAGACCTGTTCCCGCGAGGGCAGAGAGTGTGCTATAATGTAAACTTACGGAAGAATCACCTGCGCCGGAGAGTGCCCTACGGCCCCGTGGCTATCCGGTCCGCCCGAGTTCCACCCCCGGAGGGAGCGAGCATGGCAATTTACCGCGTCATGTACTATTCCACCGTCACCGTCGGGAGCGGCGGTCGTATCACGATTCCCCAGGAGATGCGAGACGATCTCGAACTCGTTGACGGAGACACACTTACTACCCGACTCGAGAGCAGTGAAACCGGCCAGAAGCAGTTGACGATCTGGAAGCAGAAGGAAGGCTGACGCCTCGCCGGTCAGTCCGTGATCTCCCCGAAGTTGATGGCCATGGCGCCGTAAGCCAGGTCGACGTGGCCACAGTGCACGAACCCGAGTCGCTGCATCAGTTCCGTCACGCCCCGCTGTGCCGGATACATCCGCAGCGATTCCGGGATGTAGCGGTAGGACTCTACGTTTCGATGCAGGGCCCACCCTGCCACTGAGGTCGAGACTTCGAGGTAACGCAGGTACAGCCTGTCCAGCCACTCAGGTTCGACCCGGCCGAAGTCGAGCGCCACGAGCTTTCCTCCCGGTCGCAGGACCCGGCGGATCTCGGAGAGTCCGTGCGGAAGGTCCGCGAAATTCCTGAGTCCGTATCCGACCAGCACCCGGTCCACGGAACGGTCGGCAAACGGCAACGACAGGGCATCACAGGCGATCCAGTCCACCGCGGCGGCGTTCGCCCGTGTCTGTCCGGCGCGCAGCATTTCGGGCGTAAGGTCGCCGGCGATGACCTTTTCGACACCGTCCTTCCGGGCTGCGCGCAGAGCGAAATCACCCGTTCCAGCCGCCAGATCGAGGACGATGTGTCCTTCCCGGATATCGGCGATCTGCAAGGCCAGCTGTTTCCAGCGCCGGTGGAGCCCCCCGGACATGAGATCGTTCGTCAGGTCGTACCGACCCGCAATTCCCCCGAATAGCCGGCGCACATAGCGTCGCTTCTCGTCCGGATCCGTGATCTGACCCTGAATCCGCGCTCCGAGGCCCTCGTTTTGCACAGTAAGCATAGCGCGAAGTGTCCGGAACCGGCCGTTCGCTGTCAACGATCCACATGATCATGGGCATGTGACCGGACCGGCGCCTGGCTCGTCGTGTAGTTAGAGGAGGTGCGAAAAGGAGCGATCCGGGGGGGTCGCCCGAAAACTGGCTCGGAACTCCGCGTTGGCGCTGAGCACTGCAACGCGACGGGCCTACTGGAGGGAGCATGATGACGTCTCGTCCACTCACCTCGGCCGCTGCGATTCTGGTGATCGCAGTCCTGGCGGCAAGCTGCAGCAACAAGAACGTGAGCCGCATCGAGCCCGACACGGTGACGGACCTGTCGGGCCAATGGAACGACACGGACTCCCGTCTCGTCGCCAACGCGCTGATCGAACAGAGTCTGACCGACCCGTGGCTGCAACGTTACAGCAACGCGAACGGAGGCGATCCGCCGACGGTGATCGTCGGCAGCTTTCGGAATCGTTCTTCGGAGCACATTCCGGTCAGCACGTTCGTCAACGACCTCGAGAGTGCCTACATCAACTCTGGCGCGGTGACGGTCGTGGCGGGCGATGCGGAGCGTGACCAGATCCGTGACGAGCGGGATGATCAGCAGCAGAATGCCCGGTCGGATACGAGGGCAGGCCTCGGGCAGGAGCTGGGGGCGAACTATGTCCTCCAGGGTGAGTTGCACTCATTGGAGGACGAGGAAGAGACAACGCGATTCGGTGCGACCCGGAAGGAGAAGATCGTCTTTTACCAGGTCGACGCGCGACTGGTGGATCTCGAGAGCAATGCCGTGGTCTGGGCAGGCCAGCACAAGATCAAGAAGTACATCGAACGTAAGCCATTCGGACTCTGACCACGCGGCTCACAGGGAGACCTCCTGCGGAGGGGGAAAGACGATGAATCGATATCTATTGCTTGGAACGCTGTTTCTCGTGACGGCTTGCGTACCGAAGAAGGTAGAAGAGCAGCCGATCATGGAGAACAACCAGCGGGCCGGAGATGCGTCGGCCACGGTGGCTGCGGCTTCGGATCAGGCCGAACGGAATCGGGCCGACGCGTCCGCCGAACGTGGCGCCATCCAGGCGGAAGCCCTCGCCGATTGCGCTCCCGCCGTGTGCGATGCCGTGGTGCGTGGCGAGCTCGCTCTCGGAATGAACGAAGTGCAGGTTCTCGCCGCGACCAGGACGACTGAAGACGCCTGGTCGATCCGCAACTCCGGACCGTCCCTGGTAATGGTGCCCGAAGACGAGCGAGTGGTGCCGTCAGATATCGTCGGAAACGTCGCAATGGTCCAGCTGGCCGATGACCGGGTGAGCCGGTACGGCTATTCGGAAGCGCAGGGAATCCGGCTGGTCGACGAGCCTTACGACGCAACGACCGAAGGACGGGCGCAGGCGCTCGCAGAATCGCTCACCCGGGAGGGTGACGAACTGGCGGCGCAGGGAGACCTCGATGCGGCCCTCGATCGGTACGATCGGGTGAGTGTCTTGACGCCCGGGGATCCGATGATCGACTACAAGATCGCCTCGGTGCTCGACAAGGCTCTGCGGCCGTACGAGGCCATGATCCAGTATCAGCTGTTCCTGCACCGCCTCAATCTCGAGACGATCGAGGCTGAAGGAGCGGCAGCGGCACAGCTTGCCGAGGCGATCGCTCTGGCGCAGCAGCGTCTCGTGATCCTGGAGCGCCAGGCGCGCTGACCGATCATGTTGAGGCGAGCCCTCGCTCTGTGCGTGTGCCTGCCTCTCGCCGGCTGCGTGTTCGGCGCCCGAGGCGTCGGCCCGGATGGTCTGTCGGAGTTCAACACTGATCTTCGAAGCGTGGCTCGGCAGGGAGACTTCGACCGGGCGCTCGAGATGACGGAGGAGGGGTCCGACGAATCTGGCGACGACCTTCTCCGTCAGCTCCAGCACGCGGTGCTGCTGCGTTACGACGGTCAGTTCGAAGAGAGCAATCAACTTTTCCAGGAAGCGGCGCTCGAAATCGAGGATCGCCACACGAAGAGTGTGTCCCGGGCCGCTCTTTCGGTGCTTACCAACGATCGGGCCCTCGCCTACAACCCCCCCGCATTCGAACGCATGATGGTCCATTACTACGGGGCGCTGAACTACCTGTCACTGGATGATCCCGAGGAAGCGGCCGTGGAGGCGCGATTGCTCAGCGCACTCCTGATGGCCGACTCGGACGAGCAGCTGGACGAGCGAGACATTCGGATACGCCGGTCGCTTCACTATCTCGCGGGTGCGGTATTCGAGACAGCCGGAGAGTGGAACGCTGCTGAAGTCGCCTACCGGAATGCCTGGGAGGGGTGGAATACGAATCCGGGAGCACCTGAGCCCGAGGCGGTGTCCACGGATGCCGGTACAGTCCGAGATACTCCGGCCGAACTCACTCTGGCCCAGGCGACCTCCGGGGATTCGGCTCCAGACACTCTGACGGATGTGGACTCCAGCCTGGCGGACGCCATGCTCGAGGACTTCGTTCCGTCGCGAGGAGTGGCTGTGGATTCGAGTCTGGCGCGCGGGCTCGAGGAGCTTACCCCGGCATTCATAGCCAGAGATCGGGCTCCGGCCCCGGACTCAGGCGAGGTGATTCTCGTCCTCGAGACCGGGTTTGTCGCGCATCGGATCGAGCGCGCCGCGGCCGTGCCAATCTTCAGCGGCGAAGACTCCCGTCTTCAGGAGGGCGAAGACTCCAGTCGCTACAACGCTGGAGTATGTACGGCTGCCAGAGCCCTGGGAGCTCAGGCGACGATCGACGAGAACGACTGCTCGCAGCCCACGGGGTCGTCTCTGTTCATCCTCAAGGTGGCCTGGCCGGAAATGCGCCGGAGTTCGGAGCCGATCCGGGGAGCGCGAATCACAGCTGATTCGACACGCACGGTTCCCACTCTCCTCAATATCGATCTGTCGTCCGCGGCGATGTCGGCACATGACGATGTCATCGTGGGCATCGTCGCGAAGACCATCGCGCGCGCGACCGGAAAGTATCTCGTGGTCAAGGCCGCCAAGGAAGCTGCGAAGAAAGAGGATGAGACCGCCGGATTTCTCGTCGGCCTGTTGGGAAACGCCGCCGCTGCTGCCTCGGAGCGGGCGGACACGCGCTCCTGGCACCTGCTTCCCGGTACGATTCGGATCGCTCGTATGAGCCTGCCGACAGGGAATCACTCAATCGAACTCGATCTCGATGCTCTGCAGCAGACACGACCTCTCAAGGTGGACCTGGGTGACGTCACCGTTCGCCCGGGCTCAGTCACGATTCTGCCGATTCGTTCCTGGCCTTGATACGCCGCCTCAGCCCGCAGAAGCGGTATTTCGTGGCAGCCATTCGCCGTGCGCGTTAGGTTAGCCCGCCTTCCGGACCATGTGGGCCATGCTGCGGGTACGGGGCGGCCATGAATGCGGACTTTGACTCAACCGAACGACAGGCGCGATGAAGGGCATTGAACGGCAGCGTGTAGGCTGGCTTCCCGTCTGGGGCTGGGCCATCGTGGCCTCGACTCTCGTATGGCTTCTGTACGCCTTCACTCTGGGGCCGACGACGGCATTCTGGGACACCTCCGAGTACATCACAACGGCTTATATCATGGGGTTGCCGCACCCCCCGGGGAACCCACTGTTCGTGCTCATCGGGCGGGTCTGGCTGATCCTCACGTCGTGGACGGGTGTCGAGGTCGCGACGCGGATCAATCTGTTGAGCGCGACGGTATCGGCGATCGCGGCGGGCTTCTGGTTCCTGGCTGTCATGCGGATCTGGGCCCACTTCACGGAGAACCGCGCGGTTGTCCTCACGGCCGCATTCGTATCCGTCCTGGTCGGTGCGACCGCCTACACAGTCTGGGCCCAGTCCAACGTCAATGAGAAAGTGTACACGGTCTCCTTGATGTTCGTGGCCGTGATCTCCTACCTCGCAATGCTGTGGGAGGACCACAGCGACACGTGGCGAGGCGACCGGATCTTTCTGCTCGTTCTGTTCCTGCTCGGGTTAGGCTGGTCCAACCATCAGATGTCGATCCTGCCGGTGCTGGCGCTTCTCGCATTCCTGTTGTGGCACAGCTGGAAAACACTGCTTCGGCCGGGCTTGCTGGCCGCCGGCGTCGTGTTTCTGCTCGTCGGTTTCACGGTTCAGCTCCTGTTCGTTCCCATTCGCTCCGCACAGAACCCGATCATTGACGAAGCGGACCCGGAGTGCCCGGTCTTCGTGACGGCGATCACACCGGACTTCAAGGCGACGGTGAAGAACAAGGTGCCGGTTCCGACCTGCGAAGCGCTGTCGGCTTCGATCCGGCGTGAGCAGTATCAGCCACCGCCGCTGTCCGAGCGGCAGGCGCCGTTCAAAGCTCAGGTCGGCAACTGGGTGCAGTACTTCGACTGGCAGTGGGCGCGCACGCTGATGCCGCCGGCGAGGCATTTCGTCACGTTCCTGTTTGTCGCGCTCGGCCTGGTCGGTCTTTGGAGACACGCGCGCGGCGACCTGGACAGCTTCGTGTACTTCTTCACACTGCTGATATCGGTTTCGCTGGTGCTGATCTACTACTTGAATTTCAAGTACGGGTACAGCCAGGCACCGGAGATGCCGATCGATCGACACGAAGTCCGCGAACGGGACTATTTCTTCGTCCTCAGCTTCTACCTCTGGGGCCTGTACGCGGGCATGGGTATCGTCACGGCCTGGCAGTCCCTCGGCCGCCGCCTCACCCGCGGTCGCGAAGGCGATCGGCTCGCGTTGGAGCACCAGGGTCTTCGATCAGCTTCGCCGCTGCTCGGAATCGCCTTGATTCCCCTGCTGTTGAACTTCCAGCTTGCGGACCGGCGTGGTGACTACTCGGCCCGGGATTGGGCTTACAACCTGCTTCAGTCGGTCGAACCGTACGCGATCCTGTTCACCAATGGTGACAACGACACCTTCCCGCTCTGGTACCTGCAGGAAGTGGAGGGAATCCGCCGGGACGTCACCGTGATCGTGCATTCCTACCTCGGGACCAAGTGGTATCCCAAGCAGTTGCGGGACCTGACGGCCCCGTGTCCGGAGGGGGTGGATCCGCTGGCGGATCCGACTGTGGTCACGTGTCAGCGACCGTTCGACAGAGACGCCGCGCTCGAGATGTACTCGACGTTGAGCGCCACGCCGCCGACGAGGTCGATCCATTCCCTGACCGATGAAGAGATTGACGCGATTCCGATCTACGAGATCGCTCCGGCGGGATTCGAGGTTCAGATCTCACCGTCGATCATCCTGAGTTATCCCGACGACCGGGTGTTCACACACCCCGATCTGCTCGTACTGCGTATCGTACGGGAGTCGCTGGGAGATCGGCCGATCTACTTCGCCGCCACGGCTCCCCCCGTATACCAGGTTTGGGAGCTCGAGGAGAACATGGTCCGGCAGGGCCTGGCCCATCGGCTGGTGGATGCCCCCCTCGAAGAGACGGCGGACCGGGTGGCGCTGGATCCACAGTTTGGTGTTCGCTGGATCGATCTCGAGCGGAGCCACGAGCTCCTGTGGGACGTGTTCCAGCTCGACTACCTTCTCGACTGGGACCTGTGGCCGGAACCATCGACGCGGGCGAGCATCCCGGCGCAGTACTACATCTCGCACGTGGCTCTGTCTGAGGCTCACCGCCTGCGGGATGATCCTGAAGAAGCCGCGAGAGCTCTCGAACGTGGAACGCAGCTGTACGAACTGACGGCGCGCATCGTTCCCTGACCGTCGATTCAGCCGTCGCCCTCGAGGAGTCGGGTCTCGTATGAGCCCTGCGCGTCGATTCGCAGGGGCTCTGAACCTGCTCCGCTGGAGATCTCGACCCGGATAAAGCTCGTTCCGCTGCTGTCGACGAACCAGCCGGACTCCAGGGCGAAGCGGACCGACTGACGCGAAGAGCCGCGCACGACGACATCAGGCGACGGACCCTCTCCGGCGCTCGTCCACTCGGTTCGAACATCCAGAATTGCAGTGGGACCATGCTGCGTATCGTCCACGGCCCTCAAGGTCGTCGTCCGGATTTCGACGGCCTCCGCCGTGCCCTGCAGGCCCAGCAATGCGGACAACGGTACTCGCGTCGTGTCCACCCAGCTGTCTCCCGGGCGGGTCGGACCCACGGGAAGGGCAGGGAACCCCAGCTCGCGGAGCCAGTTCTCGACCTGGTCCCGCAAGGGCTTTCCTACCGGACCCGATGCGCCATCCACCTCGATCCGATAGATCCGACCGGACG
>Ga0316201_10003647_pt1 | contig 11399 bp, 10 predicted proteins | sample CS6wburrow_MG_FD_204516 | JGI IMG/M metagenome (GOLD analysis project Ga0316201, IMG submission 204516) | Coastal sediment microbial communities from Delaware Bay, Delaware, United States - CS-6 worm burrow | ecosystem: Environmental > Aquatic > Marine > Coastal > Sediment | place: USA... | reverse complement strand
TACGCGTAAGCATAGCAGGATAAAGATTTGAAAAAAGTATTTCGTTTATTTTTTCGCTTTTCAATTGTCTCAGCCATACTGGGACTGGCTACGCTTGCCGTTGTCTATCTTATTGTTTCCAAAGATCTTCCAGACGTTGAAACACTCCGTGATGTACAACTCCAGGTACCGCTAAGAGTTTACACCTCTGATAGCCGGTTGATAAGTGTCTTCGGTGAAAAACGTCGAATTCCGGTTGGAATCGACGAAATGCCCCATCACCTGGTCAATGCATTTATTGCCGGTGAGGACGCCCGCTTCCGCGTTCACCCCGGGGTGGATTACCAGGGTATTTCCCGGGCGGTCTGGACGCTTGCGACGACGGGTGAGAAGTCGATTGGCGGAAGCACAATCACACAGCAACTGGCAAGAAACTTTTTCCTTACGCTCGAAAAAACCTTTACCCGCAAGTTCAAGGAAATTTTTCTCGCATTAAAAATTGAACGTGAATTGTCCAAGGATGAAATCCTTGAACTGTATCTCAACAAGATTTTATTGGGTCATCGCGCCTACGGTGTCGGCGCAGCGGCGGATGTTTACTTCGGCAAACCTGTCGGCGAATTGAGCCTGGCCCAATGCGCCATGCTGGCAGCACTCCCCAAGGCGCCGTCTAGAATCAACCCGATCACTTCGCCGGAGCGCGCAATGGAAAGGCGGGACTACGTATTGGGCCGCATGCTGGAACTGGATTACATTGACGACGTTGAGTATCAACAGGCCAAAAAAGAAAGAAACACCGCTTTTTACCATGGCGCAACGACCGAGGTTTCGGCCCCCTACCTTGCGGAAATGGTGCGCAAGGAGATGTTGGCGCGATATGGCCAATCCGCCTATACGGCAGGCTTCGAGGTGTATACCACCATCAAATCCCAGTTCCAGTCAACAGCTAACCAGGCGGTCACCGACGGCCTGGAAGAATATGATCACAGGCACGGTTACCGCGGTGCAGAGGGGCATGTCGAGCTTGAAGAAAGCAAAACCATAGAGGACTGGAATGAAATTCTGCGCCCCTACAAACCGGTGGCGGGTTTGGCGCCCGGGCTGGTAACCGAGGTGGATGAAGACCTGGCACTGGTCTACCTGTACAGCGGCCAGACCATTGCCCTGACACTGGATGATTTGCGCTGGGCAAAACGGTTCATCACCCGTGACAGGGTGGGTAAGGAACCGGAAAGCGTGGCGGCGGTGCTGCAAGCCGGTGATATTATCCGCACCCGCCTGAGGGACAGCGGCAGGTATGAACTGGCGCAATTGCCCGAACCTGAGGCTTTGCTGATTTCTCTCAGCCCCTATGATGGATCCATCAAGGCACTGGTTGGCGGCTATGACTACACGCGCAGTAAATTCAACCGCGTTGTACAGAGCCGGCGGCAACCGGGATCGGGATTCAAACCATTCATTTACTCAGCCGCATTGGCAAAAGGCAAAACCACCGCAAGCATTGTCAATGATGCCCCTATTGTTTTCAGTGACGCTGAACTGGAGAGGGACTGGAAACCACAGAATTTCGAAGAGAAATTTTATGGTCCAACAAGGTTGCGGGAGGCCATGGTCAACTCCCGCAATGTCGTTTCCATCAGGCTGTTACGGGAGGTGGAAATACCCTATGCGACTGAATACATCAGCCGCTTCGGATTCGACCCGGCTGAATTGCCGGATAACCTCTCCATGGCGCTGGGCAGTGCGTCGCTTATACCCATCAGCATCGCCAGGGGCTATGCGGTTTTCGCCAACGGCGGTTACCTGGTTGATCCTTACTTCATTGAACGGATAGTCGATGCAAAAGGCACCATGCTGTTTGCTGCCAGCCCCAAGGTGGCCTGTTCGGACTGTTTTACCGATGAGGGGACTGAAAGTGAACCAAGCGACATTCCAGAACCAACGGAACCGAGCTTTCGTCCATTGCAAATCGAAGCGCAAGAGGACCTGGAAGTCACCCACCAGGATTCGGCCGTTATACAAAACGCTGTCTCGAAACCATCACCCGCAGAGCGCGTAATCAGCGAGCAAAACGCTTTCCTTATCCGGTCCATAATGATGGATGTCGTCAGACGGGGTACCGGAAAGAAGGCCATGGAACTGGGCCGCAATGATCTTGCAGGCAAAACCGGCACGACCAATGAACAACGCGACGCATGGTTTTCGGGTTACAACGACGAAATCGTCACATCGGTCTGGGTGGGGTTCGACAGTCATGAACCCATGGGGCGCAACGAAGTTGGTGGTAAAGCAGCCCTGCCTATCTGGATAGACTACATGCGTGCAGCCTTGCAGGACGTACCCGACAAAGCACCCGAAATACCCGAAGGCATCACGCGGGCCCGCATAGATCCACAAACGGGCTTGCTGGCCAGGGTTGGCAATAATGACGCAATTATGGAAGTATTCAGCTTGGGTAGTCTTCCCCCTATGGAAGATGCAGTGGAAGGAGATCAGTCTGATGCAGTCACGGAAGAGGACCCATACGACAATTTCTGAAAGGCCACACGGCAACAGCCATAAAAAGTCTGCCCAGGCGCGGCGCATTATTGCCGCCGAGGCCGCGCGCATCATGGCTACACAGGCACAATCCAATTTCAGAATCGCCAAGATGAAAGCAGCGGAACGACTCGGAGCCGATATGAGAATGGCGCTGCCCAGTAACGCCGAAGTCGAGCGGGCATTGCGGGCCTACCAGGGATTCTATGGCGGGCAACGACATATCCGACACCTGAATGCCATGCGAACGACTGCGTTACGGGTAATGCGCAAGCTGGAATGTTTCAGCCCCAGGCTGGTGGGACCGGCACTCGAAGGGACAGCAGATGAACATTCCCGGTTAACGCTACACGTTTTTAACGACCCGCCGGATGCAGTTGTCATCCACCTGCTGGATAACGGCATTGCCTTCCATCATGAACAGCGAAAAATTCGCTGGCATGACGGTAGTTATCGCCAGCTACCGCTACTGGTGTTCGACGCGGATAACATCGATGTCGAGTTGGTGCTATTCGATGGCATTGATTTGCGCCAGGCCCCGCTCAGCCCGGTAGACGGGCGCCCGCAAAAGCGGGCGTCGCTGTCAGAAGTGGAGTGTCTGCTGGATCAGGCCTGAAAACTTCAACGCGAGCCTATTTTCTTGTAGTCCCGTTCTGGCGCCCCGGCGTAAACCTGGCGTGGACGACCGATGGGCGTACCTACATCTTCCTGCTCCAGCCACTGGGAAACCCACCCAACCGTCCTGGCTATGGCAAACATGACCGTGAACATGCTGGTCGGAATACCGAGCGCCTTGTAGATTATTCCAGAATAGAAATCGACATTCGGATACAGCTTCTTGGATATGAAGTACTCGTCTTCAAGGGCAATGCGCTCCAACTCCATCGCCAGCGACAACAACGGGTCATCGCTACCTATCTCTTGCAAAACTTCATGTGCAGCCTGGCGAATGATGGTGGCCCTGGGATCGTAATTCTTATAGACCCTGTGACCGAAACCCATCAACCGGAACGGATCATTCTTATCCTTGGCGCGGTCGATGAACTCGCCAACCCGGGAAACATCACCAATCTCAGCGAGCATCGTCAACACCGCTTCATTGGCGCCACCGTGCGCAGGACCCCACAAAGCAGATATGCCCGCGGCGACACTGGCGTAAGGGTTGGCGCCGGTCGAACCTACGAGCCTGACCGTGGAAGTACTCGCATTCTGTTCATGATCAGCATGCAGGATGAAGAGCAGGTCAAAGGCCTTGGCGGCAACCTGGCTCACTTCGTATTTCTCCGACGGCACGGAGAACATCATATTGAGGAAGTTCTCCGTATAACTGAGAGAGTTATCCGGGTAAACAGCAGGCCAGCCCATGTGGTGACGGTAGCAGGCCGCGGCTATTGTAGGCATCTTGGCGATCATGCGTATCGCGGCCAACCGCCGGTGCTTGGGATTATCCATGTCCATCTTGTCATGATAAAAAGCTGAAAGGGAACCCACGACCCCTGCCATCATCGCCATCGGGTGGGCGTCATAGTGAAAACCGGAAATAAACGTTCTCAGCTTTTCATGAATCATCGTGTGATAGGTGATCTCCCTGTCGAACGCCTCGAACTCAGCAGCGGTGGGCAACTCCCCTTCAAGCAACAGGTACGCTACTTCAAGGAAATTGCTGTGTTCTGCCAACTGCTCAATCGGATAACCGCGGTAACGCAATATGCCTTTGCCACCATCGATAAACGTGATCTTGCTCGTGCAACTTGCCGTGGCCGTAAAACCCGGATCGTAAGTGAAATAACCAAGCGTCGAAGGCAATGCCTTGATCTGCAGTGTCGGCTCCCCCTCGGTACCCTTGATAACAGGCAATTCAAGACTCTGGCCAGTACTCTCGTCTGTAACGATCACGCGATTATCGGGCATGGGGCACTCCTTCAGAATTTGCAGGTTTCACGGATGAGAATCGGTTAGATCCCCTTACATTTAACGGCCTGATAGTATCGCATAAAATTTGCTTTTTTTCCTAACACCCGCCCACACGAAAAAGCCCGCTACGGCTTCACCGTGGCGGGCTCTGAGTAATTAACCGAATTTACTTCTTGTAACGGCGCTTGAAGCGGTCCACGCGGCCGCCGGTATCCATCAGCTTGTGTTTGCCGGTATAGAAGGGGTGAGACGCACTGGAGACTTCCACTTTGATCAGTGGATACTCATTGCCATCTTCCCACTTGATGGTTTCCTTGCTTCTAATGGTGGAGCGGGTCAGGAACGCAAAATCTGATGCAAGATCCTGGAAAACCACTGCACGGTAATCTGGGTGAGTGTCAGCTTTCATGACAATTTCCGATATTCATAGGGCCTAAAGAGCCGGCTAGTTTAACGACGAGAGACGGGCAATGCAAGAGGCTTTGCTGCTTTATTATGGCAGAAAAATCTGCTGGATATCATTTACAAACCTCCAACCAAGTGAGGTAGGCCTCAACCTTCGTCTTTCCATTTCCAGCAGGCCCCTGTCAACGGCCTCCTGCACCCGCTGCCCGACCGTCCGCCACGGCAGGCCGGTCCTCGCGCTGAAGTCATCGACATGGACACCCTGCTTCAGGCGCAACTGGTGCAGGAAGAACTCAAACACCAGTTCCTCATCTGACAAAATGCGTTTTTCCGCCAGCCAATCCCCATTATCAAGTCCCTGCAGGTAGCGCTTCGGGTGCCGGTGTTTCGCATAACGTATGACCGTTCCGTCCGCCGGTGCAGAAATTTTTCCATGAGCCCCGGCTCCAAGCGCCAGGAAATCGCCATAACGCCAATAGTTCATGTTGTGACGGCTTTGCAGATCCGCTTGCGCACAGGCAGATATCTCGTATTGCCGGTAACCGGCCGCTTCAAACTGAGACAGCCCGTGCTGCTGCATATCCCAGGACGTTTCGTCATCCGGTAACTGGGGTGGCCGGGCGAAAAATTCCGTGTTGGGCTCAATGGTTAACTGGTAAAAGGAAATATGTGCGGGCCCGGCTGCAAGCACCAGCTCAATGTCGCTCTTTAACTGCGCGAGCCCCTGTCCGGGCAGGGCGAACATCAGGTCAATGTTGAAATTTGAGATGCCGGCAGTTTTCAGAGACTGCAGGCATTGCTCGACTTCCAGCCGCCCATGAATGCGGCCAATGCGTTTAAGCAGGTCATTATCAAAGCTTTGGACGCCGAGAGAAATGCGGTTGATACCAGCGTCGCGATAAGCTGAAAAACTATCGCGCTCTATAGTGCCGGGGTTGGCTTCCAGCGTAATTTCAATGTCCGGCCTGAACGCCAGACGTGCTCTCGCCGCGGTTAAAAACTGCGCAATCAGGTCAGCTCCAAACAGGCTGGGCGTGCCACCGCCAAAATAGATACTCTGCAGCGGCCGCCCCCAAACCAGTGGCAAGTCCGCTTCAAGATCAGCAACCAGCGCCTCGATGTATTCCTCGCCGGGGAGCTCGCCCGGCGCGGCATGCGAATTAAAGTCACAATAGGGACACTTGCGCACACACCAGGGGATGTGAACATACAGGCTTAAAGGCGGGTTATGCAGCAGGTTCGCCATCCCGTTCGCGTAATTGCCTGACCAATTCGCGCAAGGCCTGGCCGCGGTGGGAAACGTTGCTTTTATCAGCCGGAGAAAGTTCGGCTGCGGAGCAGCGCTGTCCGGAAACCGGCAGGCCGGTGACTCCAAAAACCGGGTCATAGCCGAAACCGCCACCACCCTGCGGAGCTTGCAAAATGTGCCCGTGCCACCGGCCAATGGCGATGAGAGGCGCCGGGTCATTTGCCGCGTTCACCAGGACCATGGCGCAATAAAAATAAGCGCGGCGCCCGGATCCTGAAACGGCCGCAAGCTCTTCCAGCAACTTTTGGATATTGGCCTGGTCATCAGCCCCGTGACCTGCAAAACGGGCGGAGTATATACCCGGTGCGCCGTGCAAGGACGGCACGACCAGTCCGGAATCATCCGCGATGGCCGGCAAGCCCGTGTGCAGGGCTGCCTGCCGGGCCTTGATCAGGGAGTTCTCGACAAATGTTGCAGCTGTTTCGTCCGCTTCCGGCACGCCCCACTCACTCTGCGGTTTCACTACCAGGCCCAGGGGCTGCAGCATGGCGCTGATTTCACGCAGCTTGCCCTTGTTGCCGCTGGCCAGAACGAATTCCCTGCGCATCATGAATTGACTAGGCTACCAGTGCTTCGAGTTGAGACTTCATCAGCGACTTGATGCCCTTGTCCGCCAGCCGCAGCAATTCATCGAGTTCGTCCCTGCGAAACGCATGACCTTCGGCAGTCCCCTGTAACTCGATGAATCCGCCGCCATCATTCATGACAACATTCATATCGGTCTCTGCGCGTGAGTCTTCCGGGTAATCAAGATCCAGAACCGGCATGCTTTCAAAAATTCCAACCGAGACAGCAGCAACCTGGCCATGTATCGGGTCTTTTTTGATCTTGTTTTTTTTCAACAGCCACCTGCAGGCGTCGACCAACGCTACGTAAGCGCCGGTAATCGCCGCGGTGCGAGTTCCGCCATCCGCCTGTATTACATCGCAATCCAGGGTTATCGTATGTTCGCCCAGAGCCGCCCTGTCGACCACGGCGCGCAAAGACCGGCCGATCAGGCGCTGGATTTCCATCGTCCGCCCCCCTTGCTTGCCCGCTGAGGCTTCCCGCCGCATCCTCGATCCGGTTGAGCGCGGCAACATACCGTACTCGGCCGTCACCCAGCCTTCACCACTGCCGCGCAGGAACGGTGGCACGCGGCTCTCGACCGATGCCGTGCAGAGCACCTTGGTGTTACCGCAGGCAATCAATACCGAGCCCTCGGCATGACAGGTGTAATTGCGCGTGATGCTGGTGTGGCGAAGCTCATCTGTTTGTCTTCCGCTCGGTCTCATTAAGATTGTCCTGTATTCCGTTTGTGGTGATATGGAGAAATTCACAGAAGGCGCTATTTTAGTACAGCATCACATCCGCGAGAAGAAGCCGGGCAGGGGATGGTCTCCCGGCGGGCTAACCGGTAACATTGTGCCATTCCATCCAACCTGGAAACAGCAATGATTAGAAGCATGACCGGTTTTGCACGGATAGAACGGCAATATGCATTTGGCCGCCTGAGCTGGGAGATGCGTTCTGTCAATCACCGCTACCTCGATTTTAGCTTGCGGCTTCCCGAGGAATTCCGGCCGTTGGAAGCGGACATCAGGGAATGCCTCGGACAGTATTTAAGCCGTGGCAAGATTGAAGCGAGCCTGCGATTCTTCGCCGTCGCGGGTTCCGCCGGCAGCGGCCTTGAGCTAAACCTGCCATTGGCGCATGAGTTGCTAAAGGTTCACGGGGACATGGCCGGGTTGGCAGGCGCCGAGCAGCAACCTGATATTGCCCAAATGCTGAAATGGCCGGGATTGATCGAGGAGAAGCGCCCCGATCCGGCCCCCTTACAGGCTGCTGCCATGGATTTACTGGTCGAAGCCGCACAGGAACTACAGGCTGGCCGGGCGCGCGAGGGCGGGCAAATGGCCAGCGCCATTCGTGAGAGGCTCAAGGGCGTTGCAGAACTGACAGAAAATGTCCGTGCCTGGCTACCGGAAATTCGCGCCGGATTGAAGCAACGCCTGCTGGATCGCATCGCTGACCTGCCATTACCAACGGACCCAGGGCGAATTGAACAGGAAGTTGCTTTTTTAATACAAAAAATTGATGTCGATGAAGAACTCGACCGCCTCGATGCCCATGTTGAAGAGGTGTACAGGGTCCTGGAACTGACCGAACCGGTCGGCCGCAGGCTGGACTTTTTGATGCAGGAATTCAACCGCGAATCAAACACGCTGAGTTCAAAGTCGGTGGATCAACGCACGACGCAAGCAGCCGTGGACCTGAAAGTGCTGATAGAACAGATGCGCGAGCAGGTGCAAAATGTCGAGTAGCGATCCACGCCGGGGTGACCTTTTTATCATAGCGGCACCATCAGGAGGCGGTAAAACCAGCCTGGTGAACGCACTGCTGGAAAACGATGAGCGGCTGGTATTGTCAATCTCGCACACCACTCGCCGGGCGAGACCTGGCGAGGTTGATGGCATGCACTACCACTTTGTCTCCCATGATGATTTCGAACAAATGGTCGAAAACGGCGACTTCCTCGAGCACGCGCGGGTTTTCGACAATCACTACGGCAGCAACCGGAATTCTGTTGCCCGGCAACTTGAGCAGGGCAAAGACGTCATCCTCGAGATCGACTGGCAGGGCGCGCGGCAGGTGCGTGCGGCATTTCCGGATTGCCTGATGATCTTCATTATCCCCCCGTCGCTGGAAACTCTGCGGGAAAGGCTCACCGGCCGCGGGCAGGACAGTGCTGCCGTCATTCAACGCAGGATGCGGGACGCACAGGCGGAGATATCCCACTGGGCCGAATTTGACCAACTGGTTGTCAACGATGACTTCGACGCGGCACTTGAAGAACTGCGCACAATCATCAATGATTACCGAAAGCGACAAGCGCTTGTTGTGAATAAACGCCACCAGCGTCTGGCACAGGAGCTCGGAAGAAGCTAAAATAGCGGGTTCCGTCTAACATTACAGGATAAACAATGGCACGCATTACCGTAGAAGACTGCCTTGAGAACATTAATAACCGTTTTGAGCTGGTATTGACAGCCACTCAACGCGCTCGCCAGATCGGCCATGGCGCAGAACCGCTGGTTGAAGAAGAAAACGACAAACCCACCGTGATCGCACTGCGCGAAATTGCCGAAGGCCTGATTGATTCAGAACGTGTCGCCGTTCTGCAAGCAGAAATTGAAGCCGCCGAGGTATTCGACATGGGAGCCGCGGAGGACGAATTAGCCCCCTGACGGACTTCATTGATGCTGGCAACCCTCACGACCTTACCGGAGCCGGTTCTTGATCTGAGGGACCTGCTCAACACCTACCTTGAGCCGGAAAAGGTTGCCGTTGTTCTGCGCGCATTCGAGGTAGGAGACAAGGCCCACGAGGGCCAGACCCGAAAAACCGGCGAACCATACATCCTCCATCCTGTCGCCGTCGCCCGCATATTGGCCAATTTGCGCATGGATTACAGCAGCGTCGCTGCCGCTATCCTGCACGACACCATTGAAGACACCCCGTTAACCCGGGAGGAAATCGAGTCCCGGTTCAGCGAAGAAATCGCTGATCTGGTAGACGGCGTCACCAAGCTGGACAAAATGAAGTTCCGCACCCGTCACGAGGCGGACGCGGAGAGTTTTCGCAAGCTGATGCTGGCCATGTCGCGTGACCTGAGGGTGATCTTCATCAAGCTCGCCGACCGCATGCACAATATGCGTACTCTTGGTTCAATGGCGCCCGAATCAAGGCGCAGAATTGCGCGCGAGACCCTCGATATATACGCACCTATCGCCGACCGGCTGGGTATGAACGGCATCAAATCAGAGCTGCAGGATCTGGGCTTTGCCAACCTGTACCCCTGGCGGCACCGCACCATTGCTGAACACATCAGTACGGTCACCGGCGACCGCAGCGAGATCATCGCTGACATTCACAAAGCCCTGAAACGAAAAATGAATGAAGCGGGTATTCCCTGCGACATCAAGGGCAGGGAAAAAACCCCGTACAGTATTTACCGCAAGATGCTCGCCAAGGACCTGTCTTTTTCGGAAGTGAATGACGTGTATGCATTCCGCATCATCACGCATTCAGAGCCGCACTGTTACCTCGCGCTGGGAGCAGTCCACGGCCTCTATCGTCCCAGGCCGGGCAGGTTCAAAGACCATATTGCCTTGCCGAAACCCAACGGTTACCAGTCCCTTCACACCACGCTCAACAGCCCTTTCAACCTGCCGGTGGAAATCCAGATACGTACACAGGAAATGGATATCCTGGCAGAAAAGGGTGCAGCGGCCCACTGGCAGTACAAGAGTGGTGAGACCACCTCCGGCTCCGCGCAGGTGCGCGCACGCGAATGGTTGATGCAACTGGTGGAGGTGCAGCGGCACAGCACCGACTCGATGGAATTCCTCGATGGTGCCAAATCCGACCTGTTCCCGGACCAGATCTTCGTCTTTACACCCAAGGGCAAGATTATCGATCTCCGCCGCAGCGCGACGGCCCTCGACTTTGCCTATGCAATTCATACCGGGGTCGGTAACAAGACAACCGCAGTGCTGGTGGACAAGGTCGAAGTGCCGCTGTCAACGCGCCTGGAAAACGGCCAGACTGTCAAGGTCATTACCAGCGAAAGCGCGCACCCTATCCCGGAGTGGCTGGCATTCGTCACCACCGCGAGGGCGAGAACCGCCATACGTCATTACATCAAGAGCCTCGAACAGGCGGATACCGTGGCGCTGGGACTGCGGCTGCTTGAAACCGCGCTGAACAGCCGCGGCTCAAACCTTGAAGCAGTGCCGGCAAAGCGCATGGATCAGTACCTGAAAGAAAACAATTTTGAGCGCCAGGAAGACCTGCTGACAGAGCTGGCTCTCGGCAACCTGTTATCCAGTGTGGTCGCCGCCAATCTCGCGCCGAATGTCAGCACCCTGCCGGAGGGAGGTGAAACCGAGGCGCTGTCGATCGCAGGCTCAGAAGGCAGCGCCGTTGCCTTCGCAGCCTGTTGCCGCCCGGTGCCCGGCGACAACATCATGGGTTTTCTGTCCGCCGGCAAAGGCGTGGTGGTTCATCGCGTGCAATGCAGAAACGTCAGGGAACTTCGCAAACAGCCCGATCACTGCATCAATGTCAGCTGGGCGCCTATCAGGCGCGGAATGTTCGAGGTGGCGCTGCATATTCTGGCCAAGAATGTACCTGGCGTGCTGGCCAACATCTCGTCCAGCATCGGCGAAGTCGGCAGCAATATCGAGAAAATTGAACAACCCGAGGCTAATCC
>Ga0316201_10003646_pt1 | contig 11399 bp, 10 predicted proteins | sample CS6wburrow_MG_FD_204516 | JGI IMG/M metagenome (GOLD analysis project Ga0316201, IMG submission 204516) | Coastal sediment microbial communities from Delaware Bay, Delaware, United States - CS-6 worm burrow | ecosystem: Environmental > Aquatic > Marine > Coastal > Sediment | place: USA... | reverse complement strand
AGCATCGCATCGAGGTGATTGCCGATGGCACCACCTTTGTCCGCGCCAAATCGTTCAGCGTCAATGTCAAGTGGCCGGTGGCAGTCGATGTTACACCGACCGAGAGCGCAGGGGTTTACCGGGTCGTTTTACAGCCGCAGGCTGAAGTCATCGATCCGCAATCGCTGCGCGCCAGCGCCGACTTGAAAACGCCGGATGGGCGCATCGAAGCCATTCAATTGACGTTGCAGGAGGGCGTGTTGCGCGGTGTGGCCAATGCCAATGGCAGCGATGGGTTGCACCAGGTGCTGGTGCGGTACGAGGCGCAAAGCCGGGGTGGCAGCCCTTTGGGTCGTGAAATGCCGCCCTACCCGGTACAGGGCGCTGCACCGCTGGACAAGGCGCAATCCAGGCTCTCCGCGGAACCGGTGGGCGAGGCTCCACCAGCAGGCGAGGGCACGAATCCCTGGATCAACATCACGATCGTAGTTGTCGGTAACCTGCTGCTGATCGGTAGTGCCATCGGGGTATTCATCTACTACCGTAGGCTGGGTCGCAACAACGACCTGGAGCTACTGGTGCAAACCGCTTCGGTAGAGCAAGGGGGCAAGGATGATTGAGTCGTCGCTGGTCTGGTTGGCCCTGCTGGTATCTGCTTTGGTCGTGTTGTTCTTGCTGTTGACGGTGATCATCTTGCACAAGGTGAAAAGCCGCGGTCGCGATCGTGCTGGGGCCAGGCAACTGGCCGGGCGTATCGTCGAGCGTGGCGAGCAGGCTTCGGCCTGGCCGTTGTTCTTGCGCCATCGATTCGGGGTAGAGGGTAAGCAGTTGAAGGCAGCCCAGCAAGAAGTCGACCTGGCCGAGAAGCAGTTTTTTCATCAGCTGTTGCAGATCTACCTGAAAAAAGATGCCCCGGCTCTGGCGAGTTTCGACGAGGATCTGGATAACCTTATCGAATGCTACCGTCATCTTGTTCCCGACCAGGATCAGCCCGCGCTCGATGAGGAACAACTGGACAGGGTCAATATCCAGGCGGTGCAGATCGAGGCCCTTGAAGAGCAGAACCAGCAACTGGTCGAGGAGTTATCGATTACCAAAAGGACCATGGAAAGCATGATCAAGGAGTTCAGCAATCTATTCGGCAGCGGTCAGGGTCGTGACATGGAACAGTCGCCGGCACCACGCAGCGCTGCGCAGCGGACAGGTTCCACCGCTGAGCGGGTCAAACCGGGTGAATTCGAACTCGATGGCGATGTGGATATTGAAATCTACAGCGGCGATGATGCTATCGAAGTCGCTGCGCAGGTCACCGCAGACGCCAGCCGACGAAACGCGTTAGACGATGAACCCAGCGACGACGATATAAACGCATTACTGAGATAATTTCGGTGCCAGCAATTAACCTGGTGTAGCTCGTCACCCATCGGTCACCGGCGCTTAAAAATACTCTGGTTCGTTACCGGCGCGCCACTTGATATTGCAACCGAGGCTTGGCAGTTGTTGTGATGGGGCGGTCTGCCCCGCCAGCAGTGCGCTCATCGCGGCACTGAGATCAGCACCGGTCACCGCTACGTCGTTACCCGGCCGGGCGCCGTCGAACTGACCACGGTAGTAAAGCCGGTGGTTCCGGTCGAACAGGAACAGGTCCGGAGTGCACGCTGCCCGGTAGTCCTGCGCGACCTGCTGACTCTGATCGTACAGGTACGGAAAACTGAAAGCGCGCTCGCTGGCCAATTCGATCATCTTATCCGGGCTGTCATCGGGATAGCCCTCAACGTCGTTCGAGTTGATCATCACGCAACTGATGCCCTTACCCTGGAATGCGGTAATTACCTCTACCAGCGAATCGAGAATATGCAGCACGAACGGGCAATGGTTGCACGAAAAAATCACCAGCAGTGGTTGCCCGGTGAAGTCTGACAGGCTTACCTGTTCATCGGTGGCCGGTTCCGGCAGGGTGAACTCGGGAGCTGGGGTACCCAACTCAAGCATCGTGGATGGTGTTCTGGCCATGGTTTCGGTTCTCCTGCCGCCTAATCTGGCGTTGTTTGGTTAATGGTGGTCGATAATTCAAGCCCGGACGTTGCATCAAGATTCCAGATGAATGTGACCGGTGCAATATCCAGGCTAAAAGTCACCCCAGGAATCCCGCTTCTTCCAGCGAATCCGGGTGACGATGATACCCAGCAGGAACGCGACCAGCGATACCCCTGCTCCACGCATGAACCAGTCCATTGCCGAACGATCTTTAAGCGTTGTGTTCTCTGCCGTCAGGCGCTGCTGTTCCTGTTCCAGGAATTGTATCCGTTCACGTTGCGACCGGTTTTGATCGAGAATCCCCACCGTATCCCGGGTCTGTTCCTGTAACTGCTCGTAGGCGTTCAGGGTTTGATCGAGTTGGGTCGACAGTTGGGTGATCCTGGCCGCGCTGGTTTGTTGCTGTTGCTCATTGTTCTGCTGTTGCTGTTGCATTTGGTCCAGCGTGGTTTTCAACTCGCCAACCTGCTGTTCCAGTTCAGCAGCGCGTTGCCGCCCGGAAGGCTGGGTATCGAGGTAGCGGTTCAATACGTAACCCTCGCGTCCATTGTCGAGTTTGACCTTGCTATAACCCGTGCCAGCGTCGGCCTCCAATAGCTGCAGCTTCTGACCACTTTTCAACATCTGGCGAATCGAATTGCTGGTACTAGGCCCGCTACGCAGGGTGATCTCAAAGCTGTCGGTAACGTAACGGTCCTGTGCCAGGGTCGGTGTCAGGTGGAATGCCGCGAGCAGCATCAGGGTGAATTTAAAATGTTGCATTGGTCAGAATTTGAAGAAGTAATCTACGGACATGATTCCGCCGCTGACATCAGAACTATCATCGACGGCATATTTGATATGTTCGTATGATATATCAAGCGTATGGCGATGATCTATTGCGTGGTTGAAACCGATGATGATTCCCGTGTTGCTCGAACTCGTTTTACTGCGAGTGTTGGCCAAGTCGATGGAACTGCCCGAAATACTGGGTGTCGGTGTGGTGAGTTCGCTTTCGAGATGACCTCCGCCCAGCAGACCGCGCGCCGCCGATGCAGCGATTTGCGCAAGATCGATCTCGCTCTGCTCATCCTGGTGCTTCAGGTTCAGGTAAACCAGGTTGCGATCGTCCAGCCTGAAGTCAGCGTTGAAAAACAGGCCTTTGACCTCGCTTTCGTCAAGGTCTGAAGTCTCCTCGAACCATTCGAACCCCGGGGTCAGAGTAACCCGGTCATCGATACGTATGGCCGCAGCCAGAATCAGGCTGGTCTTTTCATCATCCTGCGCGGAACGATCGAAGTCCTTGATTTCATGACGCAAGCCGATGAAATAGGTTGGTTTGGTGAATCCGCCTGATGGCAGGTAAGTATAAAAGCCTTCAATGAGCAGACCGTTGCGGTCTTTCGCTTCAAAGTCATGGTAACTGCGGGTATACAGGTCGGCGTTCAGGTTGAAAGCCGAATTTCGGGTGATCCCCAGAATCGACTTAACCGATGCCGTGGCCTGCCAGAAGGTTTCATTCTGATTAAAGTCCTCATGTCCCAGCGTTGCTTGCAGGTGATACACCGGCGGCGCCGCGCTGACCAAAGAAACCATTACAGCCGGCAGAATGGCGCGGCCCAGGTATTTCAGACAGTTTTTGAACATGGCCCTCATGTTTTCAAGAATACCGTTGTTAGTGAATTGGCATGGCAGATTTCTGACTGCGATCATGCGTGCCTGAGCATTGGGTGGAGTCTGCAGGTGCAGAGGTTTTATTGTCAAGGCTGGTATCCGCAGGCATTCGATTTATAATCCTTGATGACAACTGCTATGCGGCCGGCCATCGCCACGCGAGGAATGAGAATATGTCCCAGGTAGAAGATCCCAGAAGAGAGTTTTTACTGCGCGCGCTCAGTCTGGGCGTGTTTGCCGGAGGAGCGGCGTCTTTGTGGCCATCTTCATCGATCGCCCTCGGCGATATCCCGGCCAAGCTTCCCCCCGGACGCTCGATTTACAAGCTTCAGGGGCAAGTGACAGTGGATGGTCAGGCGGCTACCCTGGATACGCCGATCGCTGCCAACTCACTGGTCAGGACGGGCAGGTCGAGCCGGGTGATATTCGTCGTTGGCAGCGATGCATTCATTCTGCGCAGTGACAGCGAGTTGCAGATCGGCGGTGACAACGCGTTGATATCCGGTATGCGCATGGTGACCGGTAAACTGCTGTCGGTTTTTGGCAAGCGCAAACAACCGCGCCGCATCCAGACCCTGACCGCCACCATCGGTATCCGCGGCACCGGTATCTACGTTGAGTCAGACCCCGAGCAGAGCTATGTGTGCACCTGCTACGGCGCTACAGACATAGCTTCCATTGCTGACCCTTCGGTCAGCCGGCAGGTAGTGTCCAGGCATCATGATGAGCCCCTGTACGTGCTCGCTGGAAAAGGTGAACGAGTAATTCGCCCGGCGCCTTTTATCAACCATACCGACGTTGAACTGGCGCTGCTCGAGGAATTGGTTGGCCGCAGCGTGCCATTTGCGATCGGCAACGATGTTTACGAGTCGCCACGCAAGCGCCTCTATTGAATCGGTTTCACTCGCTTTGTTCGGGCTCAGCAGGTTGCGCCTGGTCTTCTGGTGATTCGTCCTCGGCTTGGTAAGGTGTGATCAATACCAGCATGCCGAACTGCGGATGATCCAGGTAATGTAGCCGGTTACTGCGCATCCGGCGCTGTTCATTCATCGAGTAATTGATGAGTTGCTGACCGATCAGTGATTCGCTTCCGTCCGCTGCCTGCTGTGATGCCAGCATAACGGCGCCGGAGGGCTTACGCAGCACCAGGTCGCTGTGGGTATGCAAGTAACGGGACAGGGTAACCTTGACCAGGCCCTCGAGTTCGTGGAAGCCGGCGACCGAAACGCCAGCTGATGGGTTGGCAAGCTGAGAAAATTGGTCGATCGACGAGTACTTTTTGGAGAACAGTCGCCCGGCCTTGATCCGCACCGGTATCGCCTTTTCACGGTCGAGCCCGGGTTGGCGCCAGGCCTGGTGCAGGAGTAATTCATAGCGGCTCGACCGTTTGATTGTCTGCGCCTGGTCAGCCAGTCGGTGCTCCTCCGGTGGTAGTACACTGAAACCCGCTGCGGATATTGCCTGAGCCTGGTTCGGGTCACTCAGATCGAGGGTGCCTGCTGTCGGGGTTGGCGCCGGGTAGGGCAGGCTCAGTTCGGCGCTGCGCGGGACCTTGTCGTTTCTGAAAATGATGATTTCTACATCGTAGAACTTGAGGTCCTCGGCCGCGCCAGCCAGCGGCAGCAGGCACAGGGCGAGCAAGACGAGCCGTTTGAGGGCGGACAGGCTTTCAGGTTTCATTGCGGGTCAGTTTCTCGAGTAAATCGCGCAGTTGTTCCACCCGTTGGTCAAAACCGTCATCGAGCGCGCCAACGCCAAGCGTCTGCTTGCCGTCGAACTGGTACACCGTGGGGGATTTCTGGATCAGTTTGATCACGTTCATGGGGTCGATGTTGGGGGTCTGGCTGAACACAATTTTGCCTGACTCCGGGCCAAAATCAATTTTTTCAATGCCGATCGAACGCGTGATCAGCTTCATCTCGGTGATCTTGAGCAGGCTGTTGAGTGCATCGGGGATCAACCCGAAGCGGTCGACCAGTTCGGATTTGAACTCGTGGATTGAATCACGATCCGGCAGCGAAGCCAGTCGTTTGTACTCGATCAGGCGCAAGTGAACGTCGGGTATGTAGCTCTCCGGGATCAGCGCCGGTACATGAAAGTCGATCTCGGACGCGCGCATCAGCGGTTCGCTAGCGTTCAGGTCTCCACCTTGACGCAGGGTACGCACCGCGCGCTCTAACAGTTCGCTGTACAGGGTGAAGCCGATTTCGGCAATCTGTCCACTCTGTTCCTCACCGAGCAATTCGCCAGCACCGCGAATTTCCAGGTCGTGCGAAGCCAGGGTGAAGCCGACGCCGAGGTCTTCCAGCGCCTCGATCGCCTGCAGGCGCTTGCGCGCATCGGCGGTCATCGCCCGCGGGTGGGGCGTCATCAGGTAGGCAAAAGCGCGGTGGTGCGAGCGCCCGACCCGGCCGCGGATCTGGTGTAGCTGGGCCAGCCCCAGCTTGTCCGCACGGTTGATGAAGATGGTGTTGGCGGTGGGTACGTCGATGCCGCTTTCGATGATCGTGGTGCACACCAGCAGGTTGACCCGGTGGTGGTAGAAATCCAGCATTACCTGCTCGAGTTCCTTTTCCTTCATCTGGCCATGGGCGATGCCGATCCGTGCCCCGGGCACCAGTTCCTCGAGCTGACGGGCGGTTCGGTCGATGGTTTTGACCTCGTTGTGCAGAAAGTACACCTGTCCGCCGCGCTTCAGTTCGCGCTGGCAACCTTCGACGATGGTGTCGTCGTTCCATTGCGCGACGAAGGTCTTGATCGCATGCCGGTGCATCGGCGGGGTGGCGATTATCGACAGGTCGCGCATGCCCGACAGCGACATGTTGAGCGTGCGTGGGATCGGCGTCGCGGTCATGGTCAGCAGGTCGACCTGGGCGCGTAGCGACTTGAGCTTTTCCTTGTGGCGCACGCCAAAGCGGTGTTCCTCGTCGATGATCACCAGGCCGAGGTTCTTGTAGCGGATCGCGTCGGACAGCAGTTTGTGGGTGCCGATTACGATATCGATAACGCCGCTGGCTATCTTCGCCAGCGCGTCATCCAGGTCCTTCTTTGCGGTAAAGCGCGACAGCAGGGCGATTTTGACCGGCCAGTCGGCAAAACGGTCGAGGAAGTTCTGGTAGTGCTGCTGCGCCAGCAAGGTGGTCGGCGCCAGCATCACGACCTGCTTGCCGCCGCTGGCGGCAACGAACGCGGCGCGCATGCTGACCTCGGTCTTGCCGAATCCAACGTCGCCGCAGACGATACGGTCCATCGGGCGCGGCGCACACAGGTCGTCGATTACGGCCTCGATCGCACTTTGCTGGTCGGGCGTTTCCTCAAACGGGAATTCGCTGGCGAATTGCTGGTATTCGTCGCGATTCAGGCCAAAGGCGAAACCTTGCAACGCGGCGCGTCTGGCGTGTATTTCGAGTAACTCGGCGGCAACATCGCGGATCTTTTGCTGAGCCTTGCGCCGCACGCTGGTCCAGCGGTCGCTGCCCAGGCGGTGTAACGGCGCGCTTTCCTCGCTGGTGCCGGTGTAGCGTGAAATAAGGTGGAGCGATGAAACCGGAACATACAATTTATCGCTGTCGGCATAGCTGATGCATAGAAACTCGGTTTCAATGCCGCCTGCCTTGAGCGTGGTCAAGCCCTGGTAGCGGCCTATGCCATGGTCTTCATGCACCACCGGCGCACCCTGGCGCAGGTCGGTCAGGTTGGAGACGATCGCATCGGCGTCGCGCGTCTTGCGGTACCGCCTGCGGCGGGACTGACGCGCGCGTTCACCAAACAGTTGCGACTCGGCAATCAGCGCAATGCGTTGCTGGTCGAGTTGCAACCCGCTTTCCAGCGGCGAAACGGTGATAAACAGACGCTGGTTACGATTGGATACGAAATCGGCAAAGGTCTTTACAACCCTCGGGCGCAGGTCATGGTGGGCCAGCATCTCGAGCATGAACTCGCGTCGGCCGGCTGACTCGGCGCAGAACAGGACCCGGTAGTCGTCGTGCTCCACGAGGTAATCCTTGAGCGCCTGCAGGGGTTGCTCGGAGTGCGGTCGTATCGCCAGCGGCGGCAACGGCTTGAGTTCAAGGTTCTGCGAAAACTCATCGTTCTGGATGTACTTGGTGGATGAAAAATACGCCACCGGCAGTGCTTCAAGCCTGTGCTCGAGTTGCTGCATGGTCAGGAACAACTGCTCCGGCGCGAGCAATGGCTGGGTCAGGTTGTGCCGCCGCGATTGGTAACGTGCATCGATCTGCTGGAGAAACTCAGGGCAACCGTCGAGAGCCTGCTGGTCGATCAGGAATTGCACCTGTGCCGGGAGGTAGTCGAACAGTGTATCGAGATGGTCGAAGAACAGCGGCAGGTAGTACTCGACGCCCGGCGATGATAGGCCCTGGCTGATGTCCTGGTAGACCGGACAGGCGTTGGGGTCGGCGTCAAAGGTTTGCCGAAAGCGCTGGCGGAAGGTCTTGATCGCGGTCTCATCGAGCGGGTATTCGCGCCCCGGTAGCAATTCGAAACGCTGCAGTTTCTCCTGCGACAACTGGGTTTCGGGGTCAAACCGGCGGATCGATTCGACTTCATCGTCGAACAACTCGATACGCAGGGGGTACTTGCTGCCCATCGGGAACAGGTCGATGATCGAACCACGTACCGCCAGTTCACCGTGTTGCTCGACCTGGGTGACCACCTCGTAGGCCTGGGTGGTGAGTCGGGTCTTGAACGATTCGAAGTCGATGCGGTCGCCGACTGCGATGGATATCGAGCGGCCGGCAATATAGCTCTGCGGTGCAACGCGTTGCAGCAGGGTGCCGATCGACAATAACAGGATGGCCCGTCCCTCGCTCGACGGCAACCTGGCGAGGCAATTCAGGCGCTCGGATATGATGTCCTGGTGCGGTGAAAAGTGGTCGTAGGCGAGGGTTTCCAGGTCGGGGAAATGCAGCGTGGTGACTGGCTGCTCACGGTAAAACGAGACTTCGTGGGCGAGTTGTTCCGATTCCGCCATGTCGTGGGTGACGATCACCGAGAGCCCTTTGAACTGGCTGATCTGTCGGCTCAGGAACAGCCCGCGACTGGCTCCGTACAGTTGACCGGTCCGGTAAGTGGTGGCAGTTGAGGGTAGTGGACGGTCAAGCATGGTTTCTGGTAAAAACTGGATGGTGTCGATTGAGCCCGACCTGGGCTGAGGCCATTAAGCGCTGGTTTGCAGGTTTTGAGGGGCGCGATTGTACACAGGGTGCGGCAAGTTGTAAGCCCCGAGCAGGTTTGTTGGCGTGAACCGCGCATAAAAAAAGCGGCGGATAAACCGCCGCTTTTTTGAGTCCCAGTGGCTGACTCGTTGTGCTCAGTTGACCGCCTTGGCGGTGGTCAGACCGAGGATTTCCCAATCCTGCATGCCACCACGGTACCACTTGATCTTGTGCGGGGGGTACCCGAACTTGAGCAGGTTCTTGATGTTGTTCGGCGACTGGCCGCACCACATGCCGTTGCAGAACATGACCAGGGTCTTGGCGCTGGAGTAGTCCCACAGGCCCTCCAGGTTCAGCGCGTTGAACGAGCCTTCCATGATTTCACCGATGGAAATGGGATCCGCGCCCTTGGCCGGGTTCAGGTTGGTCCACGGGATGTTCACCGCGCCCGGAATGGTGCCCTTGGCGGCCCAGTCGGGGGTGCGTGAATCGACCACCAGGATGGAATCGTCACCGTTGCTCATGCGGGTGAGGTAATCGATCATCTCAACCTCGGCGATGGTTTCAACGCCAGGCGCCAGGGTCGAAGGCTGGATGCAGAAAGGAGGACATTTGCGCGAGGTCTTGGCAAATGCCGGATTGACGGTGTTCTTCTCATTCTGGTTGCGCATGATCTTGACGGATTTACCGCCATGGTTGACGGTGGCGCTTTCGAGATTGGGTGTGATGTTTACCGCGGCGGCCAGGCTGGCCCCGCTAAACCCGACGCTTACGGCGACCGCGCACGCGGAAAGCACTTTGATAATATTCATGGGTAGATCCTCCGGACTGAATTGATACTGTTTTTGACTGGCTGGTGGAAACAGGCGCTTTCTTTTCGGATTGTCGCGCTGTGCTCAAGTACCGTGCGCCCGGGGATGGGCGCACGGGTAAGGCAGTTAAGTTGGTTGAATTACTCGCACTCGGGCTCTTCTTCTTCGCCTTTCTTCTTCTTCTTCATCTTATCCATGTCCTTGCCTTCGGAGTGGCTGCCGCAGAAGGTGGGCTGGCTGAACTGGTCAAGTGAACTGGCGCCGCTGTAAGGCGTGGCGGCCGAGGCCTGGCCGAGGGTGAAGACGAACAGGGTGCTGAGAATGATGGTTAGTAGTTTTGACATGGTAACTCCCGAATTTTGGTTTAATTGAACTTCAGTGGCATTGATATAGTTATTTTTAGCCTGCTAATTGTAATCAAACGGGCCCTATATGCAATGAATATCGGCGGATGTAACTCGCTGAATAAAGGAGAATTTATCGGAAGAAGATTAACCGAAGCTGAACCGCAGGGAATTTATCGGGCAACCGCGCTGGGTTTGCCCGGGTCACTGTTGCGGCATGATCAGTGTGGTCAGGTTCACCGTGTGCAGAACCGTGCGGTACTCGAAGTAAACCCGGAAGTCGCCGTAGTCCCATTCGGTGATCGGCGGTTCGCCGATTGGTGCGATACGCCTGACCGGTTCGCCAAATTCGGATAACACCCGTTCCATGCTGCTACCCCGGGTGGGCAGGCTCATCTGGCTGGATGACTGGAAATGACCCGGAATCACCAGTTGGTCGGCGACAACGGGCGCGGCCATTGCGATCATAACAGCGCTGATCAAAACCTTGTCGAGTCGCATGATGGTAAAGCTCCCTGGCGTCAAGTTCTATGCCCCTAACTATAGCATGCCGGAGGCCATCGGCAACTCAACAATCGATCATGCCAGACACCGTGCCGTAAAGGGTTTGCCGCCGTTTTGCAACGCTTTGAGCCTTGTTGGCCTGATGGAATATTCATGTTCTAATGCCGGCCATGAATTTCCCTGTCGAGTTGCTTATCGGGTTGAGATACACCCGGGCCAAGCGACGCAACCACTTTATCTCGTTCATCTCGATGACCTCCATGCTTGGCATAGTCCTCGGCGTGATGGCATTGATCGTAGTGCTGTCGGTGATGAACGGCTTCGAACATGAACTCAAGGGGCGCATTCTGGGCATGGTGTCGCATGTCACGGTGAGCAATTTCGACTCCCGGCTGGACGACTGGGAGGGGGTCGCGCAGCGGACAAAGGCTAACCCGCAGGTAATCGCGGCGGCGCCTTACGTCGATGGCGAGGCGATGCTGTCCAACCAGGGGTCGGTCAGCGGCGCGATCATACGTGGCATTCTGCCGGAGCACGAAAAGACCGTATCCGAGATCCATCAGAATATGCAGTTCGGTAGTTTTGATGATCTCAGGGCGGGCGAGTACGGCATTCTGCTTGGCGCCGGCCTGGCGGAGAACCTCGGCGTCGTCCCGGGCGACCGGGTAACCATGATCACCCCGCAGGCCAGGGTCTCGCCGCTCGGATTCCTGCCGCGCCTGCGCCGCTTCCAGGTGGTCGGGATTTTCGAGATTGGCGTCTACGAATACGACCGCAGTTCGGCCATTATCCACGCGGTCGATGCATCCACCCTGTTCCGCCTGGAGGGTGCGATGTCTGGCATGCGTCTGAAGATCGATGACATGGACCAGGCGCCGCTGGTCAGGCACGAT
>Ga0316201_10003645_pt1 | contig 11399 bp, 8 predicted proteins | sample CS6wburrow_MG_FD_204516 | JGI IMG/M metagenome (GOLD analysis project Ga0316201, IMG submission 204516) | Coastal sediment microbial communities from Delaware Bay, Delaware, United States - CS-6 worm burrow | ecosystem: Environmental > Aquatic > Marine > Coastal > Sediment | place: USA: Delaware... | reverse complement strand
TCCACAGGGGGGGCACCGTTATGAGTCAATCAAGAGCCGCCGGCCTGAGTCTGGCGAACATGTGGGTGGGTTTTACCGCGTTTGCCGCTGCCGCCCTGCTGGGCCTCTACCAGGTCATCGAAAGAATCGACCTGATCCCGGGGCTGAAATCACCGGCGCTGTATTTCGGCTCGGTGTCGACCCACGGGGTGCTGATGGGTTTCGTGCTGACCACCTTTCTGGTGATGGGCTATGGCTATTACACGGCGACCACCAGTCTCAAACAGGAACTGTGGAACAAGCCGCTGGCCTGGTTCGGTTTCTGGCTGTCGCTGATCGGCGTGCTGCTGGCAGCCGTGCCGCTGCTGACAGGCAATGCTTCGGTGCTGTATACGTTTTATCCGCCCCTGAAGGCCCATCCGGCGTTCTATATCGGCGCTACCCTGCTGGTGGTGGGTTCCTGGGTCTGGTGCCTGGAGATGGCCATGATGATGACCAGCTGGAAAAAGGCGCATCCGGGTGAAACCGTGCCGCTGGCCATGTACGGCACCACGGCCAACGCCATTCTCTGGTTTATCACCAGTCTCGGCGTCGCTTCGGAAGTGCTGTTTCAGCTGCTTCCCTGGTCACTGGGGCTCATCGAAACCGTCGATGTCGGCCTGGCGCGGACGCTGTTTTCGTGGACACTGCACGCTATTGTCTATTTCTGGCTGTTTCCGGCCTATATCGCCCTCTACACCCTGTTGCCCAGGGCGGCCGGTGGACGTCTGTTCAGTGACCACATGGGGCGCGTGGCGTTTATCATGTTGCTGGTGTTTTCGGTGCCTATCGGTTTTCACCACCTTTATATGGATCCGTTTCAGGCAGCGGGCTGGAAGTTTCTGCACATGACCGGCACCTTCATGGTAGCCGTACCCACCCTGATCACCGGTTTCACCATCATCGCTTCCCTGGAGATAGCGGGCCGTTTGCGCGGTGGCAAGGGACTGTTCGGCTGGATAAGCGCATTGCCCTGGGGTAATCCGATGGTGACCGCGGCCATACTGGCCATGCTGATGCTTACCTTCGGCGGCTTCGGTGGCATGATCAACGCCAGCTACTCCATGAATGCCATGGTCCACAATACCCAGTGGGTGACGGGCCATTTTCACCTGATCTTTGCCGGTACCACGGTGATCATGTACTTCGCCATCGCCTATTACCTGTGGCCCAAGATGACCGGCCGGCAACTGTATTCCACCGCTCTGGCGCTGAAGCAATTGTGGCTGTGGTTTATCGGCATGCTGATCCTGACGCTACCCTGGCACCAGCTCGGCCTGGCCGGCCAGCCGCGGCGTATATCGTCGACACCGTATGACGAGTCCTTCGTGCAGGCCTGGCTGCCGGCCGAATCCGCGATGATCGCCGGTGGCGGTATTCTGTTCGTTTCGGCGCTGATGCTGGTCTACAACCTGTTCAAGACCCATGGCAATGCGCAGGCCGAAGCCAGTCTCGAGGTTGAATATGCCGAGCCGGTGCACGCTGCTGTGCGCATGCCACGGCTGATGAACAGCTTTGGTTTCTGGGTCTTGCTGGTGCTGGTCTACATGATTGCGAGTTACGGCTACCCGATTGCGCAGTTTTTCCTGCTGGATACTCACGGTACTGTCCCATGGAGCATATGATCATGATGCGTTTACTGGTTGTATTGACCGGAATGACTCTGTTACTCCCGACGGCGCGGGCCGAGCCGTCATCGGAAGTGGCATTTGACCTGCCGACCCTCCAGCTGCTGCGGGCGGCGGACCCTGCGCGGGGTGAGGCGCTGGCGAAGGAGAGCAAGTGTGCCAGATGCCACGGCGATGCCGGTGTCTCGGATGATCCCGAAGACGTCAATATCGCCGGGCTGAGCGCCAGTTATATTTATAAACAGCTCAAGGACTACCAGAACAAGAGCCGCGATGACCGCGACATGTACAAGCAGACCCGCGACCTTGAAGACCAGCAGCTGGCGGATCTGGCGGTTTGGTTCGCGGCACAGCAACCAGCGCCGGTGGCCACGGATCGAAACACCGATCCGGCAGTTCTGAAGCTTGTTTTTCACGGCGATCCGCAACGCCTGCTGAAGGCCTGTGCCTCCTGTCACGGGCAGGATGGCCGCGGTGGGCAGTTCGATCATCCGGCGCTGGCCGGCCAGTATCCGGAATACCTGGTCTACACCCTGACCGAATTCAAGGAGGGCGAGCGGACCAATGATGTCTACTCGCGCATGCGCCACGTCGCTGAGGCCCTGACGGAGGAGGAGATCGAGGCACTGGCCGGGTACTACGCCGCCGCCGTGCCTGAAGAAGAGGAATAATCGGCACCCGGAAACCACGCCAGTGCCAAACCGCGCCACTGTAACGCCTATCGCTGAATCCCCGGCGTTCACTGACGTCCACTGTTTTCATTGCGGCCTGCCGGTAGCCGATGCGCCGGCGGCGCCGGTTCTCGATGTGTTAGGTGAACAGCGCCGGTTCTGCTGCCACGGTTGTCATGCGGTCTGCAAGGCGATAGTCGATGCCGGGCTGGACGACTACTACCGGCATCGCAGCGATCCGGCGGTATCCGCCAACCACCAGCTTGTGCCGGACTTCCTCGCCCGGGTCGAGCTGTTCGACCGGCCGGAAATCCAGCAGGATTTCGTCATTAACGTCGGTGAGACCCGTGAAGCGGCACTCCTGCTCGACAACATCCGCTGTCCGGCCTGCCTGTGGCTGAATGAGCGGCACTTGCGCAGTCTACCCGGCGTGATTGACGTGCATATCGATGACACCACGCAGCGGGCGCGTGTGCGTTGGGATCCGCAGACCATCCGGCTCAGCGAGATACTGCGGGCCATCACCGATATCGGTTACATTGCCCATCCCTATGACGCCACGCGCAGTGAACAGCTGAACCGGCTGCGGCGGCGGCGCAGTACCGAGCGACTGATATTCGCCGGGGCCGTCGGCATGCTGGTGATGAATTTTTCACTGGCCAGTTATGTCATGGGCGATGCCGGTCCCGCGGGAGCGTTGCCGCTGTGGATTGTCGTGGGCCGCTGGACCAGCCTGCTGCTGGCACTGCTGCTGCTCGCCTATCCCGGCCAGGAGTTTTTCGCCGGCGCCTGGAGTGATCTCAGGCATCGACGCCTGGGCATGGATATCCCCGTGGTCCTGGGGCTGTCTGCTGCCTTCATCGGCAGTCTGCATGCCACGGTGAGCGGGCAGGGCGAGGTGTATTTTGACTCCATTGCCATGTTCATCTTCTTTCTGCTGCTGGCCCGGCGCTGGGAATTGCGTGGCAAGCTCAGTGCGGCCGACCGGCTGGAGCGGCTGGCACGCATCACACCGCGTACGACGTCCCGGCTGGACGCGGCCGGAGAGGTGACGACGGTTGCGGTTGACGAACTGGTGGCGGGCGATCTCATCCGTCTGCTGCCCGGGGAAACCCTGGCGGTTGACGGAATCCTGATCACCGGCACCAGCAGCTTTGATGAATCCCTGCTGACGGGCGAGGCCCGGCCGGTCCTGCACCGGCCGGGTGATGCGCTGGTTGCCGGTTCGGTGAATGGTGAACAGGCGTTGACAATCAGGGTGACCCATACGCTGCAACAGTCCGCTGTCAGTGAAATCCGCCAGCTGGTGGAAAGGGGACTGGAGCTGCGGCCACGCTACGCGCTGCTGGCGGAACAGGTGGCGGGCTGGTTCGTTGCCGTCCTGCTGCTGGTTGCCACGGCAACCGCCCTCTACTGGTTATGGGCGGACCCCGGCAACTGGCTGTCCAGTACCATCGCCGTGCTGATCGTGACCTGTCCCTGTGCGCTGGCGCTGGCAACGCCGGTGGCGCTGGCGGTCAGCGCGGGTCGCTTTATCGACCTGGGCGTCCTGCCCCTGCGCATGCGCGCCCTGGATGCCCTGGCTTGCAGCGATCTGTTTGTATTCGACAAGACCGGTACGCTGACTTCGGGGCGGCCGGCGGTCGCCGCAGTGGTCCCGACCGCCGGCCTGGATGAAGAATCGTGTCTGCGTCATGCGGCAGCCCTCGTGGCCGGGTCGACGCACCCGGTGGCGCACGCCCTGCGCCAGGCCGTTGCGCCAGCGCAACTTGTCACCACACAGATGGAAAACGTGGCGGGCGCAGGCGTCCGCGCCTCGATCGAAGGTCGTGAGTGGCGTTTCGGCAAACCCGGGTTTGCGGCAGACAGTACGGCTTATGACGAACATACCAGGGCAGTGATTGCAGAGGGCCGCGCCAGTGGTCAGCTGGTCTCGGTGCTGGCCAACCCCGAGGGCGTGCAGGCGGTGGTATTGATTGAAGACCCATTGCGGCCGGGCATCGATGCCATGCTTGCCGGCCTGAAAGACTGCGGTGTGGGGCATGTGGCGATACTGAGCGGTGACGCGCATGACAGTGTCCGAAGGCTGGCAAAGCAACTGGGCATTGAAGACGCGCGCGGCGGACTGTCAGCTGCCGACAAACTGGCCTGGACGCAGTCACAGCAGGCGCAGGGACGACAGCTGGCCATGTTCGGTGACGGCATCAATGATGCCCCGACACTGGCAGTGGCCGATGTCTCCATTTCCTTTGCCGATGCCACAGACCTGGCCAATGCCAGCAGCGATTTTCTGATTCTGGGGGATGATGCCGGCTCGCTGGTGTCGGCCCGGCGGCTTGCCCGGCGGACACGCCGTAACATCATGCAGAATTTTACCTGGGCGGCGGCCTACAACTTACTTGCGGTGCCGTTTGCCGCGGCCGGCTGGATTCCACCCTGGGGGGCTGCGATCGGCATGTCGTTCAGTTCCCTGTTTGTTGTCATGAATGCACTGCGGTTGCAAAAGGGGTGACGTTTGTCACAACAGTTCTGGCTAATCCTTTGACCTACAGGCGATTAGCCTTTACAGTTTGAGTTGTCGACTTACACATGCCCGACAATGAGAAACCAGAGGGGGCGGACGTATAAGCTGCAGAGCTGATTCTGCAGCGGAGTATCAACGGGGGCTGTCCGGGTGGTGTTTTCCCTGCTGATGTCAGAATTTTCGTCGTTATTTTAAGCATTGTTACTTAATGAGGAGATAACAAATATGTCTGTAGGAAAAATACTTGCAGTAATACTCGGCTCCAGTGCGTTGTTGGGGGGCGGGCCGCTGTCAGCCGCACCGACGGCAAGCATGCTGGCGGATACCTGTGCCGGTTGTCACGGTACCGATGGCGCCAGTGTGGGGCCGGCGACACCGAACATTGCCGGCTTGTCAGAGACCTACTTCACCGACACCATGCTGGCGTTTAAGAACGGTGACCGCTATGGCACGGTGATGGGGCGGATCGCCAAGGGCTATTCCGAAGAGGAGATCAAGCTCATGGCCGGTTTCTTTGCCAGTAAGCCGATGGCCAGCACCAGTCAGGAGCTGGATGCCGCCAAGGTGGCCGCGGGAGAGAAGCTGTACGGAAAGAATTGTTCCAAATGTCATGATGAAAACGGTTCCCTGGCCGATGATGACGCCGGCATCCTGGCCAGTCAGTGGCTTCCCTACCTGGCGTATGCCATGGAAGACTTCAAGGCCGGTACCACGGAAATGCCCAAGAAGATGAAAAAGAAGGTGGATGCTTTGAGTGACGACGAGCTGGACGCCTTGTTGCAGTTCTTTGCCAGCCAACAGTAGGGGAGACACAGAATCATGAGCAAAATTAACCGTAGAAATTTCATCAAGATTGCGGGTGGCGCTGCTGCCGTCGGTGCGATCGGCTTCCCCGCCATTGCTGCCGGCAAGAAACAGGTGGTCATTGTCGGTGGCGGCACCGCCGGTGCGACCGCCGCCAAGTACATCCGCCGTGGCGATGACTCGGTCGAGGTCACACTGATCGAGCCGAACGAGCACTACTACACCTGCTACATGAGCAACGAGGTGCTCGGCGGTAACCGCAAGCTGGAGACCCTGAAATTCGGTTATGACGGCCTGCGCAAGCACGGCGTCACGGTGGTACAGGATACCGTCATTGGCATCGATCCGGCTGGCCGCAAAGTGGTCACCGAGGGCGGCAAGAGCTTCACCTATGACCGCTGCATCGTCGCACCCGGTATTTCCTTCCGCAATAACATTGAAGGCTACGACGAGGCGGCTACCGAGAAGTTTCCGCACGCCTGGAAAGCCGGCGCGCAGACCGCGTTGCTGCGCGGGCAGCTGGAGGCCATGGCTGACGGCGGCACGGTGTTGATTGCGCCGCCGCCGAACCCGTTCCGTTGTCCACCGGGGCCTTACGAGCGCGCCAGCCAGATTGCGAGCTACCTCAAAACCCACAAGCCGAAGTCCAAGATCCTCGTTGTCGACAGCAAGGACAAGTTCTCCAAGCAGGGTCTGTTCACACAGGCCTGGGAACGCCACTACCCGGGTATGATCGAATGGAAAAAGGCGGCGGATACCGGTGGCGGCATTGTGCGCGTCGACGCCAAGGCCGGCACCGTATCAACGGACTTCGATGACATGAAAGTGGATGTGGCCAATATCATTCCGGCGCAGAAAGCCGGTGTCATTGCCGCAGCAGCGGGTCTGACCGACGATACCGGCTGGTGCCCGGTCACCGGTAAAACGTTCGAGTCGACCCTCCACAAGGGCATCCACGTGGTTGGCGATGCCGCCATTGGGGCGCCGTTACCCAAGTCCGGCTATGCTGCGAATTCGCAGGCAAAGGTGGTTGCCGCCGCCGTGGTCGAACTGGTCAACGGTCGTGAAGCGGGCACCCCGTCCTGGGTCAACACCTGTTACAGCATCGTTGCGCCGGATGACGGTATCTCGGTTGCCATGGTCTACAACCTGGTGGACGGCAAGGTCGCCAAGGTCGAGGGTTCCGGGGGGTTGACCCCGATGGACAGCTCACCGGAGGCGCGCGAGCGCGAGGTGCAGTATGCCTACAGCTGGTTCAACAACATCACCCACGATATCTTTCACTGAAGTCATCATGCGTTAAAGCGGTGATGGAAGCGGGGTCTGTGCGCGCAGACCCCGTTTTTTTTCGCCTGCCATTCATGTCAGGAAAGCGGGCAGTTCTGTCATATTGCAATTTGCTTCCAGTCGTCTAAAGTTACTGGTTACCCATACGTAATTTAGGGGAATGGACGCCGCCGTTGCAGGGCGTGTATTTCCCGGGTCAATCACAAAAGAGTCAGGGAGGTTAACAGCATGGATCAAAAACTGTGGTTATGGAGCGTCGGTTTGCTGATGCTCTTCATGCAGAACATGGCACTGGCTGCGCTCAAGACGCAGCAACTGCCTATCAAAGAGATGTCAAAGGAAACCCAGGCGTGCGTGAAGTGCCACGAGAAAACAAATCCCGGCATCGTACAGGAGTGGGGCAAGAGCAAGCACTACGGCGCCAACGTCGGCTGTTACGAATGTCACGCCGCTGAAAAGGGTGATGTCGATGCCTATGTGCACGACGACAAGAAGGTCAAGAAAAACATCTCCATACTGGTCACACCGAAAGACTGTGGTGTCTGTCATGAGAAGGCGGCCCATGAAATGACCAGTTCCCGACACGCCAAGGCCGGACATATCCTTGACTCCCTGGACAACCTGCTTGCGGAAGTGGTCGAGGGGAACCGCGCGATGGTCACCGCTGGTTTCCCGGGTGGTAATTCCGCGGCTGCCGTCAACGGTTGCTGGCAATGCCACGGATCCAAGGTCAAGGTGCTGAAAGATGGTGAGCTGGATCCGGCCACTTACCCGAATACCGGTATCGGCCGTATCAACCCGGACGGTTCCGAGGGTAGCTGTTCGGCCTGCCACTCCCGCCACGGCTTTTCGGCGGCACTGGCCCGCGAGCCCGATAACTGCGGCAAGTGTCACCTGGGTCCGGATCATCCGCAGAAAGAGATCTACGAGGAATCCAAGCACGGCATCGCCTTCAAGGCCTACAGGGATGAGATGAACCTGGACAGTTCCAAGTGGGTGGTGGGTGTCGACTACACGGCTGCACCTACCTGTGCAACCTGCCACATGGGTGCGACCAAGAACCAGCCTTCCAGTCATAATGTCGGCGACCGCATCAGCTGGACCAACCGTCCGCCGATCTCAGTACGTCCCGAGGTCATGGATGCCAAGATGGGCCTTGCCAGCGCCGATCTCAAGTGGGATACACGCCGTGAAAACATGGTGGACGTGTGCAACTCCTGTCACAGCGAGGATCATACGGAGAAGTTCTACATCCAGTATGATGCACTGATCGAGCTGTACAACGAGAAGTTCGCCAAACCCGGCAAGGAACTCATGGCGGCAGCCAAACCCCTGCTGAAACCGGCGAAGTTCAGCAACAAGGTCGAATGGACCTGGTTCGAACTCTGGCATCATGAAGGCCGGCGTGCGCGCATGGCCGCCTCCATGCAGGCACCGGATTACACCCACTGGCACGGTACCTACGATCTGGCCAAGCACTTCTACACCAAGATGGTGCCGGAGCTGGAACACCTGATCGACGAAAACATCGATTCCAAGGATGCCAACAAGGCCAAGGCTGCAGGTGACCTCAGGAAGAAGCTGGACGAGGTCCTAAGTTCCGACAACCACAAGTGGTATCTCGGACAGCGGGATGCGTCGGCCAAAGCCAAGTAATCCGGGCACGGGTTGAGTTTTACGTTGTTGCAATAGAATACGGCCACTCTTTTCGCTTCCCGCGAGGGGAGTGGCCGCTGCCGCTGCCCATGTTGTCGTTTACTCCGGGCTTGCCGCTTTCTCTATCTATTTCCCAGCATGGCAACGATACACACAGCGGAGGTCGCTATGGGACGATTCAGACAATTGGAAAAAACGCGCCTGTTCCGGGTCATGATCATAATGTGGATGCTGGTGTCAGTGCCGCTGGGCGGCAGTGCTGACGAAGGTCCAGTCAGGACGGTCAGGGTGAGCGGTGATTTCGAGGATGTCCGTGACGGCATCAGGCAGGCGATTGAGGGCAAGGGCATCAATATCGCCCATACCCTGCCGGCCGGTGATATGCTCAATCGCACTGGCGCGGATTTCGGGGTTGAAAAAAACGTCTTCCTGCAGGCTGAAACGGTCGAGTTCTGCAGTGCCAGGATTTCCCACCGGCTGGCACAGGCCAATCACGAGAATATTCTGCTGTGTCCGTTCACCATCAGTATTTATGTGCCCAGCGATGATCCCGGCCATGTCTATCTTTCCTGGCGCCGTCCGTTCTCACTCGGTGATAAAGAATCACAGGCTGCGGTGCAGGAAATGGTGGAACTGATGGAAGCTATTGTCCGCGAAGCCACCGAGTGGTGACAAGGACATAACGGACTGACACCTTATCGCGCTTTGTGGTGGGAAAGCCGGGCTATCCACGCCTCTTCATTGCCGTCCGGGTTGATCCCTTTGCCGACGATCGTCAAGCCATCGTCGGATATTGCCCGAGCCATTTTCAATGTCCAGCCGCTCAGGTCGAGGTCGTAGCTGTTGACCAGTACCTCGTGCAGGTCGCGCATGCCATGCCTTTCATCCCAGATGAAAGCCTGCTGGCCATGTTCGCCAAGACTGTATCCGACCACGAGTTTGCCGTCGCCTGAGACATCCAGGGCTTCGCTGTAAGCGTAGCCGCTGGAGAAAGTGCCACAACTCGCCATGCCGCCACTGCGGGTCCAGCGGAACGCCTCCTGCCCCTGTTCCGAGTTTGCATATCCGACCACCACATGACCGTCAGCGGACACATTCAGGGCTTCGCTGGAAAACCTGCCACCGGGCAGATCGCCCAGCCCCTCCATGCCTGCCGCGGCGCTCCAGCGGAACGCTTCGGCACCGGCAGCCGAGCCGCTGAAACCCACCACTACGCGGCCATCTGCAGAAATGCCGCGCGCTTTGCTGGGTGTGAACGCTTCACCACCGGGGAGTCTGCCGAGAGCGGTCATGCCGGCGGCGTGGGTCCAGCGGAACGCTTCGCCGATCGGGCTGGTATTCGAACTGCTGAAACCCGCCAATACCATGCCGTCAGCGGAGACAGCGCTTGCGTAGCTGGAGAAACCAGCACCAGGCAGATCACCAATGCCCTTCATGCCTTCGCCCTGTGTCCAGCGGAAGCCTTCACTGCCCGAGCTGGAATGGCTGCTCCCGACCACGACGCTGCCATCCGCGGAGACAGCGGTGACGGAACTGGTGTAGTGACCACCGGGCAGGTCACCCAGGCCGATCATGCCGCCGCCGGTCGTCCAGCGGAAGCCTTCATGGCCCATGTCAGAGACGCTGCGCCCAACCACCACTGAGCCATCCGCGGAGACGGCGGTGGCATCACTTTGAAACTTTCCACCGGGCAGGTCACCCAGGCCGGAGAAAGATACGCCAGTGGCACCGCAGACCGTTGTGAGGGAGACGGCCAGGGCTGCGCACACGGCGCTTGACAGAGATGATTTCATCGACGCTACCGGATTAAGGGACTGCAATGTCTTCATGATACGCCTGAGCAGCTAGGGCTTTGGTGCCCGGTCCGCACCCGGGTTCACGCTTGCATCAGCCCGGCAGTCAGAACCGGGGATCAATCGGGCCAAGGCTGCCCGCAGCGGAGCGGGCAGGGTCTGGGGGTCTTGCCTTGTGCTGTCCAGCGCCACGTGTACCGTCTGCAGACTGGCGTGCTCCGTTTGATTGTCAACCAGTACACGGTAGTCGAGTGTGAATGAAGTCCGGCCAAGCTTTGTCAGGCGAAGTTCTATGTTCAACTTGTCTGCATGGTGCAGCGGCCGACGGTAGTCGGCTTGCGCATGTACCACGGGCAGCAGGTAAGAACCCGCGGCGAGCATGTCCTGCAACGAGTGACCGATGTGTTGCATGAAGTCTTCGTAAGCCTCGTGCGCATAGCGAAACAGGTGTGCGTAAAACACGACGCCCGCCGCATCGATGTCCTGGAAGGGGACCGTCAGCTTGTGTTCAAAAACAGGCGTTTCCCGCATGATGTTCCTCAGTTTAGCTGGCGTTTTGGCTGTACACCCAGCCCGGCAGTCACACCCAGAGAAATCCTGCCGTGCTGGATAAGCGGTGGCGGGGCGAGGTCCCGGCGCAGCCAGCTGCTGGTTGCCAGTCCGTGGCTGATGTCGTGGTTGCCCGCATCCAGGGCAGCGGCCAGATGGACTGCCGCCCAGCTGCCTATGGCGCTGTCCACGCTGGTTGTCACCAGGCTCTCAAGGCCCACCTGCTGCGCCTGTCGACCCAGGTCCAGGGCAGCTTGCAGGCCACCGAGCAGCATCGGCTTGAGTACCAGCCGTGCGACCGGTCTCTGCGACAGTATATCCTGCTTGCATAACTGTGTGAGGGATTCATCCAGGGCCAGGGGAAAAGAGGCCAGCTTCTGTAACTGTTCGAGTTGTTCCAGCCCGGGTCGGCGTAAGGGTTCTTCCAGGCATTCCACCGGCAGGTCTGTGATGCCTGATATGAAACGTC
>Ga0316201_10003644_pt1 | contig 11400 bp, 9 predicted proteins | sample CS6wburrow_MG_FD_204516 | JGI IMG/M metagenome (GOLD analysis project Ga0316201, IMG submission 204516) | Coastal sediment microbial communities from Delaware Bay, Delaware, United States - CS-6 worm burrow | ecosystem: Environmental > Aquatic > Marine > Coastal > Sediment | place: USA: Delaware... | reverse complement strand
CGGCTATGGCCGGCAGCATATTCCTGTTCATGTGGATCAGATGCCTGTCAGCGGGCGTTTGGTTGCGCCGCCGGAATATTCAGTTGATCGACAATCGCCCTGAAACCCGGGTGTGCGCGCAACGCCTCGACGGGGCCACCATACGCGTAGGGAAGCACAACCCACGGCAGCCAGTCGGCGCGGCTTTCGTAGGCACTATTCATCCATGTCACTGCTTGTTCATGATCGCCCATGGCGGCATAGGCGAGCGCAATGTGGAACTGGTCGCGCGGTGTTGAATTAACCGACATCATATCGATAACCGACTGGGCCTGGTCGTGCCGTCCTGCAAGGCCATAACTGATCCCCAGCGACCAGTTACGGAACGGGTCGCCTTGCCGTATCTGCTCATGGATCATGATCGCATCATCGAAGCGGCCTTGCGCCGAGTAAACCTGGCCCAGCGAGTAGCGGCAAAGATCCAGGGTCGTTGCGAACACCAGGCATTCGTCAGCCACCGCCTCGGCTGCTTCCCAGTTCCCCTCAAGCATGTAGAGCCATGATGTAAAACCAGCCCAGAGCGGGTCCACCGGGCTGAGGGCACGGGCCTTTTCGCTGACCTCGATCGCCTCGTCGTCACGGCCAAGAAGCACCAGCAAGTAAGCGTAGTGCGCATACGCATGGTCGAGGCTCGGGTTTAGCTGCAGCGCACGCAGAAATGTTTTTTCAGACTTCTCCCAATCCCAGTCATAGTAAAGCTGCGCTTCAGCCAGGGCGGCCCATGCCTCACCGGAAAGCTCATCGATCTCAAGCGCTTTCTCGGCAGCTGCAATTGCCTTTGGAAACGCGTCATGGGCACTGACGCCGTGACCAATCGTGTTGTAGCCCAGCGCCAGGCCCGCCCACGCGTGCGATTCGCGGGGATCGAGTGCAACTGCCTCGTGCAGATATTCCATGCCCTTCATGATAGCGGCCCCATTGAGCTGCTTAACGAAAAACATACCCTTGAGGTAGGTCTCATAGACCTCAGGGTTCACTTGCCGCGTATCTGCCAGTCTTGCCAGCTCTTCGGCAGTCAATTCCACGCTGACCTGGCTGGCGACTTCGCGCGCCACGTCCGATTGCATGGCCAGCAAGTCCGTCAGTTCGCGTTTATAGGTACGGGTCCAGAGGTACTCGTCGGTTTGCGCGTCGATGAGCTCCACGGTTACTCGAATCGTCTCGCTGTCGCGACGCACCGAGCCGACGATTACGCTGGCCACCCCGAGCTCACCTGCGATTTCGGGAAGGCTCTTGTCCGATTCCCGGTACGTCGTTGTCGACGTGCGTGATTTAACACGCAGGCCACTGATCTGCGACAGCGTCGACGTCATCGACTCGTGAATACCGTCTACAAGATAGGCCTGATCTTCATCGCCGGTCAGATTGTCGAGTGGCAGTACGGCGATGGAATTCGGGAAGATCTCATGCCCGAAAGCACTGATACCGAATATCTCGTCGGTTTGCCGAATATCCTGCACAGTACGCAAACTCAGGAACACGACCGCGATGGCAAGCCCTGCCAGCAACAGGAAGTCGACTTTGTTCAGGCTCAGGTTGGCGGCACCGTCACCGGCTGCGGCAGGCGGCGTGCGCACAATGCCTGCACTCGTAATCTGGAATCGCCATGCGAAGACGACTGCGATCGGGAAGCCGAAGATGGCAGCGATCCAGACGTAGCGGATGGCCCGGTCGGGAATATCCAGGCCTGGAAAGCCCATTGATGCCGCCTGTATCACGATCCAGGCAGCAACGATGTAGAGCGCCAGCGTCCCGAATACCCGGCGTCTGCGTAGCTCATGCATCATGTTCATTACAAAAGAATAGCAGATGGCGGCCCGGTGCTTGTGTGGTCGAAATGCCAAATCGATCCTTGTCGACGAGAATCCCGGGGTTACACTCAGCGACATTATGAGCACAGCCGAACAGAGCCTGGCATTCGAGCGCATGGTGCGACCGCACTTCGATCGCCTGTACCGACTGGCATGGCGCCTGACCGGCGCCACGGCTGAAGCTGAAGACCTGTTCCAGGAGCTGCTGATCAAGGCATACGGCAAGCTCGACGATCTTGTTGAGATTGAAGAGCCGGGCTCATGGTTGTGCCGCATCATGTACAACCTCTTCATCGACGAGCGGCGCCGATTTGCCCGGCAGCGGATGCATACCGTTGACGAGGGGCATCTCACCGGGGATGGCCTCGAGGGCCTGCCCGGAACGGAAAACCCGGTACTCGACAACGAGCGCCTCGAGCGCATAAATGAGCTCGACAAGGCCCTGGCGCAGCTCAGCGATGAACACCGCATCGTCGTTTTGCTGCACGATACGGAGGGTTACAAAATGTCGGAAATTGAAGAACTTACAGGCGTTCCGCTCGGAACCATAAAATCCCGGTTGCACCGCGCTCGAGCCAGATTACGTGAAATCCTCGTCGCGAACGGAACCCTTTCCTGACGCGCTGCGTGTAAGGGATCAGGCAGGACACAAAATGCAGAACACAAACACAGACATAAACAGGCAGGACCAGGAGGTCCTGGAGCTCTTAAAGGACTATCCAATGCCAGCAGCGGACACAGCTTTCTACGACCAGGCTTTGGTGCGAGCGACGCACGAGGGATCTCGTCGCCAGCGCAACAAGTGGATGCTGACCGGTTTTGGTGCCGCGGTCGCAGCGACGATCGCAGCCTGGATGATCGGTGGCCTGTTGCTCAACGATCCGCAGCTGCCTGATGCCGGGATGACCATACCTGGTGTCACCATGGCGCTTGCCGAACCGCGCACCGTCAATCTCGTATTTGCATCGGCAACGTCTCTCGACTCGGCAACACTGACCGTATCGCTACCGGACGGCATCGAGATCGACGGCTTCCCGGGACAGCGCGAGATCACCTGGCAGACGAGTCTGAGTGAGGGCAAGAACCTGCTGCCACTGACGCTGGTCGCCTTGACGCCGGCGGGCGGTGAATTACTGGCCCGCCTCGAACACAAAGACCGTGACCGCACTTTCCGGTTGCGGGTGGATGTAACCTAAGGAGTTGCCGGAACGGCGACGGTAAAAGATGGAGTAAGACGATGAGACATTTGAATGTATTGATAGCAACCCTGGTGCTGACGTGTTTCGCGTTCTTGCCAACTACCGCTCGCGCTGGTGAGCTTGACGATCTCGAGGTGACAATGGACGTCATGGACGACATCAGCAGCGTTGATAGCAGCATCGCGATGATGGAAGGCCCTGACGGTGGAGACATCGATGGCGCTGACGACGACATAAATGACGACCTTGACGATGACGCTGGCGATGATGCAGTACGTGAGGGCGATGATCCCATGGGAGAGGACGAGTCAGATCGAGGCGAAGATCAGGCAGATGACTTCGGTGACGAAGAGGAAGAATTCGAAGATCATGGAGATGACTTCGAGGACGATAGCGACTTCGATGACGACCATGATCTCGACAGCGAAGACGACTTCGAAGAAGACGAAGGCGAAGATGTCGACGATGACATGTTCGACGAAGAAGACGATGACGACGACATGGATGACATGGTCGATGACTCCGGTGATGACTCTGTCGACGACGACGTCTGATCAATTCCTGCCTTGATGAACCGAAATCCCCCTTTTCAGGGGGATTTTTATGCACCACGTCATAGTTTTTGGGCGTACAAAGCCGGTACTCTTGCGTTCTACATAACGCGGAACACCTGGAGCTTGGGCCATTCTCTTGATGCGTGAAAAATTCGGCTGCCGAAAAGCAACCGGCGCGCTGGCGCTAATTACAGCAATTTTGTGTCTGGCTATCTCGCCGGCAGCACTCGCGGCTGCTTACGATTCGTTCCAGGACGGCAACCGTTTGTTCCGCGATGAGCTCTACTGGGCCGCACTACTCCGCTACCGGGAAGCCAGTGAGGCAGGCATGGACACGCCGATACTGCACTTCAATACGGGTGTCGCCCACTACCGCGCCCAGCAACATGATCGCGCACGCATCTCCCTGCTGAAAGCGGCGGCAACACCCAAGCTGCGCGTCATATCGCATCACAACCTCGGACTTAACGCCTATGCAGCCGGAAACGTTGACGAGGCGCTGGATTGGTTTCGCCGCGCTCGCGATCAGGAAGAGAACCGCGAGATTCGCAAAATGGCGAGCATTGCGATCTCACGGCTGCGAGCAGAGCAACAAACTACGGATCCGGTACTCGTCAGCGTAGAACGGCGCAAAGAGAAGAACAAACCCGCTGCAAATTTTGAGCTGCGCGCTCGCGTCGGAATTGGTTCCGATGACAATATCTTCCGTGCGCCAAGTGGTCCGTATATCGATTTCGCCGACCCGACGCTACCGATCGTGACACCGGAAGTGATCTCGGGCACGTTTGTACCGGTCGACTTCAATGCCAGGTACGCAATAAACAGCCTGAAGTGGGAGAATTTCTTCGGGGCCTATCGCCTGTCGGGTCGTTTCTACGACGGCGATACGGAAAACAACGCCGATGAATACGTCCACGAGTTGCGCTTTGGCAGTGAGTATGATCGTCGCGAAGACGATCGCCGCAGTCGCGTCTACAGTGCATTCACCATTGCGCAACATGATGAGGTTTATACCGATCCGGACACAGGCAATCCGCGGACGGCCGGCGGCGTAGAAATTGCGAACCGCATGGATTACACGCGCTATGGGCCCGAGCTGTCGGTCATACAGGGTTTTGGAAAATTCTCGTTTGGTCTGCGCATGAAAGGCCAGCTGTGGGACTACGAAGACGCAGTCCTCGTTCCCGAATACGATCATGAGTACTTCGTGTTCGGCGGCAATGCGCAGTACAAGTTCGCTCCAAGCTTTCTCTTGCGATTTACGGCCGAGAAATCAAGCCGGCGCTACAGCGGTCGACCCTCCTTCGATCTTGATGGCAACCAGCTGGTCACCAACCCCAATTTACGCTACGACTACCTGGACCTCGGGATACTCGCCCGACAGCGCATTAGCGATGACATCTGGTTCGGCTTTGGCTATGAACTTATGGATCGGCAAGACCGTTTTGTTGGTTACAACGATTTCACCCGTGACACCTACAGCTTCGAGTTTCGCTGGTCCCCGGGGCGCCGCTTTGAACTCGACTTGAATAGCTACTACCGCGAGTACGACTATCCGAACGCCTTTGCATTTAACAACCCGGTAGCCGGGCCAAAGACGCTCGAGTCGGTCGACAGCCAGCTCCTCGCAACCTGGCGCATGACCCGGCGTTTGAGCCTCGTCGCGGAAATTGTGTACCGGGAAACCGCCTCAACCGATACCCGCATCGAATACGACCGCACACGCTACTCCCTTGGTGTGTTCTGGGAACAGTGATTTAGCGCAGAAACAGTCGGGCCCTGCAGGCGCTACAGTTTGTTAAGATGTCGCGTTTTCCCGAGCGCGACTATTCCCGACGTGGACGTCACACCAATTCTCGAATCTCTGAACGACGCTCAGCGCCAGGCTGTTACAGCCCCGGCCGAGCCGACGCTTGTTATTGCCGGCGCCGGCAGCGGCAAGACCCGTGTTCTCGTCCACCGCGCCGCGTGGCTGATTGACGTCGAGGGACTGTCTCCCAACAGCGTGCTGGCCGTTACCTTTACGAACAAGGCCGCGGCCGAAATGCGCGGTCGCATCGAAGCCCTGCTCAATATGCCGGTTGGCCACCTCTGGATCGGCACCTTTCATGGTCTCGCACATCGCCTGCTGCGACGCCACTGGCGCGAGGCCGGCCTGCCGCAGAACTTCCAGATCATCGACTCGGACGACCAGCTTCGCCTGATCAAGCGGCTGCTGAAGAACCTCGAGATCGACGACAGCAGCTGGGTGCCGCGTGAGATCCAGTACTTCATCAACGGCCAGAAAGATGAGGGCCTGCGCCCGCAACACCTCGATGATGACGGCGACCCGACCCGACGACAGATGATCTCGTTCTACCGGTCCTATGAAGAGGTCTGCGAGCGCGGTGGGCTTGTCGATTTCGCCGAGCTCCTGCTGCGTGCCCACGAACTCTGGCGCAACAATGCAGAGCTGCTCGATCACTACCGCAGGCGCTTTCAGCATCTGCTCGTGGACGAGTTTCAGGACACCAACTCGATCCAGTATGCATGGCTGCGACTGCTTGCCGGTGACACGGGAATTCCGTTTGTTGTCGGCGACGATGATCAGTCCATCTATCGCTGGCGCGGCGCCCGGGTTGAGCACATTTACCGCTTCCAGAAAGACTTTCCGTCAGCGACTGTCGTCAAGCTCGAGCAGAACTACCGCTCGACCGCGACGATCCTCAACGCCGCCAATGCGGTCATTGCCAACAACACGTCGCGCATGGGCAAGAACCTCTGGACCGACGGTGCCGAGGGCGAATCGATCAAGGTCTACGCCGCGTACAACGAGCGCGACGAGTCGGATTTCGTAATTGCCCGGCTTCGCGACTGGATAGACCAGGGAAATCTGCGTGCCGATGCAGCGATCCTGTATCGCTCAAACGCCCAGTCCCGAGTGCTCGAGGAGGGCCTTATCAATGCCGGCATCCCCTACCGCGTGTATGGCGGCCTGCGATTCTTCGAGCGTGCCGAAATCAAGGATGCGCTTGCATACCTGCGGCTCATTTCCCATCGCGACGATGATTCGTCGTTCGAGCGCATCGTCAACAAGCCGACGCGTGGCATCGGCGCGCGTACGGTCGAGATCATGCGCTCATACGCACGCGCGAACAGCTGTTCGATGTGGCGCGCCGCGGGAGCCGTGGCCAGCGACGAGCTCAACGGGCGTGCCGCCAATGCGGTACTGGCTTTCCTGAACCTGATCGAGACCATGGCGCGCGACGTTGCCGGGATGGACCTGCAGGAGAAGGTCGACCACAGCATCCATTCCAGTGGGCTTGTTGAATTCTTCAAGAAGGATAAGGGAGAAAAAGGCGAAACCCGTGTCGAGAACCTGCTCGAGCTGGTTAGCGCAGCACAGAGTTTCGAGCCGGACCCTGCCCAGGAGATGTCACCGCTCGACGAATTCCTGTCGCATGCCGCCCTCGAGTCCGGTGAAGGCCAGGCAGACGCCTGGGAGGATTGCGTCCAGCTGATGACCATGCACTCCGCCAAGGGGCTCGAGTTTCCTCTCGTATTCCTGTCGGGCATGGAGGATGGCCTGTTCCCGCACCAGCGGTCCATCGCAGACCCCAGCGGTCTCGAGGAAGAGCGCCGCCTCTGCTACGTCGGTATCACGCGCGCCAAGCAGACGCTGTATGTCACCTACGCCGAACAGCGTCGCCTGTATGGCATGGACAATTTTTCCCAGCCATCGCGGTTCATATCCGAGATACCGGATGAGCACATCGAGGAGATTCGACCGCGCGTCCAGGTAACGCGGCCAGTGCGTTCACCGGCGCGTAGCTCGCTGGCGGCAAATGCTGGCAGCGAACTCGGCATACGGCTTGGCCAGCGCGTGCGGCACGGAAAATTCGGCGATGGCGTCATACTCAATTGCGAGGGACAGGGTGCGCATGCGCGAGTTGAGGTGAATTTTGAGACGGCGGGCACAAAATGGCTCGTTCTGAGCTATGCAAATCTCGATCTGATGTAAACTAGCAGCCTGAAGCAGCGTCGTTCGCCGCGCGGACATCCGACAAAAAAAATGAAAATTCTGATTCTCGGTGCAGGGCAGGTCGGCTCATCAGCTGCGTATCACCTGTCGCGTGAAGAGGCCAACGAAGTTACCGTTGTCGATATGCGCTCTGACGTGCTGCGTGAACTGCAGGACCGGCTCGATATTCGCACGGTGGTTGGCCATGCCGCACACCCTGAGGTGCTTGACCGCGCCGGCGCGAACGATGCCGACATTGTCGTTGCTCTTACCGATACCGACGAAACCAACATGGTCGCCTGCCAGGTGGCTTACACGCTGTTCCACACGCCAACGAAGATTGCTCGTATCCGTGCTGCGGAATACATGAATGCCAAGGGCCTGTTCACACAGGACGCGATCCCTGTCGACGTGCGTATCAGCCCCGAGCAGCTCGTGTGCGAGTACGTTGAGCAGCTCATCCTGTATCCGGGCGCTTCGCAGGTGCTGGATTTCGCCGACGGCCGTGTGCGCCTGGTCGGCGTGAAAGCCGATCGTGATGGTTTGCTGGTCGGCCAGCGAATTGCAACGCTGAAAGAACATATACCAAACACCGAGGGACGAATCGCCGCGATTTATCGGCAGGGCAAGGCCACGCTGCCCGAAGGGGACACGGTCATCCAGGAAGGTGATGAGGTCTTTTTCATTGCTGACCGCAAGGACATTCGTGTCTTCATGAGCGAGATGCGCCGTCTCGAGGATCCGGTTCGCCGCGTCGTCATTGCCGGTGGCGGAAACATTGGTGTGCGGCTGGCGCTCGCGCTCGAGCAAACCAACCAGGTCAAGATCATTGAGCGCGACCCGGTCCGCGCTCGTCACATTTCTGAACAGCTCAACAAGGCGATTGTGCTCGTGGGCGACGCGGCCGATGAGGAGCTGCTGCTCGAGGAGAACATCGATAACGTCGACGTGTTCTGTGCCCTGACGAACTCCGAGGAAGCCAACATCCTGAGTTCCATGCTTGCCAAACGACTTGGTTCGAACAAGGTCATGGCGTTGATTAACCGTGCTTCCTACGTAGACCTGGTCGAGGCAGGCAGCATTGATATCGCGATTTCACCGCAACAGGTCACCATCGGCTCACTGCTGGCTCATGTGCGGCGCGGCGATGTTGTCAAAGTGCACTCGCTGCGGCGCGGCGCGGCCGAAGCCATCGAAGCCATTGCGCACGGCAAGGAACGCGAGTCCAAGGTTGTCGGTCGTAAGATCGAGGACATTGATCTGCCAAAAGGTGCTGCCATTGTCATGCTGGTGCGCGACGGCCAGGTCATCATCGCGCACCACGATACGGTCGTTGAAACCGACGATCATGTGATCCTGTTCCTGACCGACCGCCGCAAGATCGAAAACCTGGAAAAGCTGTTCCAGGTTGGCGTGTCTTTCGTCTAGGCGATCGACCACACGATGAACTGGACAGTAGTACAGAGAATTCTCGGGCTGCTGCTCATGATGTTCAGCCTGACGATGCTGCCGCCCGTCATGATTGCCATCCTTTTCGAAGAAACCACGTGGCTGCCATTTGTGGAGGGATTCGGCCTTACGCTTGTCGCCGGTTTTCTCATCTGGTTGCCGGTACACCGCTCGCGCAAGGACTTGCGGCTGCGCGACGGCTTCCTGGTCGTCGCGGCGTTCTGGACGGTGCTGGGCACTTTCGGTGCCGCGCCGCTGTATTTTTCCGATGCGATCAGCTTGTCTGTCACGGACGCAGTTTTCGAGTCCATGTCCGGGCTGACAACGACCGGTGCAACCATCCTCACCGGTCTCGACGAATTGCCCCGCTCGATTCTTTACTATCGCCAACAGTTGCAGTGGCTTGGTGGCATGGGAATCATCGTACTCGCTGTCGCCGTACTGCCAATGCTCGGTGTCGGCGGCATGCAGCTATATCGCGCCGAGACGCCGGGGCCGGTCAAAGATACGAAGCTAACGCCTCGCATCACGGAAACGGCAAAAGCGCTTTGGTACGTGTACCTCGCGTTCACTATCGCGTGTGCCGTCAGCTACATGATTGCCGGGATGAGCTGGTTTGATGCTCTGTGTCACGCATTTTCCACCGTGGCGATCGGCGGCTTTTCAACCCACGATCTCAGCATCGGCTATTTCGACAGTGCAGCGATCGACATCGTCGCAATCGTCTTCATGTTTGCTGCTGGCATTAATTTCTCACTCCACTTTTATGCCTGGCGTTACGTGTCGATAAAGCACTACTCCCAGGACCCCGAGTTTCGCGCCTACACCATGATCCTCATCGCGCTTGCAATGCTCGTTGTCGCGGGGCTCTTTTATCATGGCAGTTACGCAAAGCCCGGAGACACGGTTATCAACGGCGTGTTCCAGGCCGTATCGATCGCGACAACGACGGGATTCACAACGGCCAACTACGCAACCTGGCCCGTATTCCTTCCGGTAGCACTGATCTTTGCGAGTTTCATTGGTGGCTGTGCGGGTTCGACCGCCGGTGGCATTAAAGTCATCCGCTGTCTGCTGATTTACAAACAGGGCGTGCGCGAGATTACGCGCCTGGTTCACCCAAGTGCCGAGATTCCCGTCAAACTCGGCAACAAGGCAGTGGGGTTCCGTGTCGTTGATGCTGTATGGGGGTTCTTCTCCGTCTATATCGTCGTGTTCGTTGTACTAATGCTCGCGATGATGGCAACGGGGCTTGACCAGGTGAGTGCGTTCTCGGCCATCGCCGCAACACTCAATAACCTCGGCCCTGGCCTCGGCGAGGTTGCGTCCGGCTTTATGACGCTGAGCGACCCGGCAAAGTGGGTCGCGGTCGCCGGCATGCTGCTTGGTCGACTCGAGATCTTCACCCTGCTTGTGCTGATCACGCCGACGTTCTGGCGCCACTGAGACAATGGCGCCGGAAAAGCTGTTTGACCGCATCAGTAGCGTCACTGGCAAAGCCACTTCCTGGTTAACGCTGGCGATGGTCGTATTGACCTCGATCATCGTTGTAATGCGCTATGTCTTCGATGCTGGCCTCATCTGGATGCAGGAGTCGGTTACCTGGATGCATGCCGCTGTGTTCATGGTCGGCGCCGCGTATACATTGCTGCACGAGGAACACGTCCGGGTCGACATTTTCTATCGCCGGATGAGCGAGCGGCGGCGCGCCATCGTTGATCTGATCGGTGTGGTTATCTTCCTGCTGCCGTTATGCGGTTTCCTTGCCCTCATGGCCTATGACTTCGCCGCAACCGCCTGGTCGATACATGAAACCTCGCGCGAGCCCGGTGGCTTGCCCTACCCGATGATCCCGTTGTTGAAGTCGATCGTTGTCATCATGCCCCTGGCCGTCGCCCTGCAGGGAATATCGATGTTGATGCGATCGATCATGATAATAAGGCGGAAGTGACCGTGGAGTGGGTGGCCCTGCTTTTGTTCGTGTCGGTGATCCTGGTATTGCTTGCTGGCTTTCCGGTCGCATTCACACTGGGTGGCACAGCGCTGATCTTTGCGGGCGTCGGCGTACTGACCGGCGAGTTCAACGCGGCGCTGCTAACCGGGTTGCCGAATCGTGTGTTCGGCATCATGAACAACGAAACGCTGGTCGCGGTGCCCTTGTTCGTATTCATGGGTGTAACGCTCGAGCGGGCGAGGATTGCCGAAGATTTGCTTGAGACCTTAAGCGGGCTATTTGGGAGCCTGCGCGGCGGTTTGGGCATATCGGTCACCCTTGTGGGTATGCTGTTAGCGGCTAGCACCGGGATAGTTGGTGCAACGGTCGTCACGATGGGCCTGCTCTCGCTGCC
>Ga0316201_10003643_pt1 | contig 11400 bp, 10 predicted proteins | sample CS6wburrow_MG_FD_204516 | JGI IMG/M metagenome (GOLD analysis project Ga0316201, IMG submission 204516) | Coastal sediment microbial communities from Delaware Bay, Delaware, United States - CS-6 worm burrow | ecosystem: Environmental > Aquatic > Marine > Coastal > Sediment | place: USA... | reverse complement strand
ATGAACGCGTAACAGATCGCTCGAAGGCTGTGCAGTGTCCAGGTGACGGGCTTCGTAAACTTCTCGTCGTCCAGCACGTAGGTTTCGAGTTCGAACATGAGCAAGAGAACGACCCATGCAAACGTATCGATGGTCGCCGAATAGGCCTCGATAATGTCGAGAAGAGCAATGCCGTCAGGGAACTGCAGCGCCGCAGCGGCCAACTCTTCATCAAAGAACAGATAAACGTTAAACGCGAGTAGCGCGTAGACCGTGTATTTGAATAGCTGGAACAGCCGGCTGCTGTTAACGTTCAAATTGTCACACCCCCTGAGGTCGCTCGATTCTATGCGGGCACGACAACCATTGCCAAGTAAATTGGGCAGCCTGTCAGTTTTCAGACAAGTTCAGTATTTTCATCCGCGCTGTCGGTCTCGACGCCGGCATAGTAGACCCAGACGTTTTCTTCGCCGGTCAGCAATTCGATGTACTTCGGATGCACGAAGATAGTCTCGCGGCCCGATTTCACTTCTCTCAGCACGCCGATGTCGCACAGTTGTTTAAGGTACACAGACGCGGTCTGGCGCTTGGCGAGTCCGGCGTCGACAATGTTGCCGATGCGGCAGTAGGGCTGCCTGAACAGCAGCTCGACGAGTTCCCAGGTATAGGTCTTCGGCAGCCGGTTCTGTACGAATTCCCCGGTGTGTTCCATGAGTTCGCGTATGGATTTGATCTTGTCGGTCGTCCACCGGCAGGTTTCCTCGACGCCGTCGAGGATAAACATGATCCAGGGTGACCAGTCCTGCTCGTGGGTCACCAGTTTTAACAGGCGGTAGTAGTCGGCCTTGTTCTGGATGATGTAGCGGCTCAGGTACAGGATCGGCGAGTCCAGCAGACCGTGCTTTACAAGGAACAGGATATTGAGAATACGCCCGGTACGGCCGTTGCCGTCCACGAACGGGTGGATGGCCTCGAACTGGTAATGCTGGACCGCCATGCGAACGAGCGGATCGATGTCCGTGGAGTCCTGCATGAAGCTGGCCCAGTTGTCGAGCTTCTCCAGGATCAGCTGCTGACCGACCGGCGGCGTGTAGATGACTTCACCCGTCATGCGGCTCTTGAGTGTTGTTCCAGATTCTGCTCGAATATCCAGCTCTATCCCTTTGACAGTACTACATATTTGTATGGCCATATCGGTTGTCAACATGCCCCGCTGGACCATTTTCGTGCCTTCGTAAAGGGCCGTGCGGTAGCGCAGGGCCTCCTTGGTGGCGGCATCTGCGCGATCTTCGGCGATATCGGCGAATTCGAACAGCTTGTCCGTCGTGGTCACGATGTTTTCGATTTCGGAGCTGGCCTGGGCTTCGAGTAGAGGGAGTGCATTGACCAGAACGGCGGAATTCGGGATCAACTCGGCCGCCTGCTTGAGCTCTGCCAGGGCCACGCGGGCATCGATGCAGCGTTTTAGTATCGGGGTCGACTCGATCTGATCGACGGGCGGCGGCAGCTCGGGGAGCTCGTTGTAGGGTAAAGATGGTTCAAAAACAGTCACTTGGAAGCTCCCGCTGTGATTTTCGGATAGGTACGTTCAATCGACACAAAAGCCAAACATGTCGAGAAAACAGCGAAATATCGACATGTTTGCCAGATATGTCGATTCCATCGACCTTTTCTGCCGATATGTCGATATTTCGCTAAAATATCGACAGGTCTGGAGTATATGTCGATTCCATCGACGCTTTTCGTCGATATGTCGAAATTTTCCTAACTTTTCGACAGGTTTGGAGTATAGGTCGATTGCATCGACACGTTCGTGACCCAGTCGGCAGTCTTGCTAAGCTGTGCCCTCGATTGCTTGGGAGTCATGAATATGGGTGAGGTGAGGCATTCAGTCAGGTTGCTGTGGTTGTTAGTTGCCGGCATGGCTGTTGCCGGCTGTGGCGGAAGTGGAAGTGGAAGTGGAGGCACGATCGGGCCAGCCCCACCACCAACGGCGCCGACCACGCCTCAGATCGCAACAGCGCCGGTATTCACGGCGCTCCCCGGATTTACCAGTCCGATTGCGATGAAGCAGGCGCCCGGGGATAGCTCGCGCTGGTTCGTCGCGGAAAAATCGGGCGTGATTCGGGTGTTTGCGAACAATGCGAGTTCGTCATCTTCCAGCCTCTTTTTCGACATCAGCGGCGTGGTGGCGTCATCCGGCGAGGGTGGGTTGCTGGGATTTGCCTTCCACCCCGATTTTCCGGCCACACCCGAGGTCTTCGTCTCGTATACGCGCGAAGGGCCGTTCCGCTCCTTCGTATCGCGCTTCTACAGCACCGACAACGGTGAGACGCTGAGTCCGCTCGTCGAAGATATTCTGATCGTCAACCCGCAACCCGCAACGAATCACAATGGCGGGGACATCGCATTCGGTCCGGATGGCCTCCTGTATGTGGGCTTCGGTGACGGCGGCGGGAGCGGCGATCCGAATGAGAACGGTCAAAACACCATGAATATCCATAGCGCAATCGTTCGCATCGATGTGGACGGCAGTTCACCTTATGAAATCCCGCCAGGCAACCCGTTTTCGTCAAATGCCGCGTGCATCCAGGGCGTCGGCGCAGCTGCCTGCCCCGAGATATTTGCCTGGGGCTTCCGCAATCCCTGGCGCTTTTCTTTCGACGGTGTGACGGGCCGCCTGTGGGCTGGAGACGTAGGGCAGAACGCCTGGGAGGAGATCGACCTCGTCGAAGTCGGGGAAAACTACGGGTGGAACGATCGCGAAGGCGCTCATTGCTTTGATCCCGCGTCGGGTTGCGCCAATACGTTCCGTGAGCCCCATTCCGAGTATGCCCATGCACTGGGCCGGTCGGTCACCGGAGGCTTTGTCTACCGGGGCAGTGACGTGCCCGACCTCGTGGGCTGGTATGTCTTCGGGGACTTTATTTCGGGCCGTGTGTTCGCCTTCAGAGAGGACGCTACAGCCGGTGTTACGCCGGAGGAATTGCTGGCGACGAGTTTCTCAATTGTCAGTTTTGCGGAGGGTATCGACGGTGAGCTGTACATCCTGGATTACGGTGTAGGCACTATCCACAAGGTTGAGGGCGCGCCCTGACAGGCTGATTGCGATAAAATTTCGGGTTACTCCAAAAGACAAATAAAGGGACGTACAGTGGCTGTAAAAAGTGATATCGAAATTGCCCAGGCGGCAACGCTGAAACCCATCCAGGAAATCGCTAACAAGCTGGGCATCCCCAACGACGCGCTAATTCCCTATGGCCATGACAAGGCCAAGATCAGTGCCGGGTTCCTTAAGGAAATCGACAAGCAAAAAGACGGCAAGCTGATCCTCGTAACGGCGGTCTCGCCGACGCCAGCCGGTGAGGGCAAGACCACGACGACGGTGGGTCTCGGCGATGCCATGAACCTTATTGGCAAGAAAACGGTTATGTGCCTGCGCGAACCGAGCCTCGGCCCGTGTTTCGGTATGAAGGGCGGTGCTGCAGGCGGTGGCTACGCACAGGTCGTCCCGATGACCGATATCAACCTCCATTTCACGGGTGACTTCCATGCCATTGGCGCGGCGAACAACCTGCTCGCGGCGTTGATCGACAATCACATGCACTGGGACAACGAGCTGAATATCGATCCGCGCCGCGTTTCCTGGCGTCGGGTCGTTGATATGAACGATCGTGCACTGCGTAGCGTCACATCGGGTCTCGGCGGTTTCCATAACGGTGTGGTGCGCGAAGCCGGCTTTGATATCACGGTTGCGTCCGAGATCATGGCGATCTTCTGCCTGGCGACAGATCTCAAGGATCTCGAGAAGCGCCTCGGTAACATTGTGCTGGGGTACACGCGTGAGAACGAACCCGTCACCGTGCGCCAACTTAACGCACAAGGTGCGATGACTGCGCTGCTGCGTGATGCGTTGCAGCCCAATCTCGTGCAAACAATGGAAAACAATCCATCGCTAATGCATGGCGGCCCGTTCGCCAATATCGCGCATGGCTGTAATTCGGTTATGGCGACCAAGGCGGGTCTCAAGCTTGCCGATTACGTTGTCACCGAAGCCGGGTTCGGTGCGGATCTCGGTGCCGAGAAGTTCCTGAATATCAAGTGCCGTAAAGCGGGTCTGTCGCCCGATGCAGTGGTGCTGGTCGCAACGATCAAAGCGCTCAAGATGCAGGGCGGTGTCGCCAAGACGGATCTGGGCGAGGAAAACGTCGCGGCTCTGAAGGACGGCTGCAAGAACCTTGAACGGCACATGCGCAATCTCGCGAAATTCGGCGTGCCGGTCACGGTCGCTATCAACCGCTATACGGCCGATACCGATGCCGAAGTTGAGGCGGTCCGCGCGTTCTGTGAGGGCTTCGGTGTACGGGCCATCAATTGCACTCACTGGGCTGATGGTGGCAAGGGCACAACGGAACTCGCGGAGCACATCGTCGAACTCTGCGATAGTGGCGCGGCACAGTTCCGTACGCTCTACGGTGATGAGATGTCATTGTGGGAGAAGACCGCGACTATTGCCCGCGAGATCTATGGCGCGGAGGACATCATTGCCGACAAGAAAGTTCGTGAGGAGTTTGCGAAATTCGAACGGGAAGGCTACGGCAAATACCCGATCTGCATGGCGAAAACGCAATACAGCTTCTCGACGGATCCAAATCTCCTGGGGGCGCCATCGGGCCACCACGTCCAGATTCGTGAGATTCGTCTTGCGGCAGGTGCTGAGTTTGTGGTCGTCGTGACTGGCGCAATCATGACCATGCCCGGCTTGCCGCGCGTCCCGGCGGCTAACGCGATTCGCGTTAACGACGAAGGGCAGATCGAGGGCCTGTTCTAGGCAGCCGCTTGTCGCGGACAACCCTCGAATAAATCACTGTTACGGGCTCGGAAGGTGGACCAGTTTTCACCTTCCCTGGCCCGTTCGTCGATGAGCAGCAGGAACAGCCAGGTGATCATCGCGTTGTACTTGTCAGCCGCACCGATTTTCTCTGTGAGACGACGCAGTGCCGCATCAAACCGGGCAATAGCCTCCGCGCGGTCGTAAGTCGTCATATACAGCCAGCCAACGTAAATGTGTGCTTCGTGGTCGAAGCGGGCAGGATCGACGTCACCCGCCTCGAATACTTCGATGGTGTATTCAGTGTGGCGTTCAGTGTTCATCAGTCGCCCTCCACGAGACGATGACTGTCTACTGCGGTCAGCTCGCAGCCATAAACCAACTTCAGTTGCTCGATGACGGAGCGAGTCTCATCAGAAAACGGCGCCTTGCCTTCGAAGGCGTGCAGGACAATCCCTTCGAGGAGATCACCAAGGCTCAGATCGGTGTATTCAGCGAGGCCTTTCAGTACTTTGAGGAGAGATGACTCAATGCGGACACCCGTTTGCGTGCGCTTAATGACGGTAGGGCTCATGGCGATAGTCCAACGTGGTACGAAGGTAACATGGTAACAATGTAACAGTTACTGTGCAAGTGTTCGAATCCCGCTAAAGTCCATAGGCGGCGACAAGAGCGGGGCAGATGCTGACGACAGAACAGCTCGACGCGGGGTTCAATCTGGGGGATTGGGAGGTATTGCCTGCCAAGGGTCTACTGCGCCGTGACGGTGTGGACGTGCATCCGGAGCCCCTGATTCTCAAGGTCCTGCTGGCACTCGCCAAACGTGACGGCGATGTGGTCACCAAGGACGAGTTTAATGAGGAGGTCTGGGGTGGCAGGGCCTTCGGTGACGAACCGCTGCTACGCGCCATTTCCTTGTTGCGCGGGCATTTCGAGGACACCCGGCCCTACCAGTACATCGATACGTTGCACCGCCGTGGCTATCGCCTGCTGAAACGGGTGGAGTTGCATACGGCCGTTGAGACAACGGACGTGCCCGCCGAGCCGGTCGCAACCGACACGCGACTCTGGAAGACGGTCACCGCGGTTGTTGCGACTGGCTTTATTGCGATAGCCGCCTACACATGGATTCAGAATAGTGCCGAGCCCGAGCCACGCTCACTCGCGATCCTGGCGATAGAGAACCTGACCGCCGATCCCGGCCTGCAATATGCGGTTGATGGCATCAAGAATTCGCTGGCGCCACGTCTATCCGAGATCCCCAACTTTACGATCAAGAACATCATTCTGCCTTACGACGAAGAGATGCCGGAAGTCGCAAAACGTTTCAAGGTCGAGTACCTGCTTACCGGCTACGTTCAGCTACAGGGCGACACGCTCAAGATCTCCTACCAGATTACGCGGGGAGAGAACGGTGTGACGGTCGGCGGTGGCGACGTTGTCGGGCCGGTCGATACGTTATTTGCATTGCAGGAGCAATTAGCGAAAGAGGTACGGGACGATCTCGACGGTGGCGCAACGCCCCAGCTCATAACTCGGCGGCAGCCTGACTCAGCGGCCTACAACAGCTACATGCGTGGCATGTATATGCTCGAACTTCGCTTTGACAGGGACAATCTTGTAAAGGCGATTGAGCTGTTCGAGGAGTGTATTCGCCTGGACGAACGCTATGGTCCTGCCTACCTCGCACTTGCGGCTGCGTACTCACTGGCCCACGACTATTACGGGGCGCCGTTCAAGGAAATGAACGAGTTGGCATTGGCGACCATCGAGAAGGGTGTCGCTGCGGATGCCAGTATTGAGGATGCCGTGTGGGCGATCCATGGACGGGTCTTTCATCAACAACATGAATGGAAGAAATCGGAGGCCGCCTACCTGCGCGCAATCAATGCCCAGGTCGTCGATTCAAATGCATTCAGCTGGTATTCGAGGATGCTCGCGAGTACCGGTCGGCTTGAAGAGGCCAGGGACATTGTACTGGCAGCCGAGAAAATCGATCCGGATAATGCAATGGTCAACAGCCGCATCGCGATGGCGCAGACATGGTTTGGCGACGATGCTGCGGCAGAAGAGTATTTCAGGCGCGCCAATGATCTGGGCGCTACCGGTGCCATTCATAAAATGAGTCAGGCGCTGCTGCTCTGGAGGACCGACAGGGCTGGCCAGGCAGAAGACCTGTCGGTTGCCGCGATGGAACTTGCGGGACGGCCGACATTCTGGGTTGAGCCGGTATACAAGGCGTTGGCGGACTTCGCTGATGTGAGCAAACGAGATGCAGCGCTGGCCTCGATTGACAGTGCGTGGGCTGACCAACTGATCATTCCCGAGATTATGCTCATTGTACGATCGTTATTGGGTGACCTCGATGGTGCAATGGAGATCGCCGAGCTGCTTGAAGCGGAAGGGGAGGCGTTCTCGACAGAGTTGATCTTCATCCCCGAAATCGCCCCATTGCGCAAGCACCCCGGCTTCATGCCACTGCTGGAACGGCTGGGTATCGTCGCTTACTGGGATGAACTGGACTGCACCTGGGACGGCAATCGCGTCCATTGTCCGGCGAACTAGTCGTCTCGAACTTTTTGTCGTGATTTCTTAATCTTGCCACGCCGGCTCTTGGCGTCGAGGCGCTTCGCTTTCGTCTTGCGCCCGAGCTTGGTTGGGATGCGTTTTTTTTGTTTCTTGCTTGCTGTTGCGAGCAGTTCGACAAGACGCTGCAACGCTGCCTGGCGATTGCGGTCCTGGCTGCGACTTTCCTGCGACTTGATTATGAGCACGCCGCTCGAAGAAATCCGTTGGTCGCCGCTGTCGAGCAGCTTGTTCCGCAGCTGTTCAGGCAGAGAAGGGCTGTTGGCGATATCGAAGCGCAGATGAATGGCGGTTGCCACCTTGTTCACGTTTTGCCCGCCCGCACCCTGCGCACGCACTGCCGTCATGTCTATTTCCGACATGGGAATGTGCAGCGTTGCTGTGACCTCAAGTTCGTCCAAGGTATCTCCGGCGAATTCGCGATGAATATGTGAGAATGCGCCCTTCATGATGCGGATCGGCAGGTTGAATGCAAGTACGTAATCTCATTGTCCTGGTGGGTTGCCAGCTGATCTCTGCAACCTCCACGATTTCGCTGGTCACCCTTGGCGGCATCATCGGTACATCCATGACCAGCAACAAGGCGCTCGTTACCTTGCCGTTATCACTCATGGTTGTCGCGGTTGCCTCTACTGCCGTACCGGCCACCGTGCTCATGCGGCGTGTCGGCCGTCGCCGCGGTTTCATGCTGGCATCATCGGTCGCGTCGCTAGGGATGTTTGTTGGCGTCATCGCCCTGAAGCAGTCCAGTTTTGTATTGTTTTGCGTGGCGACCATGATGCTCGGCATCAATATGGCGTTCACGCAGCAGTATCGATACGCGGCAGCCGAGAGCGTGACGCCGCAGTTTGTCGCACGCGCCATCTCCTTTGTTTTGCTTGGCTCGATCGGCGGTGCCTTTCTTGGTAAGGAACTGGTAACACGTGGTGAGGCCTGGGTTGCCGGTATTCCATATGCGGGAATCATGGTCGCACTGGGCATGCTGTTCATTCTCCAGATACTGCTACTGTCAATGCTGCAGGAACCGGCCGCGCACCACGAACATGGCGCGCCACATTCAGACAGACCACTGGGAGATATCATCAGGCAGCCTGTGTTCCTCGCCGCTGTGTCCGGCGGTGTGGTGGCGTACGGCATCATGACGCTCATCATGACGGCAACGCCGCTGAGCATGCACCTGACCGATGGATACTCTATTGAGGAAACGAGCAGCGTAATTCGTGCGCACGTGTTGGCGATGTATTTGCCATCGCTGGCGGCAGGTTTTTTGATCGACCGGGTTGGTGTGACGCGGCTTATGATCGTCGGCGCTTTGGGTCTCCTTGCAACCTCGATCATCGGCTTGCAAGGGCACACGTTCATGCACTACTGGTGGGCGCTCGTCCTGCTGGGTATTGGCTGGAACTTCCTGTATGTGGGCGGTACAACTTTGCTGACTTACACATATTCCATGGCAGAGCGTTATCGGGCGCAGGCAGTCAATGAGTTCCTGGTTTTCGGCGTGTCGGCGGCGGCCTCGCTGCTGGCTGGCACGGTCATGTTCTACTTCGGGTGGACGACGTTGATGCTCGTTCCCATTCCGGCTCTAATTGCGATAACAGTGGCGCTGGTCGTGGTGCGCAAGGATCCCTTGCTGCAGCGACGCATCACGAAAGTGGAGGGCGAGGCATTTGACTAAGGACACACAGCTGCGACAGCTTCTGGAAACTGCAGCACAACGCGGTATCGACTACCGCGAATCAAGTCCGGCGCGTTCAGTTGCGGCATCGGCGGATGCCATTGCGAACGTTTCGGAGTTTCTCGAGCCCATGCCGGAAAACGGTGTCACCGACTTATCGGTACTCGAGCAGCTCGATGCGATAGGGACGCCGGCCACGGTAACCATGACGGGTCCGCGTTACTTCGGATTCGTGATCGGCGGTTCGTTGCCCGTAACTGTTGCCAGTAATTGGCTCGCAACAGCCTGGGACCAGAACGTCGGCATGCATGAGATCACGCCGGCGACAGCAACGCTGGAGCGTGTGGCAATGAACTGGATGATCGAATTGTTCGGATTGCCGGAGGAAACCTCAGCCGCGTTCGTCACAGGTGCGACCATCGCGAATTTCGCGTCGCTCGCCGCGGCACGCAACAAGGTGTATCGGGACGTGGGCTGGAACGTCGAGGCTGACGGCCTGATCGGTGCACCGCCGATCACGATTCTCGTTGGCAATGAAGTCCACCCCACAGTGATCAAGGGGATCGGGCTGCTCGGGTTCGGGCGGGAGAAAGTGCGGCGCCTCGAAGTCGACGGCCAGGGGCGCATCGATCCGACAAAACTACCGGCCATCGAAGGGCCGACGATTGTGTGCACCCAGGCCGGTAACCTCAATACGGGTGCCTTTGATCCTGTCGGGGATATCTGCGATGCGGTGAAGCCGCATGGCGCGTGGGTACATGTCGATGGCGCATTCGGTCTATGGGCAGCAGCATCCCCGGATCGCGCATATTTGTGCGAGGGTTTCCAGGCCGCCGATTCATGGGCGACAGACGCACACAAGTGGCTCAACGTACCTTATGACAGCGGTCTTGCATTCGTTCGGGACGGAGCCGCGCTGAAGTCCGCCATGTCCATAACGGCGGACTACCTGATGACGGAGTCAGAATTCAGAAACCCGTCCGACTACACGCCGGAGTTGTCTCGACGCGCACGCGGTGTCGATGTGTGGGCTGCCCTGAAGTATCTGGGCAAGTCGGGTGTCGCTGAGATGATTGATCGGTGTTGCAGCAACGCGAGGCGTTTTGCTGCGGGGCTGGAACAAGCGGGGTTCCCGGTACTGAACGACGTCGTACTTAACCAGGTACTTGTTTCATTCGGTGAGGATGCGCGGACGCGCAGGATTATTGATGCGATTCAGGCAGACGGTACCTGCTGGTGCGGCGTGACGGTCTGGCAGGGCCAGACCGCCATGCGTATCAGCGTCTGCAACTGGTCCACGACGAAACACGACGTGGACCAGAGTCTTGACGCAATTATCCGAATAGCGAAATCAGAAGTTGTAGACGAACGCCAGTGAGATCACCGGCCATGCCTTGAGGTCGCTCATCTCGTCTTCAAGTTGAGCGCGTTCGGCATCGAGGAGGGGCTGGAGCAGCGCCTGCTCGGGGCCGCTCAGGCTGTCCCAGTTTGTGGGCAAGAGAGTGACCGCTGGGTCGCCCTGCCACAGCACGCCGAAATCGAGGTTCAGGCCGGCTTTGCCGAACAACTCGAAGTCGAAGCCGAAACCGGCATAGGGAGCCGTGCTGTCAAACGATGTGACGCTTTCCAGACCGACGGCATTGCCCCAGATTCCACCGAGCGTATCCGTGCTCTGCAGCTGCATTTCGTTGCCGTTGGAGAACGCGCCTACTGTGAAACGGAACGGGCTGACCGGGAACTTCAGGTTGGCGGTCAGGTAGTAATTGTCGAGCGCCAGCGTGGCATCGTAGTTGATGCCGGCGTAATCGCCGTTGTCGGCGTAATCGTACTGGTTCAGGCCGACGCGCAGATCAAACCATGGCACGGGTGGATCCCAGCGGCCTTCAAGCCCAATACCAAGGGTGCCTGCTTTCACGCCTACGCCGAAATCGGCGGCAGCGCTGCCTGATGCAAGTAACGCGAACGCAGCCAGCGTCGCTTTCAATGTTCTGAATTTCATGACTTAAAGCCCTGACGAGTAACAATGCTGAGGGTATAGCGAGGTCACACTGGCGACTGTGCGATGCATCACAAGCTCGCCAATTTAGCCGGAATATGTCAAATCTGGACCAAATCGCGCATTTCAGTGGCGGTTCTGCGCTATTTCCGGGCGTAGTTTGAAGCTGCGCAGGACGCGCGAATACATACGCTTCAAAAGGAGATTGAAAATGCGTGAATTAACAATGAGCGAAATCGGGTTTGTATCGGGTGCCGGGGACGATTGTTCGGCCGGTGATTCAGGTGGGAATAACTACGGCGGAGTGACAGACACGGCGTCGATCGGTGG
>Ga0316201_10003642_pt1 | contig 11400 bp, 14 predicted proteins | sample CS6wburrow_MG_FD_204516 | JGI IMG/M metagenome (GOLD analysis project Ga0316201, IMG submission 204516) | Coastal sediment microbial communities from Delaware Bay, Delaware, United States - CS-6 worm burrow | ecosystem: Environmental > Aquatic > Marine > Coastal > Sediment | place: USA... | reverse complement strand
TATCGAGCAGGCTGATGGATGAATCATCGAGGTGATGTAAGACATGTGCCGGTTCAAAAGGAGATGCCAGCGTAATGACACCTCGTATACAGTCACTGGACTGAGCGACTGCAAGTGCTGTCGTTCCGCCAAAACTATGACCGACGATGTAAGAGGGTGTCTGGTAGTTCTGTTTAAGAAACTCAATCGCGCTTTTCAGGTCATCACGCATGCCGCGAAATGTCGTGGTAGCAAATTCACCCTCGCTGCCGCCCAGGCCGGAGAAGTCGAAGCGCAATACAGCAAAACCACGTTCAGCTAACATGCGGCTTATTCTGTGGCTGGTGATGGTGTCTTTGCTGCAGGTGAAACAGTGGCAAAAAATGATGAACTCGCCCTCATGCTGTTCCTCGTCATCAATAGGCATATCGATCCGCGCATCAAGCATGTCGCCGCGTGAATTTTTAAAATTACATTTAATACTTTTTGTTTTCATGGTTTGATGTTATGTTGAAATGAAAAGTACAAAGGGTGATTTCTGTGGCTGATTATAGAGAGAGTGAAGATAGCTTGCCTGAAAACCGGATGCCTGTCATTCGTGTGCCGGCAATGCATGCCGACCAGAACTCCGGCGGCAGTATATTCGGCGGCTGGATCATGTCATACGTGGATATTGCCGGCAGTATTCCCGCGCTGGGCCGTGTGCGCGGCCCTGTGGTGACAAGGGCCGTCGATTCCTTTGAATTTAAAAAGCCGGTATTTGTTGATGATTTGATAAGCTGTTATGCCGAGATTGTCTCTGAAGGCCGTACCTCGATGAAGGTAAAGGTTGAAGTGTTTGCAGAGCGCATGAGAAAAGGCGAAACATCCTGTATCAAAGTGACAGAAGCGACACTGACTTATGTCGCTATTGATGAAAGTCGTCGACCTAAAGAGTTACCTGAAAAATAAGCATCGTTTTATTGATTATTATGAAATCTTGCCATTTGAACCAAAAAATATTCACTATATAAGCAAACGCTGTTTTGAAATAAAGGCCAGTTGGCGTAGTATCAGGACTATCCCAATGGGGGTGTTACGCGTTTATCCGGAATCTGTGTTTTTGTGATTCTGGATGAATCCAAGCGACTTTATACTGTAGTAGAGTCGCATAAAGGTTTGAGGCAGTATTGAATGAATCCTGAACAAGGTTCACTTATGCGTGTTGTTGCGCATTCAGCATTGACATCAATTTTTTTCACACAGAGATCCGTACCGGGTTTCAAACTCATTAATAACAATTGCGCTGCCGGTCAGAATGATTACTGTCCTGGGGCGGCTGCGGGAGCAGAATATGTTCCTGCGATATGGTCTTAACTAGAAAACTGAGGTAATAATAAATGATAGCCATAACGAATCGGATTATTAAACAGGCGGGGGTAGTCGTTACCTGTGCTGTTATTGCTGCCTGTAGTGCAGATGTCTCTAACCCGCCGCCATTGAATTCAGGCACTGCAAGTGCGGGTGATGCAGATTTCACCAAGTATGTTGCTATCGGTGATTCATTAACCGCCGGTTATGCCGATGGTGCGCTGTACCTGTTAGGCCAGCAGAACTCTTTCCCGGCGATGCTTGCACAACAGTTTGCTCAAGTCGGCGGTGGTGCATTTGCGCAGCCACTACTCAATAATGATTTGGCAGCAGGCGTTGATGGTAATCTTGGTGCTTTACTTGTTGATACATTTGGACCACTGATCGAATCTAGATTTGTACTTAATACTGAAACAGAGAGTCCTGAACGTTTGCAGGGTACAGCAACAGATAACGTTGTCGGTACAGGTTTGAATGGTACAGCATTTAATAATATGGGCGTGCCCGGTTCAAAATCATTTCATCTACTAGCGCCGGGTTATGGTGCTATAGCTGGTTTGCCAGCTACAGCTAATCCTTACTTTACACGTTTTGCGATAGATGAGGCTACTTCTTCTATAGTTGGTGATGCCGCAGCCCAGGCGCCATCGTTTTATACTTTATGGATTGGTAATAATGATGTGCTTGGATATGCTACTTCGGGTGGTGATGATTCTGACCCTATTACCGATATGGCTACATTTGACGGCGCTTATGCTGGTGTCATCGCTGCAATGCAGGCTGCTAATGCAGCGGTTCAGGGGGTATTAATCAATATACCTGATGTTAGCACGATCCCGTTCTTTACCACGGTACCATATAACGCCATACCCCTGGATCAGGCGACCGCAGACCTGCTAAATTCCGATCCAAATACAATTGCCTATAATGAAGGTCTGCAGACTGCTTTGGCCGGTTCTGTGATAACACAGGAAGAAGCGGATGCAAGGACGATCACTTTTGTCGCTGGGCATAATGCGCCGGTTATCGAGGATGAGACACTAACAAATATCGGTGCGCCTCTTATCAGGCAGGCGACAGCAAATGATCTTATTCTTTTGCCGGTGAGTGCTTACCTTGGTACGGAAGATGAAAACTCTGCAGGTGCAACACCACCTGCGGGATTGCCCTGGGGTTTGGGTACACCGCTAACCGATGCAGATGTGTTAATCCCTTCAGAAGTCGCTGCTATCGATACAGCGAGAACAGCGTTTAATGCAACCATCAAAGCTGTAGCGGATGCTGATGATAATTTGGTATACCTTGATGCAGCAGCGCTTCTAACGCAGCTGAGTGAATCAGGCATCGATTATGGCAATGGTTCTATTACTTCGGACTTTGTTAGCGGTGGTGGATTTTCGCTGGATGGCGTGCATCCTACTGCGCGTGGATATGCCGTCATCGCGAACGCTGTCGTCGATACGATCAACAGTGGCTTTAATGCCAATGTTTATAAGGTCGACCCGGCGACTTACCCAACAGTCTTTTTGAAATAAAGCCTGATACTGATAATGCATAAACAGTATTAATTCTTTATATAAAAACAAGGTGCAAATTCGAATGAATAACATTATAAAAAATGCTTTTACAAAAACATGGCTAGCACTTGCTGTCGCAAGTGCTAGCACAGCAGCTCAGGCAGCATCTTTCCAGTTGATAGAGCAGAGTGCCAGCGGCCAGGGTTCCGCTTATGCCGGTGCAGCAGCGCTCGGTGAAGATGCCAGTACCGTCTATTTCAATCCGGCGGCCATGACTCGCTTATCCGGTCAGCAGATCGTTGTTGCCGGACATGTCATATCACCCAATGCGGCATTCACCAATAAAGGTTCGACCGATGCCCTGGGTACAGCCTTGACCGGGCCTAATTCTGATACGGGTGATCCAGCCTTCGTACCGAATTTCTACTATACGGCAGAACTGGCCAATGAGCTCTACGTAGGTGTTGGTGTCAATGTACCGTTTGGTCTGGCGACCGAATATGATGATGGCTGGGTAGGCCGTTATCATGCCTTACGAAGTGAGATATCCAGTATCAACATCAATCCATCGATTGCATGGAAGGCTAACGATGCGCTCTCTGTCGGTTTTGGTCTCAGTATCCAGTACCTGGAACTTGAACTCACCAATAACATCGACTCTTATGGAGCCTGTATTAATCTTGCGGCAAATTCCCAGGGTGCATTTACCGGAGCGGACTGTGTGAACGCGGGTTTGACCGGTTTTAGTGTTGCCAGCCAGGACAGTGCGGTGAAACTTGATGGTGATTCACTGGAGTTTGGGTGGAACGCGGGCATCCTGTATGATGTCGATGATAAAAATCGTATCGGTGTCGCTTACCGCTCTTCTATCAAGCATAACGTTGAAGGCGATGCGAGCTATAACCTTGATCCAAGATTGCAGCCTTTTGCTGATGGGGTAACAGCAGGCTCTGGCTTTAATGTGTTGCAAAACACACCATTAGAAGCTTCAGCAGAATTACCGGAATCGTTTTCTTTCAGCTACGTCGGTGAAGTCAATGACAAATGGACCGCATTATTTGACTGGACCTGGACAGGGTGGAGTCATCTAGACGTCGTAACTATCAGGCAGAAAGGCGGCATACCTGGCCAGGAAGCAACTCTGGATCTGGAGTATAAAAATACAAACCGTTACTCGGTTGGTGTGAATTATCAGCATACCGATAAATTGATCTACCGTGGTGGCCTTGCGCTTGATGAGACGCCTATCCGTTCACCTGAATCTACATCTGCACGGATTCCGGGCAATGATCGTATCTGGTTAAGCCTGGGTGCTGGTTATGCGCCATCGGCCAGCTGGTCATTTGACGTCGCTTACTCACATCTGTTCATCGATGATACCGAGATCAATAATTTTGCTTGTGCATCATCATGTTCTGGTGCTGCGCTGATTGGCACATATGAATCCTCAGTCGATATCCTGAGTGCGCAGGCTAACTTCTTTTTCTAGTTAAAAATAATAATAAATGTTTTATAAGTAAGCCCTCTTCGGAGGGCTTTTTTTATGTACAGGATGTACGGTATGTCGCAAGGAGCCATGGAAGGTGGTGCGGCGATGTACAGGATGTACGGTATGTCGCAAGGAGCCATGGAAGGCGGTGCGGCGATGCCCATGGGGTTTGATCAATAGAAACGAAATCGCGCATTACAATCCGCTCCTACAAAATAACCTGACTTGCAACAGCGGATTGTAATCCGCGATTAGTACAGCTGTTCCGTGTGAAGTTAAACGTGATTTATAAATTATTTTTCTGGTAGCTACATGCCGATTAGCGAAGATTCCAGGTTGGTCTTATCTCTGCATCGATAAGCTTGTTTTTCTGTAACCATTCAGAAGCGTCTTCAGCATCTTGCTCGAACCATGCCTTGGCCGAACCGAGTCGGAAAGAGTATCCCCATGCATCCATGTCGCTTAACATGCGTTGCTGTTTCATCTCGGGGATAAAGTCAGATAAAAGGATCTGCAGGTAACAGACGCCATTCTCTTCCAGGGCTGAACCGCCGGCATCGGTATGCAGCTTGCTCCTGCGTTGTTTGTCCATGCAGATATAATGGCAGGATTCATGTAGCGCAGAATGCACGGGCGTATCATTGCGGATATAAAGTGTGTTGCCGATCAAGCCGGCTTCTGGTGGTTGCCAGAAGCTACCGGGTATGGGCTCACCATCTTCTACGGTTTCAACGATCAGGCCATAGCGATCGAGTAACGATCGCAGGTGATCCAGCTTGATATCTTTACAAAGTAGAACGGACATATAGGTATGCTAAAACAATTGCATAGGGAAACGTTTTTATATATCTCGTCATTGCGAGCGGAGCGTGGCAATCTCTCTAAGCGATGGCGCCGTTGACATGAGATTGCCACGCTCCGCTCGCAATGACGATAAAAAACTGCTGGTTCATCATGGTGGGTTTAAATATATTTATGTTTCTTAAATTCTGCCAGCATCGCATTCAGTGCGATCGAGCGGTGGCTTAGTGTGTTTTTGACCTCCAGAGGCAGTTCACCGCCAGAACAGTTATGTGTTGGTACATAAAAAATCGGGTCATAACCGAAGCCGCCGTCACCCTGCGGTGCTTCCAGGATCCGGCCTTCCCAGCTACCCTGGGTGATGATGGGTACCGGGTCTGTATGTGAGCGCATGAAAACGATAATGCACTGGTAGCGGGCCGTGCGATCTGCTTCTGCGACACCTTCTAATTCTTTTAGCATCAGATCATTATTATCCTGGTCGCTGGCACCTTCACCGGCGTAGCGTGCAGAATAGACGCCGGGTCGTGAGTCAAGCGCATCGACTTCGATGCCGGAGTCATCCGAGATGGCGGGCAGGCCGGTGCACTCTGCTGCATGCCGGGCTTTGATGATAGCGTTTTCAACAAAAGTGGTGCCGGTCTCGGGGACTTCCGGCACATTGAACTCTGACTGTGGTACAACTTCGATACCACTGCCGGCAAACAGTTTGTTGATCTCTCGAACCTTGCCGGCGTTTCCGCTGGCCAGTACTATCTTTGTCATCTTTTTCATCGTTTTTAACTCTCGATTGCCGATCGTTGAACGGTAAATAATTCAGCTATGCCTTTTTCGGCCAACGCTAACATGCTGTTTAATTCATCTTTACTGTATGGATGACCTTCGGCCGTTCCCTGTACTTCGATAAAGCCGTTATCACTGTTCATCACGACATTCATGTCAGTCTCAGCGTTCGAGTCTTCTGCGTAATCCAGATCGAGCACCGGGGTGCCATTGAATATGCCGACAGAAACAGAAGCGATCTGGTGATGCAGCGGGTTTTTATTGATCACTTTTTTGTCGAGCAGGTGCTGGATGGCGTCATTCAGTGCGACCCATGCGCCGGTGATGCTGGCGGTGCGCGTGCCGCCATCAGCCTGGATGACATCACAGTCCAGGCTGATGGTGTTTTCGCCCAGCACTTCGAGGTCTATACCGGCGCGCAGGGCACGGCCGATCAGACGCTGTATCTCCATCGTCCTGCCGCCCTGTTTGCCACCAGAAGCTTCGCGACGCATACGCGAACCGGTAGAGCGTGGCAGCATACCATATTCGGCGGTAACCCAGCCCTGGCCCTTGCCGCGCAAAAACCCGGGGACTTTCTCTTCTACGCTGGCGGTGCAGATAACCTTGGTGTCTCCAAATTCGATCAGTACAGATCCTTCTGCATGTTTCGTGTAGTTTCTAGTGATGCGGATGGCACGCATTTCATCAGGCTGGCGGTTACTTGGACGCATATTGAGTGATCTCAATGTTTAAAATGCGCGTATTATACATGGCTGGAAGATTTTATGATGGCCGGCAAAGCGAGCGTGATAGACTCAGCGCATCGAGTTTTAAAAAGTAAAAGAGAATCGAATATGACAAAAAGTATGACCGCCTTCGCACGTACACAGCAAAGCCTGGATGAAGGTGAGCTTGTCTGGGAAATCCGCAGTGTGAATCAACGATTTCTCGAGGTGTACTTTAAAATGCCCGAGGATTTCAGGGCGTGTGAAACGCGTTTTCGGGAGATCCTGCAAAAACGGCTAAAGCGCGGTAAGGTCGAGTGTTTTCTGCGATTTAATGCGGCTGCTCAGCAATCAGAATCTGTCAATATCAATCTTCAGAAAGCCAAAGCCCTCGTGCATGCCTGTCATGAGCTCAATAACCTGCTACATCAGCCCTCAGAGGTTGATCCGATCGAACTCCTGCAGTGGCCGGGTGTAGTGCAGGAATCAACGCTGGATATGAAGCCGGTCATAAGTGCCAGTGAGGCCGCTTTGCACACTGCGCTCGATGACCTGATCGCAAATCGTGAGCGAGAGGGCGAGCGCATGAAGGATCTGATCCTGCAGCGTTGTGAAGCTATCCTGCATATCGTCAACGATACACGAGGCAAGATGCCCGAGATCCAGGCGCGCTACCAGAAAAAAATTCGTGAACGATTAGAGCAGATAAAAGTTGAGGTGAACCAGGATCGCCTGGAACAGGAACTGGTTCACCTCGCGCAGAAGATGGATGTCGATGAAGAGCTGGACCGACTCGATAGCCACTTAAAAGAGATGGTTGATGTTTTAAACAGGGATGAAGCGGTAGGCCGTCGGCTGGATTTTCTGATGCAGGAGCTTAACCGTGAAGCCAATACCCTGGGATCCAAATCTGCGGATATTTCCAGCACCAATGCATCAGTCGAATTGAAAGTTCTTGTCGAGCAGATGCGAGAACAGATCCAGAATATAGAATAAGGGATATTAAGTTAACGTCATTGCGAGCGAAGCGCGGCAATCTATGGCCGACCACTCCGACACTGCAGGAGATTGCCGCGCTTCGCTCGCAATGACTGACAATTCAAAAACTTTCTTATTCTTTAATACCTAACAGCTCAATCTCAAAGATCAAAGTGGAGTTGGCGTCGATCAACTCACTGCGTTTGGTCGCACCATAAGCCAGTTCAGATGGCACGAATAGCTGCCATTTGTCACCGACGTGCATCAGCTGTAATGCTTCGGTCCAGCCTTTGATGACACCTTTCACGGGAAAAGATGCCGGCTTGTCGCGTTTGTAAGAACTATCAAATTCGCGGCCATCGATCAGTGTTCCCCGGTAATGTGTGGTTACCGTATCTGTATCTTTGGGTTGTTTGCCGTCGCCACTGGTGATGACCTTGTACTGCAGACCGCTGTCCGTCGTGATTACGCCAGGCTTTTTAGCGTTTTCTTCGAGGAATGCTTTGCCTGCAGCCAGGTTGGCAGCTGATGATTCAGCCTGCTTTTTGACCAGCGCATCGCGCAGTTCTGCCTGAAAGCTGGTCTTGGCCTGTAAACGTTCTTCGTCAGGTAGCGCGAGCTCTGTGCCGTTATATGCATCCGCTATGCCGCGATTCAGTGCCTGAACGTCGAGTTCGATGCCCTGCTGTTTCAGACGATTGGCGACATCCACGCCATAGCTGTAGCTCGCCTTCTGTTGCAGGCTATCCAGTGCCTGTTGCTTGCCTGTGTCGTTACTACAGGCATTGAGGCCGAGAGATACCAATGCTACGCTGGCTAAACGATAGATATTACGCATAATATTTCCTGTTATTTAATAGAGTTGGCAGAATTTATCAGCTCGACTGGCTAACATCAAGTCACGCTTATTTATTAAATCAGTTTAAATATCGAAGCCTGTCTGTTCTTGGCTGTTATGTCGCCAGTCGTGCTACTATCTGCGTTATCTGAACTATGTAAAACACCGTTTGTCTATCAAACAAATTAAATGGAGACGAATTAAATGATCATGAGGATAAAGTATGTCGTCGGTTAAACCTTTTTTACTGTCTACTGTGTTAATCATTTCAGCTTTTACATATAACGTGTTTGCTGCCATACCTGCTTATGTAGAGGGCGAGCCCTTACCCAGCCTGGCACCGATGATAGAAAAGACGCGTCCAGCAGTTGTTAATATCGCAACACGTGGGTCTGTCAATATCCAGAACCACCCGTTACTGAATGACCCGCTGTTCAGGCGTTTCTTTAAAGGGTTTGAAAATCTGCCGCAACAGAGAGAAGTAAAAAGCCTGGGATCGGGCGTTATCATCGATGCCGATGCAGGGTATATCGTGACCAATCATCACGTGATAGAAGGTGCTGATGAAATCGCGGTGACCTTGCATGACGGCCAGCAACTGGAGGCTAAAGTGGTCGGTTCTGATCCGGAAGCCGATGTTGCCATATTAAAAGTAGAGCAGGAAAAACTGAAACTGACGCATATCCCGTTTGCCGATTCTTCTGAATTACGGGTCGGAGATTTTGCGGTGGCGATCGGTAATCCTTTTGGCCTGGGGCAGACAGTTACCTCCGGTATCATCAGCGCACTGGGTCGAACCGGCCTGGGTATCGAAGGCTACGAAGATTTTATTCAGACCGATGCATCGATCAATCCGGGTAACTCTGGTGGTGCGCTGGTCAATCTACGAGGTGAGCTGATCGGTATCAATACCGCTATCCTGGCATCCGGCGGGGCAGGTAATGTTGGTATCGGTTTTGCTATCCCTATCAATATGGTCCGCGAGTTAACCGATCAGCTGATCGAATACGGTGAGGTCCGTCGCGGTATGCTGGGCGTGATAATGCAGAACCTGACGCCGGAACTTGCACGTGCGTTCGGGCTGGATATGCATCAGGGGGTCGTCATATCACAGGTGATTGATGATTCTGCGGCAGATAAGGCCGGGTTAAAAGCCGGTGATGTGGTATCAGAGATCAATGGTGTGGCTGTAAAAAGTGCTTCTTCGATGCGTAATATGGTGGGCCTGATGCGCGTCGGTGCAAAGATGGATATCTCTGTGATCCGTGATGGTGATAAGAAAGTACTCACTGCCTATATCGAAGATGAAGTCGAACAGTCACTTGCTGGCGAGAAGTTGAATGCAAAACTTGCTGGTGCAGTCATAGAGAGCCATGATGAAGGCGGCAACAAGTTTCTGGTGGTTGCCGATGTGACACGCGGCAGTGCCGCCTGGAACGCACGTTTACGCAAAGGTGACCTGATACTGTCGGTGAATCGTGCGCCGGTCAAATCACTGGCCGACATGAAGAAGATGGTGAAAGCCAGTGATGAGCAGATACTGTTTAACGTGCAACGTGGTCAGACAGCTCTGTTTATCCTGATACAGTAACCTTTATCTGGCAATAGTTATTTAGTTGCGTCATCGCGAGCATAGTGCGGCAAACATATGTATGGGGTTGCCGCACTATGCTCGCGATGACGTACTGTTTATAACTCGTTATTTTTCTGTTTGCTGGTCATCATGTACCCAGCGCTCACCATCTTCGGTCACTTCTTTCTTCCAGAAAGGTGCGCGGGATTTTAATTCTTCCATCAGGTAACGACAGGCATCGAATGCCTGTGCGCGGTGCGCTGACCAGGCGGCTGTGAGTACGATGGGATCACCAGGGCGAATGTCACCAAAACGATGAATGACCAGGCAGTCATCGAGGTCATACTTCTCAATACTTTGTGAACATAGTGTATCGAGGTAATGTTGCGTCATCGCCGGGTAGTGTTCCAGGGTCATGTGACTGACTGACTCGCCGATGTTGAAATCACGCATGGTTCCGACGAATGTGGCCGTTGCACCATGATGACCGGATCGCAGGTGCAGTGCCTGATACTGCTGGAGCTCTTCCCAGGGATTAAACTTTTTGTCTAATAAGATCGCGGGCATTATTACTAACCACCAGTAACCGGTGGAAAAAAAGCAACTTCATCGCCATCGCAGACCACAGCGTCACGATTAACATATTCCATGTTGATTGCGCACAGGGTGTTATCCGGCATATCCATATTGTCTGTTGATCTCGTCCAGACAGTGGATACATCAACAGGGGCCTGGTATGGCAGAGTGGCCTGTTGTTTACCGACCTGTTCGCGCAGGCTGGCGAAGAATTGGATGGTGATGCTCATGGCGTCTATTTTAGCGATTTATTGGCGTGGCGTCATTGGCTGGGTGTTTGGCATTTACCTGGTGTTTTTGGTTAGACATTACCGTAGTCGCCTGTGGGGCGAGTGCTATTGTAGGAGCGGAATTTATTCCGCGATCTCTTTCAGGCGCTGCCTGAGTACATGGATATTCTCGTCTTTTCCTGGGTTTGGTGTATAGCATTTACGATTGATATTTAGTTAGGCCTTGCGGTTCTCGCACCGCGGGCGAGGTACTCTTCTTTAGTTTTTATGTTTCTCCTGTTGACGCTACCTAGGTACGTGAATTTATACCGTGAGTTTCGCCTTTTACGGCGAGTTACTTTTTTGCAACAGCTAAAAAAAGTAACCAAAAAAAGCCGTCACTACGCCTGGCGCCCCTCGGCAATTGCTCCTGCATTGCTCTAATACGTTACATCCATGTACCTATGTAAAAGACACATGGGTTCCCATTGAGTCAGTACAGCTGTCATGCTGTGCAAAAACTCGCAGAAGGCGCTCAGACAGTTTTCACAGAAAGCCCATGACAACTGTACTGACTCAACGGCTTGGCTGATGTGAGAT
>Ga0316201_10003640_pt1 | contig 11407 bp, 6 predicted proteins | sample CS6wburrow_MG_FD_204516 | JGI IMG/M metagenome (GOLD analysis project Ga0316201, IMG submission 204516) | Coastal sediment microbial communities from Delaware Bay, Delaware, United States - CS-6 worm burrow | ecosystem: Environmental > Aquatic > Marine > Coastal > Sediment | place: USA: Delaware... | reverse complement strand
AAGCCAACAACCAGCTAGCCAAGCCAGATGGTCTCGACGACTACGAACCGCCCAGCGGCGGCGATCAGCCGGCGTACGGCCACGACGTGGATGAGGACCAGATCGGCGACGAGGTCGGGGCGCGGTCCGCGGCGGAAGCGACCAATAACCGTCCGCGTCCTCGCTCTCCGGAGGAGGTGGAACAACAACTCCACGAGGTCCAGTCCACCTCGAGCTACGAGCGCACCATCGACTCCATGTACACCGAGCTCTACTACGACTACTTCGACGATGGCTACACCCTGGTCGAAGAGGAGGTGGAGCTCGAGCCCATCGATCCACGCGAGGTCGAGCTGCAGAAGGCGGGGCTGCTCTCCTCGACCGGCGCGCCGGAGGACGGCGCGCAGTCCGTCACCAAGGTCCCAGGCGGCGTGTTCCTCGACGAGTTCATGGTGCTCTATGAGAAGGGCGTGCTGCCCCGCCCGGAGGACGATGATGAGCCCGAGATCGAGGATCCCAACGCGCTCATCCCGGGCAAGCGCAAGGTGACCGTCCACATGCTGAACGGCGAGGTCAAGCGCGGCACCATGGAGAAGGTGATGCAGGGCGCGCGCGGCTTCGTCCTCAACCCGCAGCGCGGGCGCCCCGAGGAGATCGCGTTCGCGTCGATCAAGGCGGTGTTCGTGCAGCGCAGCCCCAAGGCGGGCGACGTGGCGGTGCAGGGACGCACCTTGACGGTGGAGTTCCAGGACCGCCGCCGGGTGCAGGGGATCTCACCCGACTACCAGCCCGGCGTGACCATCTTCTCGCTGGTGCCCCAGGGGCGCGGCAACTTCGAGCGCGTCATCGTCAACGTGGCCGCGGCCGCCAGCATCGGCTGAGATCTCAGATACTGTGCTCGGCGTCGGACAGCCGGGTGCGCCCCTCGCCGTAGCGGAACGTGCTCGACCAGAACAGGTAGACCATGAACTCCTGGGTGTTGACCGGGCGCACCTTGAGATCCGCGGTCTCGATGAAGCGAGAGCCCGGGTTGGTGGCGCGAGCGCGCTGGCCGGTGCCGAACACGCCGCTCAGCCCGATGCGCGACAGCGAGTGTGCGCCGAAGTAGCCGACCGAGAAGGTCGCGCCGAAGTGATCGACGTTGGAGACGCGGGTCGAGTCGGGCGTCAGGTTGCCGTCGTCATCGACCTGGTAGTCGGGCGCGCTCGAGAGGTCGGTGAACAAGCCGAGGCCGATCGACAGGTCACCGCGCAGGAGCTTCTCGGCGCCGATGTTGAGGTTGGCGGTCGGCTGACGATCGACCACGATCGGGATCGGGCTCTGGCGCTGAACCCTCTCCGACACCGTGCGATCGGTGGCGCCGTCCTGGAGCAGCGCGCACAAGGGGGTCACCTCGCTCACGTAGTCGACCTGACAGCGATCGGCGACCAGCTCGTAGTGGGTCGGCGCGTACAGGCTGACATCGAGGGTGATGGTGTAGTCGACCGGCCGCACGTAGGCGAATCCCAGGCGCGCCCGCAGCGTCAGCGTGGCGCCGCTCCAGCGCACGCGGTCAAAGGAGCTCTCGAGGGCGGTCGGCGCGTCTGCGGCCGGCTCGAAGTTGGCGCGCGCGGTGCGCAGCTCGAAGCTGCCGCGCTGGAACACCGACAGGCTTGGGGACGCCACGCTGAGGCCGATCAACCAGCGGCGCGACGGGTGCAACTTGGCGCCCAGGCTGGCGGCCAGCGAGGCGTTGGTGACGCTCAGGTTCGAGGTGGTCGAGAGGAACACGGGATCGCCGCCCGCGGTGGAGGTGTCGACGAAGGTGAACTCCTCGACCGTGTCGACCAGACGCACCGCGCTGTGCAGCGCCCCACCGAGGCGTAGCCAGGGACCGACCCGGTAGGCGTAGCCCCCCGAGAACAGCATGGTGCGGTCGCTCACGCGGCTGAGGCTGGTCACCTCGATCGGCGCCGCGCCGAGCTCCTGCCGGTGCACGCTGCCGCGATAGGTCGGGATCACCAGCCCCGCCGCTACACCGTGTGGGAAGGCGCCACTGGGGAGCTGGCGACCGAAGGCCAGGGCGACGCCGGCCGCGGCCGGGATGATGTTGATCTCGGCGCCGCTCACCGGCCGGGCGGAGAGCTCGTCGGCCCAAGCGCGGGCGTCGGGCTGATCTTCGAAGGTGAGCTGACGCTCGACGCCATAGAGGCTGGTCGAGATGGAGAGGTTGGCGCGCCGTACGTCGACGATCCCGGCCGGGTTGAAGTAGAGGCCCGAGGAGTCGTCGGCGATGGCGGTGTAGGCGCCGCCGAGCATGGCGCCGCGCGCGCCGGGGTTGAAGTTCTGGTAGTGGGCGTCGTCAGCGCGGACCGCGCCGGCGACGAGGAGGCAGGTCAGGGCGGCGAGAGCCGCGTTCGCGCGCGCGAGCATGCTCCCACGCTAGCACGCGCCAGGACGGCGCGGAACGCCGTCTCTCTCTAGTGCAGGCAGAGCGGCTGGCTGTAGCCGGGGATGTCGGTGCAGAGACCCTGGCGGCCGCCGTCAAGACAGATAGATCCCGCAGTGCCGCCGCACGGCATGAAGTCGTTGACCCCGACGCAGGCGAAGCCCTCACTCTGGAACGCGCAGATCCCGGATTCGCCGCTGTGCTCCCAGGGATCGCTGATCAGCGCGCAGGTGTCGCCTGGCTGTCGCCTGAAGCAGCGCGGGTCCTGTTTCATGTAACAGGTGCTCCGGAACGAGATCCCACCCGCGATGCCCTCGCCATATGGCCTGGCGTCGCAGGAGTCGAAGTCTGACCGGCCAGAGGAGTAGCGCTGGCAACGCCCACCCACGCAGACCTCGCCCTGTGCGCACTCGAGCCAATGGTTGCACTCGACCGGCGCGGCGCAGTAGCCCCACCCTCCCCCTGTGAGGTGACAGGCGCCCAGGGCGCAGCCACCCGGGGCCAGGGCGCAAGCCTCGTCGCCCCACGGCGCGCAGCGATTCCGCTCGAGCGCGGCAGCCGGGATCGGCGCCTGATCCACGCAGGCCTCTCCAAGCGCCGCGAGGTGGCAGCCAACGCGTGGGTAGCAGAGATCTTCGGTCGTGCTCGCGCCCGGCACGCACACTCCTCCCTCGTGCGCCGCCGGCAGACCGCCGAGGGTGTAGGTACAGCGGCCCGAGTAGGGGCTACACGAGGTCGTCTGCGGCTCCAGGCGACAAACCTCGAGGCCAGTACCCTTCAGGGTCACCGCCTCCAGGGGAGAGTTGCACCCAGTGACAGCTGCGTCCGTGGAGACGCAGAGCCCGAGCTGACAGCTCAGGTCCCAGTTGCAGTCCGGGCCGCCGTCGTAGCCGCAGCGCGGAGAGGGCGGCTGACCTGTCGGCACGCAGGCGAGCTCGGTGCCGTCACCGTCGAGATCGGCGAGGCGCCCCGGCAGCTGTCCCTGGGTGCAGGGGCGACCAGCGTCACCGGAGACCTTCCCGAGCGCCATCTCGTCGAAGCAGCTGTAGCCCACGCCGAACATGCCCGGGCCGCAGTCGTAGGGACGCAGCTCGACGGGCCAGGTGGGTTCGTTGGGATCGTTGGGATCCGGAGGATTGCTGTTCACGCAGAGACAATCGGGCCCGCAGCTCTTGAAGTCGTCGTTCAGTCCACAGCCGCTGGTCATCCCCATGACCCGCGGCAGCATCACCGTGGGGAGACAGACGCCCTCCACGGGCAAGCTGGAGGCGACGCACAAGCCCGCTGTAGGTGCGAGCTCATCGCATGGCTGGTCGAAAGGTGGGCTGCAGGTGGGGAGCCCGCTGGGCGAGCAGAAGCTCCTGCCGTTGTAGTAGAGGCACAGGCCCCCATTGCAGTCGGTGTCAGATCCGCAGTTGTAGTCCCCATCGTTGTCGACACAGCGGCCGTGGTCGATGAGGTAGACGTAGCGGTCGCTGCACCAGGTGGCCTCGGGCAAGGGGCCATCCCAGCACTCGAACTGGCGGGCTGGCATCGCGCAGACCCCGTCGTAGTCTCCGTCCGGCATGCAGACCATGCCGCAGGGGCAGGAATCTCCGCCGGACTGGTAGCAGGGCAGATCCCAGATCTCGGGGCTCGCGGCGAGATCCACGCAGCCGGCGCACGCTGGGCCGGCTTCCTCGAAGCCGAGCGGGCAGACCCCCGCCTGCTGGTCGGGGATACAGCGTCCCTCGACGCAAGTGTGCAGCTGCGGGCACAGGTCCTGCGGTCCGCAGCCTGAGCGTTCCCCGAAGCAGAGCGTGTTCGAGCCGCTGTCCTGCAGCGCGGCCATGCCGCAGGGACAGGAAGTCTCGTCGGTGCTGAAGGGCTGGGTCCAGATCGCGCCCTGACCGTCAACCAGGCCGCAGTCGAGGCAGGAGCTGGATCCGCCTGCGGTGAGGAAACCGCCGAAGCAGTCGGCGGGCTGGCTCACAGGAGGCAGGCAGAGGCCACCGTTGCAGTTGTGCGTGCCTGGGCAGGCAGGCAGACCGGCGCCGCAGCTCACCAGGAAGTCCTCACCCTCGAAACGGCAGCTGTGCTCCCAGGTCGAGCAGGTCATCTTTCTTGGGCAGTCCACGGTGCCGGCGCAAGGGATGGGGGCCGGGGGGGGCGCCAGCAGGGGCAGGCAGGCGCCGTAATACTCCTGGCCGGGCATACAACCTATCGCCGGCGGGTAGCAGGCGTTGCCCAGACAGACATCGTTGCCGTTGCAGTCGGCGCTGTCGCGACAGACCTGGAAGCTGCCGTCGAAGTAGTCGCGGTACATCTCGTCAGGCAGGCACAGGAAATCGCAGCCCGGCTCGCCGAGCTGGAAGCTGCGCATGCCGATCATCTCGCAGTCTGCAGCTGCGGTGCCACAGCGGTCGCCGTAGAGCACGCACTCGCCGCCGACACACTCATACTTCTGCGGACACTCGGAGTTGACGCGGCACATGCCGGGACCGCTGCAACCACCGGTGACGTCAAAGTCGTAGCTAGTGATGTTGCAGGTATCGATGATCGCGTCCAGGTAATCTCCGTCCGCGTCATTTGGATCGTTCGGGTCGGGCTCGCAGAGCGTGCCAGCGGACGGACCAAACTCCATCAGCCAGCAGCCGCCGCTCCAGACCCGGGTGCTGCAGATCCCGGCGGTGTCCGGGTTCTCCGACGAGAAGTGGCGAAAGCAGTAGGGCTCGTAGTCCGCGGGCACGAACAGGCCGCAGTCTGCGTCCTCTCTGCAGCGCGGCAGGCACACCAGCCCACCGGTGTTGTCCTTCGCCTTGACCAGACCGGAGGGGCACACGTCGTGGCCGTCCTGGTTGGCGAGCATGATCTGGGCCTCGCCCGCCGCCTGACGCACCAGGGCCTCGGCGAGCAGCATGCAGAGCTGGGCCGTGGCAGTCTGCGCGCAGACGAAGGGGAAGCCGCAGTCATCCGAGCTGCCGCAGGAGTGGAGGAACATCTCCTGCGGCAGCGTCATGAGGATCCCAGCGCTGATGTCATCTGGGTTGGAGCAGCTGATCCCCCAGGGCACGGGGGGGAAGACCTCGGGCAGGGTTTGGTCACACCCGGGCAGGCATATGCCCCAGCCACCGAGCCTGAGCCCACCCTGGTCGCCCTGCGGGATGCAGAGCTGCCCGCTCGGGCAGGGGGCGTCGTAGGCGCAGTCCTCGGCGCAGACGCCAACCTGGCCATCCTGGAGGCCCAGGCAGTTGAAGCCGGGAGCGCACCAGCTCAATGCTTCATCAACGATGCAGGGGTCGAAGAGCTCGCCGGTGTGCGCCTGACACACACCGTTGTCGCAGTACAGCAGCGGGTGCTCGCAGTCCTCGGCGATCACGCAGGAGGCAGGCGCACAGAGGCGCGCCGTGGGCACGCAGTCAAACGCCGGCACCAGGCAGTCCTCGGGCGCGTCGCAGTGCGCGGGCATGCAGGTCCCGCTCACGCAGCGCGGCTGGTGGTCGGGACACCCGGCTGAGCAGGGGGTCAGCCCGGCGTCTGGGAGACGGGCGTCGGGCAGGCTCGCGTCCGCCATCGCGCCCGCGTCCTCGTAAGCACCGTCTTCAGCTCGGGCGTCCTCGAGCGCGCCGTCCTCGGCCCGGCCATCCTCGGCCGCGGCGTCCCCCGGTGACGCCAGGTCGTTGGCGGTCGCGTCTTGGAGCGCGCCGTCGACCGTCACCCCGCCGTCGGTCTGGGCGTCGCTCGCCCCGCCTTCCGCGGTGGTGGCGTCCGCGACCGCGCCATCCTCCACGCCAGCATCAAGCGCAGCGCCATCACTGACCTGAGCGTCAGCGAGCAGCGTGTCCGCCTGCAGCCTGTCCGCCAGCAAGGTGTCCGCCGGCGGCGTGTCCAGCCCTGATGTGTCGAGCTGCGCGCCGTCCGCCGCCGCGCTGTCCGCGCCTGCGCCGTCCACCACCGAGCCGTCTCCCTGGGCGGCGTCGCCGGTGGTCACTTGATCCTCGAGCACGCAGCGTCCCGCGGTACAGACCAGCAGGTCGTGCTTGCAGTCCTCGTCAGCGTCGCAGGTCGGCCCGACGCAGCGCCCGTCCTCACACACCAGCGCACCGCCGCAGTCGTCGTCGCCACCGCAGTCCTCTCCGTAGTACTCGTAGGGGTTGTCGAAGCGGCACGCGCTCGCGGACAGGACGCCCAGGACGATCACCAGCGTTCTAATCTTCATCGTGATTCCTCTGGCTATTCGGAGATCAGCAGCAGCACCGCGCCGGCCGTGATCGCCGCCAGGCCGAGGGCGCCGGTCGCGCCACCGCCGATCTGCTCGAGCTGGACGCGCTGGTGCAGGTCGCGCGCCTCCTGGCCGTCCGTGGAGGCCTGGTAGCTCGCATACTCTGCTGCGGAGAGGCCGAGCAGCCCCGCGCCGGCGAGCACACCGACACCACCCGCCGCGAGCACCACCACCGGCAGGATGGGGAAGCTGCCCTCCCCCGGCTCCGCTCCTGCCGTGGCGGCTGCTGTCGAGCCCTGGGCGTCCGTCTCCGCCGCCGGATCGGCCACAGTCTGCGCCACAGCGGGCTCGGCGGTCGTCTTCCGGTCGATCAGCTTCCTGCCGACCTCGGCGATGGCCTCGATGAGCAGATCTTCTTCACCGCGCACGGTCTCGATCAGCCGCTTCTCGACCCGAGCGGTGCTGTGATCGATCATGGTCAGGTTGATGACGAAGGTCTGACCGACCTTCCCCACCTTGCCAGAGATCACCTTCTCGACCCCCAGCGCTCCGGCAATCTCGGCCAGGCAGGATGTGTCATCGCAGCCGAGCAGGGTCTTCTGCTGCTCGAAGCCGAGCAACGCCTCGATCTCGTCCCGCGCCACGACCCGGTAACGCTCGTCCGCGTCTATCTCCGCGACCAGGATGCCGTAGAGGTTCACCACCACGGCCTTGTCAAAGCCAGGGGCCGAGAGCGCCATCACCGCGACCTTGGTCGGACCGGCCGCGGCCTTGGGGGCCGCGCTCGGAGACGTGCTCTGCGCAGCGCTCGGGGGCGTGCCCTCCGGGGCAACCGCAGGCTCAGCCGCCGCGGCCGGCCCAGCTGACGCCATCCAGACAATGATCAGCGCGAGGTACCACCACCGGCGACGCATCTCCACCTCCCGGACAAGCTCATTCCATATCCATTCAAAGTACCATGTGTGCACAGCACCACAAAGCCGGGTGGATCGAGGCTCCACCATGGTGATCACGCCAACCTTAGGCTAAGGTCCCTCGCGGCGCGAGCGGGCTACGGCGGCCGGCGACGTCAGCCATGGCGCGCGGACAGGCGGGCTCGCCCCGGCGCGCTACCGGGGAGGCAGGAGGAGACCAGATGCGTGTCGCGGTCATCGGCTCGGGCTACGTCGGGCTCGTCACGGGAGCGGGCCTCGCCCACACCGGAAATGATGTCGTCTGCATAGACAACGATCAGACCAAGATCGACGCCCTCGAGACCGGGGCGATCCCTTTCTATGAACCGGGCCTCCCCGAGCTGGTCGCCAACGCGCGCCGGGAAGGACACCTGAGCTTCTCCGCAGACATCGCCACGGCGGTCGCGGAGGCGCAGATCGTCTTCCTCGCGGTCGGCACCCCCAGCGCCGCCGACGGCTCGGCCGATCTATCCTACGTCTTCAGCGCGGCGGAGGAGGTCGGTCGCGCGATGCAGGGCTTCACGGTGATCGTGACCAAGAGCACGGTGCCGGTGGGCACCAGCGAGCGAGTGCGGGAGACCGTCGCCGCGGTCACCGACACTCCGTTCGCGGTCGCGAGCAACCCCGAGTTCCTCAAGGAGGGCGACGCGGTCAACGACTTCCTCAAGCCCGCCCGCATCGTCATCGGCACCAACGACGAGCGCGCGCGCGACATGCTCGAGGAGCTCTACTCGCCCTACATCATCCGCGAGCACAAGGTCTTCTTCACCGACATCGCGTCCGCAGAGCTCACCAAGTACGCGGCCAACGCCTTGCTGGCGACGAAGATCTCCTTCATCAACGAGATCGCCTCGCTGTGCGAGCGCGTCGACGCCGACGTCGACCTGGTGCGGCGCGCGGTGGGGGCCGATCCGCGCATCGGCAGCGCCTTCATCTACCCGGGCATCGGCTACGGCGGCTCCTGCTTCCCCAAGGACGTCAAGGCGATCGTCTCCACCGCCCGCGCGCACGGCTACCGCTTTGAGATCGCCGAGGCGGTCGAGGCGGTCAACCAGCGCCAGCGCGGCGTGATGCTGGAGAAGGTGCTCGCCCACTTCGACGGCCAGCTGGAGGGCAAGACCTTCGCTGTCTGGGGGCTCTCATTCAAGCCGCGCACCGACGACGTGCGCGAGGCGCCGGCCCTGACGCTGATCGAGGGGCTACGCTCGGCGCGGGCGAAGGTGCGCGCCTATGATCCAGTCGCGATCGAGACCGCCCGGGTGGTGCTCGGGGATCGCGACCTGGTCTACGCCGACAACGCCTACCACGCCGCCGAGGGCGCTGACGCGATCTGCCTGTGCACGGAGTGGTCGACCTTCCGCCAGCCCGACTTCGACCGCCTCAAGGGCCTGATGGCGCAGGCGGTGATGTTCGACGGACGCAACATCTACGACCCCCAGCGCGTGCGCGGCCACGGCTTTGTCTACCATGGCATCGGCAGAGGCCGCCCGCCGGCGCGAGGCGGCTGAGGGGCTCAGGCGAGGGTCTCGCTGCGGCCGAGGTAGACGCGGTTGCGACCCTCCTCCTTGGCCTTGTAGAGCGCCTCGTCAGCGAGCTGGATCAGCGCCGCTGGATCAGCGCTGTCCTCGGGGAAGGAGGCGACACCTCCCGAGATCGAGACACACCCGAGCGGCTGTCGCTCCCCGTGCGGGAAGGGCGTCGACGCGATGGTGTTGCGCACCCGCTCGGCGTGGTGCCAGGCCTGGTTGCGGTCGGCGCCCAGCAAGATGATCAGGAACTCCTCGCCGCCGTAGCGGCACACGACGTCAGAGCCGCGCGTCACCTGACGCGTCACCGCCGCCACCTGGCGCAGGCACTCGTCCCCAGCCTGGTGCCCGTTGGTGTCGTTGAAGTGCTTGAAGTTGTCGATGTCGAACAGGAACACCGACAGCGCCATGTCGTAGCTGCGGGCCCGCTGCACCTCCTCGTGCAGCCGGCGGTCCAGGTGACGGCGATTAAAACAGCCGGTGAGCTGGTCCATGTCTGCGCGGGTGCGCTCGAGATCGAGCGCGCGCACTCCCTCGGCCGACACCGCGTGAACATCGGCGAGCATCTGCACCACGCGCTTGGTGGTGTTGTCCGGCTGCTGCAGCTCATCCATCGCCAGGAACCCGAAGGTGCTCTCGTGACGACGCATCGCCACGCACATGTCCGGCTTGAACAGCGCGTCGGCGAAGCTGGAGTCTGGAGGTTCGCTCACGTCGCGCGCGCTGCGCACGCCGATCAGCTGCACCAGCTGACCCATGCGCCCCTGACCGGCGCTGAAGCCGACCTCGCTCGCGGGGCGTTCACCGCCGGCGTAGATCTTCATCACGAAGCGCCCGGTGTCGCCCTCGGGCATGAACAGCCCGACCTTCTTGGCCCCGACCAGCTCCATGATGGCGCGCACGCTGACGCGGCAGAGCTCCTCGGTGGTCTGCGCCGCCCCCATCTTGTTGACCACCTCAGGCAGGTTGACGAGGAGCTCGAGCATGCGCTGCTGACTCTGCTGAGCCGAGACCAGATCGCGGGAAGCCTTGCGCGCCCGCAAGCTCTCGTTCTCGAGTCGCTGACCGAGATCGCGCGAGGCCTGCGCCTTGCCGGCCGCGTGGCCCCGCGCGCGTCCGATGAAGTAGGCGATGAGGGCGAGGACCAGCCCTCCGACAAGCGCCGCGGCGAACTGCGTTGCTCCCTGTGGCATCAGCACCCCCGCGAGGTCCTCACCCGCCTCCCGGCCGGCCACGTTCGTCAGACGCGGGGTCCCGGAGGTCAGGAAACTCTATTATGCTTGGCGTGGACGTGACAGAGCTTTCCTCTGGAACTTCACTCGGGGTGCAGCATGCGGATCCTGGTTACCGGCGGCGCGGGTTTCATCGGCTCACACCTCTGCGAGCGATTGATCGCGGACGGGCACGACGTGATCTGCTGCGACAACTTCTTCACCGGCCGCAAGGAGAACATCGCGCACCTGCTCGGCCAGCCACGCTTCGAGCTGCTGCGTCACGACGTGACCCAGCCCCTCATGGTCGAGGTGGACGCGATCTACAACCTCGCCTGCCCGGCGTCGCCGGTCCACTATCAGCGCAACCCGGTCAAGACCATCAAGACCAACGTCCTCGGCGCGCTGCACATGCTCGGCCTCGCCAAGCGGGTCAACGCGCGCATCCTTCAGGCGTCGACCAGCGAGGTCTACGGTGATCCCGAGGTGCACCCGCAGCACGAGGGCTACCGCGGCCACGTCAACCCGATCGGGCCGCGCTCCTGCTACGACGAGGGCAAGCGCGTCGCCGAGACGCTGATGTTCGACTACCACCGACAGAACGGGGTCGATGTCCGCGTGGTGCGCATCTTCAACACCTACGGGCCGCGCATGCTGCCGGACGACGGACGCGTCGTGAGCAACTTCATCGTGCAGGCGTTGCGTGGTGAGGCGCTGAGCGTGTTCGGCGAGGGGGGACAGACGCGCTCCTTCTGCTACATCGACGACCTGGTGAACGGCCTGGTGAAGATGATGGAGCAGGAAGCGCTGGTCGGCCCGGTCAACCTCGGCAACCCGAGCGAGCTGACCATCCTCGAGCTGGCCGAGCAGGTGCGCGCGCACGTGGGCGCCCAGGTCGGCATCGTCAACCGTCCGCTCCCGGACGATGACCCGACACGTCGCCGGCCCGACATCTCGCTCGCCCGCGATCGCCTCGGCTGGGAGCCGCGCGTCTCCCTGGAGGAGGGGCTGCGGCGAACGGTCGACTACTTCCGCACCCAGATCCTCTAGCGCGCTCGCTGGAGCGCGCCGTCCTGCTGGGCGAAGCGCGCGCCGCAGGCGGCGCAGGC
>Ga0316201_10003639_pt1 | contig 11408 bp, 12 predicted proteins | sample CS6wburrow_MG_FD_204516 | JGI IMG/M metagenome (GOLD analysis project Ga0316201, IMG submission 204516) | Coastal sediment microbial communities from Delaware Bay, Delaware, United States - CS-6 worm burrow | ecosystem: Environmental > Aquatic > Marine > Coastal > Sediment | place: USA... | reverse complement strand
AACCATGCATTTATTTCTGAAGTGAATGCTGGTCGTGGTCCAATCCACATGGTCACCATGGAAGCCTTCCAGGATCCGCATCTCGAGGAGATTGGCTGGCACAACTTCCTGGGCATGACTGTTGGTCAGGCGGTACTTTGGGCTGCAACTGACGTTGATCCTAAATACGAAAACCCTGAATTGACCACCTCTGAGCCATACGTAATGGGTTCACATGCAACCGGTTGTGGTGCATGGTGTTCGGGTCCGGAAGATGTTTCCCCTGATGAGTATTACTGGGGCTACAACCGTATGACTACGGTTGAAGGTCTGTTCGGCGCAGGTGATGCTGTTGGTGGTACGCCACACGCATTCTCTTCAGGTTCTTTCACTGAAGGTCGTCTGGCTGCTAAAGCTGCCTGTAAATATATTGATGATGGCAAAGCTGAAGGCATTCGTGTTTCTGAGCAGCAAATCGCTGACCTGAAAGAGAAGATCTTCAAGCCATTAGAAACTTATAAAGTGTATAGCAATGAAGTCGTTGCTGGTTCAGTTAATCCGAACTTCATCAACCCACGTCAGGGTCTGGATCGTCTGCAGAAACTGATGGATGAGTATTGTGGTGGTTTTGGTGTTAACTACATGACTAACGAAAAACTTCTTCAAATCGGTCTCAAGAAAATGAAAAGCCTTGAGGAAGACATGGAGAAGATTGCGGCTAGTGATATCCACGAGTTGTTACGTGCATGGGAATTAAATCACCGTGTTCGTACTTCTGAAAGTGTGTTCCAGCATACGTTGTTCCGTAAAGAAACACGCTGGCCTGGTTACTACTACCGTGGTGATGCGATGAAACTGGATGATCAAAACTGGCACGTACTGACAGTTTCTCATCGTGATCGCAAGACTGGTGAGTACACTATGGAGAAAGCTCCCCTCTACCACCTGGTAGATGAGGCATAGGGGTGAGCTGAGTAAAAATTACGAATAGTTTTTACTTGTCTTAAAAAAAGGCCAACATATAGTGTGTTGGTCTTTTTTTTCTACGGTTTATTATGCGGGCTATGTGAGATCGATAGTCCTGCAAGACTAATCTATGTTTTAACTGAACAATAGAATCATGAATATAATTGAAAAAACAGATGAAGAGATTTTAGCGCTGGCGAACCCCATGTGGGCCGACCTTGTTAAATACTCGAATGAACAAAATTACGGTGCTTTCACCCGGCATTTCGCAGCAGCTATGCTGATGGGTGCAAATGAAATCGAGATGGGCAAACAGTTTGCAAGAAGTGAATTGACAAAGAACCTGTCTGAAGATTACGAATATCTCGGCATCATTCGCCGTGGTGAGTATGTAACGGTGTTGTATAAACAGAGGCATGCCAAGAAAGAAGGTGAATGGCTGGGCAGGCTGGTACTGGGTTATGAAAAGGATAAGGTAAAAATCTTTGGTGCTACGTTGTTTTAAGGCGCTTTATTAATAACAGGCTTTGCTACTAATGTCAGATACAATTCAAAACGAAAAGTTCGTTGAACTCAATTACAAGGTCATCGATGAAAAAACCGGTGACGTACTTGTAACCGTTGATTATCCCCTGGGTTATGTCCACGGTGTGAATGATGTTCTATCTGAGCAGGTGACAAAATATCTGGATGGTAAAAAAGTCGGTGATATTATCGAAGTGCCGGTTGATACTAAAGTGCTATACGGTGAGCGAGACGAATCACTTGTGTTTACCGACCGCATCGAAAATGTTCCTGAAGAGTTTCGAGAGATCGGTATGACCATCACCATGGAAAATGAAAAGGGTGAACCCAGGACTTTTATCGTTACGCGTTTCGATGACAAAACATTAACTGTCGATGGAAATAATCCACTGTGTGGCAGAGACGTGGTATTCAAGCTGGAAATATTATCGATACGTGATGCTACCGATGAAGAGCTCGACCTTGGCGGAGCGGTTGGCGCCGATCCGGACCTGAATGAAATTCTCAGTAAAACCTAAATGAAATTCTCGAATACATACATAATTTACCCGGAAAATAAGGCGCTGGAGCTTGCGATAGAAAAATCTATCGGCATGCTGGGCGAAGGCCAGGCGGAAGATGCGATCCCGGATACAAAGATAGCCGTGGCTGATAATTTTCTTTATACACGGGGGAATTTTGAACAGCATCGTTTCAGCACCAAGATTCTTGACAGTGCGCGTGAGGTGCTTGAAGCATCGTTGACAGATACATATCGCGCTAAGGAGCCTTTAGCCTGGGCCGAGACTCAGAATTATCTTGGCAATATTCTTGCGGCAAAGGCGCAGCAGTTGAGAGATGATGAATTGTATGAAAAGGCGATTCAGAGTTTTAAGCATGCACTGGAAGAGTTTGACCAGGAAAAGTCACCCATGGAGTGGGCAGAGACCCAGAATAACCTGGCAACCGCACAGCAGGCCCTGGGCCGGCAGCTGGATAACTCGAAATTGCTGAAAGCATCCAGCGATGCGTATACGAATGCATTACTGGTATGGTCGCGAAAAGAGACGCCTGAACTATGGGCAACAGCCATGCATCAACTGGGAGCGACTTTCCATACCTATGGCAAGCTTTTAAAGGGTAACCGCACTTTTCAAAAGTCCGTCGTTTCCTATAAAAATGCACTGGCAGAATTCGATGCGGATAATAATGCTTTCGAGTTAGCGGCTACACACAATAATTGTGGTGCAGTACTGCATAATCTGGGCGAGTCAGAAGAAAACGCAGATCGCCTGCAGGAAGCAATACGCTCTTACGAGACGGCATTAACCGTTTGCATGGAGCAGCAACTCCCGATTCACCTGGCCGTGCTCTGCAGGGTGAACAGGTCGACCGCACGCAACGTGCTGGCTGAGTTAACAAAAGATGCTGCGCTTGCCGAGGAAGCGGCTGACGAGTTTGAAGTGATTATCGAATGTTTTCCGCATGCGCTGCAACCGCTGTGCTTAAAGCATTGCCAGGCACAGATTAATGCTGCAAAGCTCGCTGGCAATGCGGCTAGCGTTTAACTGAACAGCAATAAATAGTTAATAATTAACAATTAAAGCAAGGTATTGAAGTTTGACGTCCGAAAACGATACATTAAAAAAGCCGGAAAAAGATACCAGAAAAAAGCGTGACCCCAATAACCCGTGCCTGTTTTGTAAAGACGCACGCGGGGTGTCGCTGGAAAACGAACTTGCGTACAGCGCACGTGATAGCTACGCGGTGAGCCCGGGTCATACCCTGGTTATCCCGCGCCGTCATGTCGCCAGCTTTTTCGAGCTGACGCCGGAAGAGGTCAAGGCCTGCATGGACCTGATCACCGAGGAGCGCAGCCTGCTGGACGCAGAGTTCAGGCCCGATGGCTACAATATCGGCGTCAACGTGGGGCCGGCGGGCGGGCAGAGCATCATGCATGTCCATATTCACCTCATCCCCCGCTATCAGGGCGATGTCGAGAACCCCCAGGGCGGGGTGCGCCATGTGATTCCAGGGAAGGGACATTACACGCGTTAAAGAGTATAATTTCGTCAGTTTAAGTGGGAGGGGCTGGCACCCCTGTTGAAATCCTCCCCATATTTAACCAATCCATTTAGGAGCTATGATATGAGCGATGCACCAAAAACCAGACCTAAGGTTCCAGAAGGCAAGGCACGTTTTCTGACAACCACTCAGATGGAAGCTAATGAAAAGGGCTACGTCGGCTATAAAACTACCTGGGAATCTTTCCAGAAAGAAGTGCCGTACCAGACACCCAAGAAGCCATAAGACAGTCAGCCGCGAGACCCTGCAAGGGTCGCGCGGCGGCTCAATCTGAATAGCCCGTGATACGGGCTATTTTTTTGCCTGCTTTTTGTGACACCCGAAGCCAGGGAACCTCTGATTAAGTCATGAACGAAAATCTTGAGTCCAAAATATCCAGCTTCTTCGTTGCGAATCTTCGCAATAGCTGGCTATTACGTGCGATTCGCGCCTTGAATTTGAACATTTTGAATCTCAATCTTTTTCGCTCAGACTTAATCAGAGGTTCCGAGTTTAAACGCGCTCAGAAAGCTTGTAATCCACATTAATAAACGCGCCAATATCTGCCATGAAGCGGGTTGTTCTGCCGCCAAAACCCACATCCGGGCAGGTCTCATCTTTATCAATCGATAACACCAGTACCACGCCGAGCCTGGGCGATAAATTGTGGCTTTTAATCACCTGCAGGATTTTTTCCTTTGCAGGTTCTATCTGTTTGAGGAGGTCGTCCGTCAATTTATAAACGTCCACCTCATCAGTGACCGTCTCGGTCGATAACTCCCATGAACTGATCACGGGCTTGTCCAGACCACTGTGTGCACCGGCAGCATTGACTGACGTAGGTTCTATGCCAAGCAGGCTAGTAATGTCATCTGGATTGAAATGATATCCACTCAGTGCAAAGTAGGCGCGTGCTTTATTAGATGCCAAGATAGTACCCTCATTAATTGATTGTAAATATTACGCGAATTAAAGGACAATTAAAGGGGACGTAACGATTATTTATTAACCATTCCCACGTTTCGTCAGCTTTATGGTTTATCGCTGAGCAAAAATAATCTGTTCGATCATTCTCCAGAAACTTGAATTTGAAGCGAGTAATTTAGAGTGCTTGTCGCGCCTTCGCCGTTTAGAGACCCGGTCACTGGCATGGTTTCGCCTGCATGAGCTGCTGCGGCAATTACCACATGCGTGTCTGCTATAGCCTTGCCGTGTGTGGGATCGAATCCGCGCCAGCCTGCGCCTGGCAAATAGACTTCTGGCCAGGCATGTAGATGTCGGCGTTCACTTAGCAGATCGCCTTTCTGGTAACCGCTGGCGAAGCGTGCAGCAATGCCTTCTGATCGGCAGCAATCAATGAATAACACGGTCAGGTCACGGCATGCGCCGTGACGGCTCTGCAAGGTATGGGCAGGACTTTGTGGTGATCCTGTATCGCGATGGATATGCTTAAAGTTGGCGAACAACTGTTCGTTCAGTGAATTAAGAAAACCCAGGGTGTCGTTACTGGCAGCGACACAGAGTTCGTTGGCGAAAGCGGTAACGGTATCGTCGGGTTCGATGCGCTCCAGGTAGCCCTGTGTAAAAATAAAATCTTCGACATGTTTAATCGGTAACACCGCCGCTTCTGGCGCCAGCATGAAATCGAAAGCATTGTGTCGTAAAGTCTCGACCTGCATCATCACCTCAATATCGAAGTGGTCTGTTTCCTTGTCGAACCAGACCTGGGTGACTCGATTTCCCTCGAAGTCCAGTTGATCATCTCGCCCCGCTGGCGCCGGTGTAATAGTGAGCTGAAAGTTGATCACTCGCTGCGATCCATCGTTACGCGGATAAAACCGCAACAGTTGTGGCCCTAGCTGTACTGCACGTGAATAACGATAATGGGTGCTATGTTGTATATTGAATTGCATCTATCGTAATGCCTTAATGGAAATTATTCTGATGTGTATGTCCTGTCTCTGCTATGCATGAGTCCTGCTTGTTGCCTTTGATCACATTGAGTAAAGACTAGCCCTGGATGCGCTCAACACGCACGGTCTGTACTTCTGGATACACCGCGGGTCCAAACTGGTTGAAGACAGCTACGTCAGCAGCATCACGACCATAGCCGACGGCGACATAGCCACCCTCCAGGTTACGCTGCGTCGCATCAAAGGTGTACCAGCGTCCGCCGACGAAGGCTTCGAACCAGGCATGCAGGTCCATGGGTTGCAGCTGGTAGAGATAGCCGACCACCAGTCGAGCAGGAATACTGAGACTACGACACATGGCGATTCCGAGGTGCGCCAGGTCCCGGCAGACACCCGATTTTCTCGCATTCACTTCGGTTGCCGATACCAGGATCTCACTGCTGCCAGGGTTATAGCTGATGTTGTCACGCAACCAGCTGGCGATTGCGCTGACCTGGTTATATCCCGGTGCCTGGCCAGCGGTGATCTCGCTTGCCATCTCATGAAAGCGGTCCGACTCACAGTAACGACTGGGCAACAGGTAACTCAGCACGACGTCGGGCAGATTCTGGATTTCGACAAACGGCGCGCCCGGGTTTTGATCAATATAATCCGCGGTCATTACTTCTGCGCTGGTATGCACTTTGAACACACCGGCAGGCGCGATCAGGCGTTGACAGAGGTTTCCGTATTGATCAGTGAATTCGAAAACGGGCACGCTGGGTTCCAGTCGGTATTCCTCGCGTGCGATCCATTGCTGGGCGCCACTGCGGGGCCGCAACATCAGCACAAAAGGAATCGGAGCAGGAATATTAAATGTAAGACCACAGGTTGTGCGTAACCACATACGATGCACCTTCAGCACGTTTCAGCAAATGCATAGTTTACTCTTTTTTCACCCAGGATATCAGTCTTGCTGGGCCGACCTTTTAGCAAAATATAAAGGTGGCGGCGGGATTAAATAATGATCAATTATGTAGTGTGGTTGCAAAATTATCCCTCCGTCACCTTTATTAATACGTCACCTTTATTGCTCAATCACCGCATCATATATTTCTAAATATGACTGGCATGTAAATTAAAAAAGTAAAGGGGCAGATTTATTTTGACTCTTTAAGCTGTTCGACGTGTTGTGTATTATCGGCTTTCCAGGGGCGACTCTGGGGAGGAGAAAAGCAGGAAGTCCTGTAGCCGTCACCCCGACCGAAGCAGGGCTTGTCAGACAACACTCGTATGGAGAAAATGATGAAAACCAGAATCAAAATCCTGTTACTTGCCTTTACGCTATCTTCGACGTCACCGGCCATGGCTTATGATTTCGATAACGGTAATGCCGCGGTCGAAGTTGTTATCCAGACGGTGGCGCCGGTGGTCTTCGAGTACGCTTCACCAACCGGTGGTGATGCCACGCTGGTGCTGCGCACGACTACACTGATCACCAACGCCTGGTTCGATGCCACCGCACCCTACGCGGAACCCGCTGTCGGGGTTTATTCACGCATACCGCATCGCCCGGCGATAGAAGCTGCTACTAATGACAACATGAATATCGCCCTGATCCACGCCTCCTACCAGGTGCTGAGCCACCTGCTGCCGGCGCAACAACAGACCTGGCGAGACATGCTCACCAACGTCGGTCTGGATCCCGATGACACTAGTACCGATCTGACCACCGCGGTCGGTATCGGCAATGTTGCCGGGCTTGCGGTTGCGCTCGGGCGCGAACGTGACGGCATGAACCAGCTTGGCGATGACGACGGCCGTAGCTACAACCCGGAGCCGTACACCGATACGACCGGTTACCAGCCGGTTAACACCACCTATAAATTGAACGACCCCTCGCGCTGGCAGCCCGACCTGCAACGTCAGGGCATGGGGCTGTACAAAATACAGCAGTTCGTTACACCGCAATTTAGCCTCACCGAACCGTACTCCTACGACAATCCCAAACGCTACCGTGTATCGCCGCCAGTCAACAGCAATCACCATCGCTTTGGCCGTTATAAACAGCAGGCAGACGAGGTGCTCGATGCTTCGGCCAACCTGACCGACGAGCAGAAAATGAAAGCCGAGCTATTTGATAACAAGATCAACAGCCTCGGATTTTCTGCGGTGTTCGCCGGATTGTCGCAGGGACTGAGCCTGCGTAAATTCATCGAACTGGATTTCCTCACCAACATGGCCGCGCATGATGCCGGCGTCGTCATCTGGCAGGAAAAGCGCCGCCACGATGCGGTGCGACCGTTCAGTGCCATCCGGTACATCTACGGTGATAGCCCGGTGACCGCCTGGGGCGGGCCGGGCAAGGGAACCGTCAGCGATCTGCCGGCCAGTGAATGGCGCAGCTATCTCGACGAGGCCGACCATCCTGAATACCCGTCGGCATCCGCCTGTTTTTGCCAGGCGCATGGCCAGTCGGCACGTCTCTACCTGGGTAACGATAACCTGAACTGGAGCGTACCAGCACCGGCCGGGTCTTCACGCATCGAGCCGGGCATCACGCCGGCCGCGGACATGGAACTGTTCTTTCCGACCTGGACACAATTCGTTAGCGATTGCGGCCAGAGCCGCGTCTGGGCCGGGGTCCACTTCCAGGCCGCCGTGGACCAGAGTCGTGAGCTGTGCGATGTGTTCGGTGATACTGCCTACGACTACCTGCAGGCGTTGCTGGCCGGCACTGCAGCGGAACGTCCGCCGGCAGCAAGGCTGTCTGATAAAACGGCAGGCGGCAAACCGGGGAAGAAAAAGCATCATCATAGCCGCGGGGATTAACCAGCGGAATCCAGCGCAAAAAAGCCGGGGTCAGCCCCGGCTTTTTTATGCAGCCAACATCGACATCATCCACACAATACGGTCGGCGAGGGGGTATTAGCACAAATGCATCCAGGCAAAGCCTGGAAAAAAGTGACGATGTATTAATTATTGATCAATTCAACTGTATGATTAAAGAATAATCCCCTGGTCACTGATTACGCCTATGAAAATAATGTTCAGAAATAAATGCCAGCGCTGCGGTCTGCATTACTCTGCAAATGAAACAGTATGTCCGCATTGCAACGGGCTTACTGATCAGCAGGTAAAACAGATTAAGTTAAAGCGTGGTTCGAAAGGCACTGGAAACGCCATGCTTGATCGTGTGATCATTTATACCCTTGGGTTGATTGTTGTCGGGGTGGTGATATATAAACTCAATCAAGTTTAAGTAAAAGCTAAAATATGTAAGCGCTGTAATATATCGAGTTTGACCCTGGACGAAGACTGAACATTAATGGATACGCTGCTCTATTTTGCCTATGGTTCCAACATGTCGACACCCAGGCTGCTGGCCAGGGCGCGCTCTGCCCGGGCGGTTACTATTGCCCGTCTTGACGCTCACAGGCTTATGTTTCACAAGCAGGGCAAGGACGGTTCCGGCAAGTGCGACATTACATTGACCCGAAACCCTGCTGATGCTGTTTACGGAGTTGTGTTTCAAATAGCCACCGTTGAGAAACTGGCGCTGGATCAAACTGAAGGTCTGGGTATGGGGTACGATGAAAAAATGGTATCAGTTATCACTCAGCACGGTGAAGTACTCAAGGCGGTAAGCTATTACGCCACCGATATTAATCATTTACTAAAACCCCACCACTGGTATAAAGAACATGTGCTGCGTGGTGCAATCGAGCACGGACTGCCGCCAGCATACATCAGCCTGATAGAATGCGTAGAATCCGTGCCGGACCCTGATACCAGTAAAGATTGCAATGAGCTGTCTATTTACAATTAAAGATGTCAGGCCGCTAAACTGGTTATGTAAGCGTTATACATAAAAAAGGTCACTATGAACAAGCAAATAAAAACGATCGCGTCAGTAATCGTATTGTTCAGCACCACAATAATAGCGGCGGAAGATACGAGGCAGCTGGTTCAGTTGCCTGAAATGATGCAACAGCACCTGATGTCAAACATGCGTGATCATCTCGTTGCTATAAATGAAATATTAATTCATATGGCAAATGGTGAACTTGAGAAAGCCGCAGAAGTTGCCGAATCACGTCTTGGTATGAGTTCACTGGAATCACATGGGGCGAGCCATATGGCCGAAATGATGCCAGAAGGTATGCGCCAGGCGGGTACTGAAATGCACAGAGCAGCAAGCCGTTTCGCACTTAAAGCCGAAGAAGGAGACGCATTGCCAGCTTACAAAGTACTTTCGCAGGTTTCATCTGCCTGTGTCGCCTGTCATTCTGATTATCGTATTCAGTGAGTAAGCCGTCCCCGAATATTCGAACCGTTTTGCGTGAAAGAATTATATAACTTTGGCGATATGTCCACGTTGCAGCGGGTTTACCGCTTAGAAAATTAAAAGAGAAATTATAATATCATTCGTAGGTCACAGGAAATGCCTGGCACGATCGCATGATCATTTATATCCTGGGGTTGATTGTTGTCGGGGTGGCAGGCTATTAACGCTATCAAATTTAGTAAAATCGGTAATGCAGAAAAAATTAGAAAGATTTTTTGAAATTTCTAAACCGGCCAGCAAATGGAGCACTTGCTGCAAAAGCTATCTGCGTAATAGCAATCATTGCACATGTATAGCCAAGCAGCTTCAGACTCGAAGTGAATCATGTATTGGCTAATATTTCGAGTTTGATTCTGTTAGTAACTCTGTTGATCATGACCAATGTCAATGTCTGTTACCGGGTTTACCGATAATGTCACTGATTGTGTCATCGTCGATGAACAAACGAAGTTAGCTGCGGAGTACGATCCAACGCGTGAATGTTTTTACATACTTGCGTACTGTGTTGAACGCTGTCTATTTATTAAATTAAACATCACCTGGAGAATTATCCATGAAAAAGAGCAAACTATCGATCATTATGTTGTTGCTAGCGGCGGCACTGTTACTGCCAGGCCTCAGCAACAGCGCAAATGTTCCACCCAGCGTGAGTCAGCTCGTCACAAATGCGAAGAAGGCGATCAAGACCGTCAACATGACTGAGTTCAAGGCCATGTATGACAAAAAGGACGTCGGCCTGCTGGTCGATGTGCGTGATCCCGATGAATATGCGGCTGGCCACATTCCGGGTGCTGTCAACGTTTCGCGTGGCACGCTTGAGTTCAAACTCTGGGGTCATGTCGGTGGGTACGAGAAACCGGACCTGAACAAGAAAATTATGTTGTACTGCGGCAGCGGCGGGCGTTGCGCCCTGGCCACCAAATCACTCATGGATCTGGGATTCACTAATGTCATGGCGGTAGGCATGAAGCTTGCGGACTGGAAGAAAGCAGCTTACCCATTCGAGGCAAACAAGTAACGCATAGAACTGTGGCGCAACGCTATCGAGTCGGACCTGTAGAAAGGAATAATTGGGGACAGGCCAGGATTATTCTAAGAAATCTCTTCGCTTCTGATAATCAGCGCAACTTAATCCCCCTTACAGCTTCCCGTGTCGCCGTGCTTCGGTAGCGGCAATCGGGCAGGACGCCCACTAAATTTGCTCCGGGCAAATTTAGTGGGCGGCACTTTTTGGTTACTTTTTGCTGCTGTAGTGAAAAAGTGACTCGCCCGTGGGTGCGACTAAATTCGATGGGATCGACAAGAACCCATTTAATTTACGCGGCCCGAAGGGTGAGGCGCATGGACGCGCCTCATAGAACCCACTACTACTGATGCAAAGCAAAGACACTGGATGCCAGCCTGCGCTGGCATAACGATCTGCGGGTAATATGTCTTTGAATCAGCCGCAGGAATAATTTTATTAGATTTGGTTAAATCAAGTACTTATGAATTTAACCCAAAAAATCCGACAAAATAGCATCCAATCACGGGCGCCATTTCGGTACACTAAATCCCCCAAGATGAAATCCCGTTAAGAGGACTGCTGTGACCGCTGAACCCGCCTTTGTACACCTTCGAGTACACACCGAGTACTCACTGGTGGACGGTACGGT
>Ga0316201_10003638_pt1 | contig 11408 bp, 5 predicted proteins | sample CS6wburrow_MG_FD_204516 | JGI IMG/M metagenome (GOLD analysis project Ga0316201, IMG submission 204516) | Coastal sediment microbial communities from Delaware Bay, Delaware, United States - CS-6 worm burrow | ecosystem: Environmental > Aquatic > Marine > Coastal > Sediment | place: USA: Delaware... | reverse complement strand
CGGTACTGAAATAACGCAGTTGTACGTCTGGTGTTTGCTCAGTGACGGGGGCCATTTCGTGTAAACGCAGCAATGCAGAAGTTTGTCCTTTTCGAGGCCCTAAAGTGAGTGTGTGCCACCCGGCTTTAAGGGCTTGATAACGTGATTCAATGAGACTCGAATCGGGAATCCATTCATCAATTCGTAACCAAGTGGGCCCTAATACACTCGCTACCACGGGTTCCTCTTGTGTGGCAATATGATAGCTGCGTTCATATTCCAGAATCAATGGGATACTCTCATGTTGATTGGCCGTTTGCCACCTGTCGTTAAGGGATGTTGGAGGTGATTTCAGTTCCTTCACTTGTAAGCGCAAAAATTGGTTTGCCAGCGGTTTATCAATGGCGACATAAAGAATATGTTCACCTTCTGGTACCGCTAATTGTACGGTTTGATTCCGTTGTTCAGGTGTCAGTCGTAGACGTTGGTGTGGTTGTTCATCTAACCAATACACGACGTTCATGGGCACGGGGCGAAAATAGGTGACATCATCCATACTGAGTCGTAATTCGAGATGGGTTTCTGCCAAATTGAATAAAGATAAACCCATCTGGCGATGCCCTGTGATCACTTGTTCAGCTTCGCTGACCGGTTTTAACAAGGTTTTACGGATGCGTTGACTGGGGCTTTCGGGTTGCCAACCTTTGATTTTAATCAAATGAAAGCCAGCACTACTTTCTATTGATTGTACGTTTTTCCAATGGTGGTTTGTGCGTAAAGCGGCCCATAAGGAACGTAATTTCGGCACTTTAGGATGCTGTTTAAATAACGCAGCCCCAGCAACGAGGGCTTTGGCTGCCAATGCGGGTGAGTGTTCTGATATCCAAAGCAATAATCTCATTCTTTTAATGATATCGCTATCGCTTTCCTTTCCGGTAAGCGGTGGCATGCCCTCTAAATCGCCTCTTGCTAGTGCCTTAGACAGTTGTTTTTGAGAAAAGGCTGGGGTATTCACAGGGAGAGCAAGTTGCCACTTCGCTTGCCAGCGATGTAGATGTTCTTGGATATCATAAGAGGTTCTGTTAACATATTGATTATACGATGTAAATGTCACACAATAGGGCATCAGCAAGACGCAATCTAAGCATTGACAATCGGATAACGGAGTCACTCGGCGACATTGTGATAGAGTCTCGGTATGCTGATAGCTTGATCTATCAGTCGAATGACTCTCCGTGGTGTCGAAGAAGTTGGGTTCAACCGATGGCACGATCTGTTCACCACGTTCTGGATAGGCCGATGCCACAAATTGACAACTTGAAGTGTCGCTTAATTGGGCATCTTGTAGCATCAAGGCGACGGCCAAAGTTTCTTTATTTAAAGGCGGTAGCACGGATAAGGGTAAACGCGGTTCTTCAACTTTGACTTTGAGGGCAATCGGCTGATCATCTGCCCAAATCTCGACTTCATGTAAACCTGGGCCAAACGTGTATGTTTCAATGGTTTGATGGCCTAATCGTTTATCAGGTTGGCCTACAATTTCAAGCCCTCTACTGGGCAAAATATGACTGAGTTGTAAAACATGAAGTTGGTTTTGCGCTTTGATTTTCACCCAAGTATTGATCGGTTCAATATTATCTTTTGGATGCAGTGTGCGTACCGAGAATTGCACTTGCAAGGGGCCTGGCAGCCGTAATTTGACTGGCCTTTCCGGGGTACCGATAAAAGAGTAAAAATACAAATCTCTTTCAATACTATAGGTTAATTCAGCACTGGCATAATCCTGGATGAGATGATCCGTCGTTTTCCAGTGGCGCTTTCCGGGATGTTGCGCTTGCCATTGCCCCCAGTCATCAATCGCTTGTTGTTGTTTTTCAAGGTTTTTATTGAACGATTGCTCTGAGGCGTGTTGCAATTGCGCTCGAATGTGTTGCCCGCTTTCCAAAGCGTTGGCTAAGTCTTCGCCGGCTATGCCCGCTTCGCGCCAAAGGCGAATCGCTGTGGCATACTCTCCGTTATCTTGAGCGCGATAGCCCAGCCATAGTTTTTGTTCCTCTTCTGGTAAGTATGGCAATAGCCTGTCAAAGGTTTGCCACCAGCCTAAGTGATAGGCTTGTTCTATCATCAAAGTATTCGGACGATGTGCCGGTGGTAGTGCCATGCCAACCATCACAGCATATTCATCGTAGCCGTTTTCTATCAACACTTCAGTCAATTGCTTGAATAAGGCCGGTGTGGGGTGATGCAATGCGGCCGTGACTAAAAGTGACACTTGTGCTGATTTATCATCCGATTGTTGGTAATCGCTTAATAATTTATTAAAAGCGTGTTGTGCTAAGGCCGGATCGGTTGAATCAATAAACAAGCCTTGTAATAAACGCTTGGCTAAAAACACTTCGCCAAGTTGTTCAAGGGCTTCTTCTCGTGCGAGTTGCGCTTCACGGTGAAGTGCGCCTTGACTGCCTCGTAGAATCTGAGTCCATATTTCTAAAGCGGTTAACCATTGTTGCTCCGTTTCGGCTTGATGGGCTTGGGCCGTTAAACGCTTTAATGCGCTTTCATTCAAAAGAACATCAGTCTGTTTTTCTGGATCAGCACGATAAACCGTTGCCAGAAAATGTGTTTTCTGGGCATGTAAAAAGCGGAGGAAAGGTAGCCAGTAGTTATACAAATCCCGCTGACTATCATTTTTGGCAGGTGGTATGGTGTTGCTACCGGTGAATGTGTTAATCACGCTGACAAAATAGTCAAATAAGGCTTGCGGTGATTCAAACTGTGAAGCGGCTTCTAAATATTCCGTTTCACTGAGGCGGTAATGTCGTCTAGCAGCGCGGTATTGTAAAGCAAGCTGCAGCGGTTCTACCGCTGTTATCCCCATTGCGTTTGAAGATGAGGGTGATTGCCACACTTTGATTTGGCGCACTTCGGGCGGTAAGGGTAAAACTAAAGTCGAGGCATCAATAAGAGGCCCTAACTGATATCGACTGGCAAACGGGCCCCCTAAAGTATCGGCATCCGTTCCGTGTGCCAGTGCCAGCATTTTTAAACCGGCTTCACCTTGTGCATAACGATAATAATGAGAGGGCACTTCAAAGAGATAGGGATCGACTTGCATCCGTATCGGTGCATCATCATCAAATTGCAAGAAGAAAGTTTGTTTTTCTGGTTCGCTTTGTTGTTTGACAACAACCTGCAAAAAGCTGGGCACGGTACGCTTGGGTAACTTATAAATTTGTGCGGCCGTCTCATTGGCAGCTAGGGGGGCAAAATAAGCACCGGATATCCGTTTTAAATAGGCATCACGATGTTGTTCGGCAACCACAAGCGGCTGGTTTTCGGCATTTGGATCACGTAGTTGATAAGCCATAAAACGATGAAAGCTTTGCGATGCCTGATGTTGTTTATGCCAAGGCAGTAAATTGCGAGAAAAAGTATATCGGCCTAAAAGCTGTTTCGCTAGACTACGTATTTTGGCCTCATAAGGCTGTCGTCTAGCCGCTTCAAACATCGCCATAGCGCCTAACAACCCCCCTTCACGACGACTATTATCTCTGACGAAACGAAAGGCAATATGTCTGATGGCTTCCAGTGTATCAATATGTGTCAAGTAAAGTGTCTGCAATTCATTTCGCTTCAATTGCCAAACCGATTGATTAAGCCATTGGGGAACTGGATTTTCTGTGATGGCCTTGATTTCCGGTTGAGGGCGATTCAAGTTTGAAAAAAGATAGCCCGGATGCGAGACTTGCCTGGGTGTTCTTGACATCAGGCGCACATATAACGGTGTAGTACTCCTGATTTGTAAATCATGTTCTCCTTCGGGTAACGTGAAATAAGTCACATTAGGCCATCTTAAATTAAGCGGTTTCTCATTGATGACAAGCGATTGTTGGTAATCTGATAGCGTTTCAAACGCTAACACTTCGCTTGAATCCTCATTTAAGCGAATCTCGACGCGATAATCCAGTGGTTGCACGCCAACCGGTTGTGTTGCCAGATCAAATAAACGACTTTCTAAGCGCAGTTGTGCTGGCCCCTCGGCTTTGATATTGACAGGCGTTTCTGCATGAAGCAACCAAAAGGTGTCTTCAAACTGACTCAATCGCTGAGGTACGGCGAATTCTGCATCTGTATTGGGTATCACTTGGAAGCCCTGAGTGGGTTCAGGAAACAAATATTGGGTAATCGTTTCAGGTTCTTTTGAAATAAAGCGGACATATAAATTGGCATTCGTTTCGATTTGTAATTCATGTTCCCCTTCAGGGATTTTCAGAACCGTTTTTTCCGCACGCCCTAATACGACAGGGTTGCCCTGCATAAAAATGGTTTGTAGGTTATCAACGCTGGTTTCAAATTCTAAAAAGCGCATGATCTGATCATCTAAATAGACAGAGAGGCGATAAGCTTGTTGTAAAACAGATTCTTTGGGCGGATAAATATAACGACTTTCTAGGCTTAATTCAGTTGGCCCGTTTACTTTTAAAGTCGTCGGTATCTGTTTGTCAAGCAGCCAAAATGTCAATTCGCTGATCGGCACATCAGCCCCTGGCGTGATTGGCGTGCTAAAATGCAAAGTCACCGGTTCCGTATCAAGGGCAATGTCTTGATATTGCGGCGCGATTTCAGGCGGGGCTTGATGACGTGATGCAAACAAGGCCAATGTCACTGCCTCCTCTTGTTGTGGTGAGCATTTAATGCGTACTAGCCGAGGTTTACTCAGATCGGGTGTCAGCAATAAAGAATGCCCTTCTTTGGCCGGATAAGGGGAGACATCAGCATATAATCCCGTGCCATAAGAAACAGCCATTTCCACGGCATCAACCGGAAAGGGATCATCAGGATTATGGATTCGCAACCAATGCCCTTCAGCTAACCAGACAGTGACAAAGTCATCCGGTTCATCGAATGTGACTTGATACAGGCCCCAATTGCTATTCAATTCTGGCGCGATGCCTTTCACCCAAAGGGGGGCTTCTTTGATATTATCCCAACGCAGGGGCACTTCATGAGGTTGTGATAAGCCAATTTGGATATCTTCTAGGATGGCGTAGCTGTTTAGTGGTGCTAAATGCAGTGATAACAGAAATAACCAAGAGTAATAGTGGTTGATAGGTTTCATTTTTTTGAATGGCCTTCTAAATAATGAAGCAGGTGATCTGATAGAACGCTGATATGTGACGCAAAATAAATTTTGCACTCCAAAAACCGCAAAATAAATTTTGCACTCCAAAAACCGCAAAATAAATTTTGCACTAAAATCAAATTTGTACTTCATTCAATCGAAAAATGCTATAACATCAAATGGGGCAGGTGATCGGATAGAACGCTGATGACGCGGATTGTCATGATCTAGGCTGATTAGTCATCATTTTCGTTGCACAAATCCGTTCATTCCCCGGAGCCAAAGTACTAATAGATTTATTGCAAACACACACTCAACTTCTGTCGCACGGCCTTATCGTTACGCAGTTTTTCACGTAATGCTTTACTCAATTCAACATGCAAAAACGAGTTAAAACGACGTGCCCGCAAATCTTTGGCGTTGCTATTAGTCGTGCCACCTAACTCGCTGATTTCATTCGGATAAAGACGTACTACAAAGCCAGTGAGTTGAGATTTAAAACAGTTACCCATCTCTAATAGGCGCTGAGAAGGGCTTCGAGTTGTCGCACTGAGAATCAGATCGGCGCTTTTTCCCGTTAGCGTTTTACGTTTTCCTTGAGCAAAACCATGCAATTGGACAATCGTACCCGTTGAGTATTGTTTAGCAAACGCCCGTCCAAAAGCTTGGAAGAGGGTGTTGTTGAGATGTGCCATATCCGCCTGGTGACGAGAAACGGTGTTCCAACCGGCGGCTTTGTAATGCCCTTCTAACAGGAGCCTGCGAACAATTTGCCCTGTGTACTCATCATTAAAACTATGGGGTGCTTGTAGCATGATGGGTAAGGCATCGGTTTGACGGAACACGTAAAACCCGCGCCCAGTGCGCTTGTTATCATCCTCTTGTACAACGGTAAAAGCGGTGTTACCCACAGTGAGTGTTCGCATGGTGAAGCCTTGTGTTTGCCAAGCGGTTTGTAATGCTTGACTTTGCTCGCCTTGGAAAGTGCGTCTAAATAAAGCCTCAGCTTTTTGTATTTCAGTGGCATTTGGAGGCCTATATTCTCCATTTTGGGCCGCTTTGAGTGTGCCTTTGAGAGTTGTCGTCTTCGTTGGATTCACTTCCCTTGAAGAGTCAGCGGAAAGCTGACAAGCTGACAGGAAAATACTGCCTAGACAAATAGCAATGCTTGATCTTATAAATGCTTTCATATCAAATCCTTATTTCATATATAGCATTTTTCGTTTGGGTTAAAAAATAGAACGCTGATTTGACTGATGATCACCTGATTAACACTGATAAAAATCATGACAATCAGCGTCATCAGCGTTCTATCATGCTATGTAGGTGTACATATTTAGTATCAATATCTATACTTATGTTTACGATGATAATGGCAGAACATTTATGCCATTTTTCTCATACTCTATGCGTTGAATCAAACTTTCCAGTTGTTCTTGAGTGACATTGCCTTTTTGTAACATCAGTTTGAGCTCGCTTATTACTTCTGTTTTTCCTGCTCTTTTGGCCAACTGGATGTCTTTTTGCCGAAAATTCATTTCTTCTCTCATAAGCGTCAGTAAAGTCGATTTGTTGAACACATTCTTACTGTATGATCTCCCCCACAAATATTCAATAGTGGTTCGCAAACTTTCCATTTGATCGTCTGTGAGCGCATCAATCATTTCCTTGAGTTCCACTTCATGCTCATCAATTTGCTTTTGAAGTGAAACCATAATACGGTTTGTTTTGCGGGTTGTTGTGTCAGCAAGTCCTCTCAATTCTGACTCAACAACAAACGGTAAAAGAAAGGGGCAGTTTTCGATTGATGATCGTTTCGATAGTCACCAAACTTAGGTGATAGGCTTTGTACTTCAATTCACCTGAATATCTGGGATCAGTACTTGGCAATTTGACGATTCGATCTTCAATCATTGCCTTGTCTTCAGGTGAACCTCTCAAGTAAAAAACGTTGCAAAGCACAGCCTTGCCTTGGAAATCGTCATCCATTTCCATCAGATGTCGATATTCTAATTTCCTTTTATCCATTTTCTCATCGGATTGATACTCACTTTCAAATTCCAGATGAATAATAACTTCACCGCCTTTTTTATCCTTGGCTTCAAAAATGACATCGGCAATCCGTTTTATGGCAATAAATTCTTTACCAATTAATGCTTTAGTATTTTCTGCTTCAATTTCATATTCATCTAAGATGAATTGGAGCAATTGTGGAAAATCATGAGACAAGATTTTCGTAATAGAATCAAAACTCCTGATTTCTCGTTTCTCTTTTTCTTCAAATTTTTTGAGTGATTGAGGCAGATCAACTGTTCCTTTTTCTTGTTTGAGCACCTTAGCTAAGCTATTTAGCATTTTTCCAAAAGCGTCTCGGCTTTCAATCAATCGTCTTTTGAGGATACCTTGCTCGTTTTCAGAAAGTTTTGAGTTATTCAGCAATTTTTCAAAATCGATCAAGATGGGCGGATCAATCAGATTTCCTTGTGAGGGAGTCTTAGAGGGTTTTGGTTTTTTTTTCATGTTGAGAGTACAAAATAATTATTACATTATCAATTACCAATTAATCAATTAATCAATTATCAAATAGTCTTCCTTCCAACACAGTAATTCGCTGTATGAGCTCAACTTCGAGTCGAAATCGAAGCGTCTCTTGCGTCTTTTGTGTTATAAATAATCACTTTGTGTAGGAACGACGTTTCTCTTCTCCTGCACTAAATATTTTTGTGGATTAACGATAATCCCCTCAAACATCATCTCGTTGGTTTCTCCTTTGGCTCTTTTTTCGGTTTCCAAAAGAAGATAATACCATTTTCCATAATCAAAAGTCGCTAAAATGTTTGCGCCTTGTTCTTCACGAGTACGAATGGCTATTTTTGGAAAAAGTGCTTTATCTCTGCTTCGAGCTTCGGGATGGCGATATCCTAATAGATAGCATCCCAATCCCATATAACTTATGGCCCTTTCTTCATCTATCAAAATAAGAGGATTGTCTCCTGAGTTTAAGGGCAATTTGATGTTCTTATTACTATCAAAGTCATAGATTAATCGGTAAGTCGGATTTTCCAGATAGAAGGCTATATCCCGTAAAAAACACAAGGCTATGTTTGGCCTGATATCGTAGAAATCAATTTCGATGGGTTTTGTGTGTCCAGGTAGAGGTGCTTCTCGCAAGTAATAAGTCTTTTCGTTCTCAGCATAGATTTCTGGTTTCATCGTTTTTTTTAGACTAAATAGATTTCGGATTTTAAAAAAATCCGCGTTAATCAGCTCAATCATCTCAATAAGCCTTATATAATTGATTTAATAACGTTTTTGGTTTATCCGCCAGATTATTAGATTATTGATTCACCACTGTTTGATGGCTCCAATCAATGGGTAATGAAAATAGAAGATAGAACGCTGATGAGATTGATTGTCATGATCTACGCTGAGCTGTTTAATCAGTGTTAATCAGGCCATCATCAGTTTAATCAGCGTTCTATCCATAAATAACTAAAACAACAATTCATAAGGTTGAGTCTCACTAAAAAATTGGCGCTGTTCTTCTAAACCGGCTGTGATTTTACTCAATGTCAGATAGGCACCCAAAGATTTTTGGGGTTTTAATGTAATCTGATATTCTCCTGCCGGTAAATCATCTTGTAGCGGAATCACAAAAAATTGTCCTACATCGACAAACTCATTGCGTGTATTGAGTACCACGATTTCGCCTTCACCTGCGGCGCGTAAATCATATTGACGCTGTGGAAAAGTCCAGCCCGTGTTATGAGTGGCCTTGATTTTAGCCTCTGCCCCTAATGTCACTTGGACTTGTAGACGCTCTTGAGTCTCTTTTGGTAAGTACACTCGTGCTGAAACTAATTCTTTATCTTGGCTCCGTTTTTCGTATGTGAATTGTAGGCCTTTGGCATCAAAGCGATGGGCCAGGCGTTTAATATAAATGGCTTGCCCCTCTTTGGGTTTGGCGTGATTAATCAAAAATTGCCCTGGGCCGATCACTTTTAAATGCAAGCGATGTGTTGTTGCGGTGAATTTGGGGAGTTTTAATTCGCCACGATATCCCGTTAGATAACCTTCATAATGTAATCTGTTATCAAGCAAAATGCGTATTTTAACCGGTTTTCGGGTTTGACGAAAATAAATCAAGTTCGGCTGTATTGTCCGTCTGGTATTGACGAATTGTAGAATGAGGGGACTATTTTTGGGCATTTCTTGGTAAAAGGCCCCTAATGCTTGATCACGTATCGGCAACTCACTGTCTCTGAGTGTTAATAAATAACGTGATCGATATTGGCCCTCTGGGCGATAATCTTCCCAAGTATAGCGGCCAGCCATAATCTCTATATCGGCCTCATCACTTGGTGGGCGGCGCTGAATCCTGAGCAGTGGGGTACGATTTTGTTCAGATAATACGGCATAATTTTGGGGGCGTAATCGAAACCAGGCCGGTAACCGTTCGCTTTTGTCTGGGGTATAATAATAATCTTCAGGGATGCGCGTTGTTCGCAACAGGCCAGTGGGGCGATTATAAACCGCGACTAATGCCATACAGGGGCTAGTCAAACGCAGTGTCACACTCTTGGGCGGAATGAGAATGTAATAACTGTCAGCATCGGAGACTTCAAATTGTTCCCACCATTGTTTTGTGCTTCTATCATAAAAAGAGCGCGCTTGTGTTAAAGGCATTGTGCCGGTTTTTTGAGTGCCGCCTTTTGCATTTAATAAAGTATAAGTGACACGGCAAGGCGAAGGCTCTGTGAGCGCATTTCTTTCTAACAACCGTCGCAGATTAATACGCACTGGTATGGATTGGCGCTGAACATGATTGATTTTAAATTCGGCCGGCATGTCTTTTTGTATCAATGTTGTGCTTAAATGAACAGGCGGTGGTGTGATTTCTTGGACTTCCGCTTTTTTCAAGAAGACACGCATCATGACAGCTTGATCAGCACTGATTTCTAATAATCCCCCAGCAAATTCAGACTCAAAACCGTTTTCGCTTCCATCCCACACAAAGGTATGCGTACTGCGCTCTTTTGATTGACGTCCATACCATTTAATCGTGATTTTAACGGGCAATTGAGTGGCAGGTTGTCCGGGCAAGGGGAGGGCCTCGCTAAAGTGTAAATGTATTTGTCCGCCTTCTTCCAATAGAGGCACTGTTACCCAGTGCGTTGCATTGACTAATATCCCATAACTTTCTACGGGTAAACGAACAATGTCGCCTTCCATTTCTTTGTGAATATAGATTTCTCTAGGGTAATACTCGCGCCCGGATACACCTACCGGGCCTATTACGGCCCATCTTTCCCGCAATAAATTGCGTTTTTCTTGCTGAGTTAATAAGTCATGTTCATAAAGACTACCGCGCGTCAAGTCTCTTTTTTCTCGATCACTGAGGCGCAACCAGAGATAATCTAGCTTAAATTCATCCCAGGTTTGTTGCCAATAAACACGAATACCCACATCAATGATATCAGGATCGGCAGATTGAAGGCGAAGTCGTACCAAAGCCGCGTTAGGCGTATCGCTCAAATTAATCAGCATATTGCGCCCATCAGTGGGTTGTTGATTGGGATCAATGTAAAATACCGCTCGTACCCGATTCTCAGCATGACGATCTTGATAAACGGTTACTTTTGTGCGCTGATGATAAGTCTGTTCACTCAATAACTGACCTGTTTTATCAAGTATTTGATAATGCAAGACATATTGCCACTCCAATTCACTATTAAGACTATGGGTATGGGGGATAGTGGCATTGCTCAAAACCCTGAGTACATTTTGTTTAGGTAAAATGGGGAACACTGTCCACGCCTGACGATCTAATTTATAAACCGTGCGTTTTTGTGCCGTTGCCATTTTTTCTTGGGAGTGGATGGCTTTATTGCCTTGACTTATAAGCCAAGCATCTAGGTGGGGCCAACCTTGCCAAACGAAGAGAGAGATTGAGATAATCAATAAGGTTTTCATAACGACAAATTACGACGGGTCAGTTTCAATTAATCGTAGTTAAAATGGAGTTGTGATATCTATTTTCTCACGCAAAGCCGCTAAGACGCCAAACATAATGACTTGACACCTTTGCGCCTTTGCGTCTTTGCGTGAAATAAAAAAACATCACAGAATGATTTTTTTGGTCCTGTACAGAGTAGTCAAAGTGTCTTTGATTTGATAGGATAGGCTGATTATGGCCTGATTAAACTGATTTCGACTTCTCAAAATCAGCGTTAATCAGGCCATCATCAGCGTTATCAGCATTCTATCATTTTGCTCCACTATCCTCAAACGCCAACAGGAATATTAT
>Ga0316201_10003637_pt1 | contig 11410 bp, 5 predicted proteins | sample CS6wburrow_MG_FD_204516 | JGI IMG/M metagenome (GOLD analysis project Ga0316201, IMG submission 204516) | Coastal sediment microbial communities from Delaware Bay, Delaware, United States - CS-6 worm burrow | ecosystem: Environmental > Aquatic > Marine > Coastal > Sediment | place: USA: Delaware... | reverse complement strand
AGGTTTGCCAGTAATATGATCGGGACGATATGCAGGCCGGTACGGAAATCCGGGCCAATGAAATATTTGAAGATATCAAGGAACAGGGTCACCCCAAGAAAGATGAGCAGGCAAAAAATGATAAAGTATTTCATCACCGAGGCATACAGGCTTTTTGCATTTTCTTCCCTTGCCTGGGAAAAGAAAAAGGGCTCTGCCGCATAACGAAACATTTGAATAAACAAGGTCATCAGCACCGCTAGCCTGTAATTGGCACCATAGATACCAAGCTGGCTTAATATGTAGTCATTACTGTCGGCAACACCTTCAGGTACGCTGATGAGAAATTTAAATAATACCTTGTCAGAGACCTCGTTGATCATTCCGAACAAGCCTACCAGCAGCAGGGGCATACCGTACGACAGCATCTTGCTGAGCAGGCTGCGGCTAAAATCAAACCTGGTCCTGAGTATGTCGGGAAGCAGCAGCACCATGGTCACAAGGCTTGCAATCATGTTGGAAATGAAGGCATAGCCCACCCCTATCTGCGGATTGTAGATGGCCTCAATGCTACTCCCGGGATATTCCCTGAGCAGCCAGGGGCAGATAAGCAAGAAGAAAAAGTTAAAAAATATGTTGACAGTAACGTTGACTATCTTTATCCATGCAAACCGGAAAGCCTTGTTTTCCTGCCTGAGTCGCGCAAAGGGTATGGCTGTAAAAGCATCTGCCCCAACAATAATCGCGAAGTAGATGATATATTCGGGATGATTGTCATAGCGGATAAGGCCAGCCAGCTCCTGCGAGAACAGTGAAACAAAGAAAACGAACAGAACAGAAGTGGCAAAGAGCGAAACCATGGCCGTTGAGAAGACCCTGTTCTTGTTTTGTTCGGATTCGGCATACCGGAAGAATGAGGTTTCCATGCCATAGGTAAGCAGCACGAGCAAAAAGGCAACATAGGCATATAGCTCGGTCACCACCCCATACTGGCCTTCAGCAAATATTCTGGTATAGAAGGGTGTAAGGAGAAGATAATTCAGTAAGCGGGGAACGATGGTCCCCATTCCATAAACAGCTGTTTGGCCGGCTAGTTTTTTAATTGCCTTCAATATCCGAACTTTTGAGTACCTGCAAATGTAATGATCAATTTAATATCATTGAGAAAACGAGAAGGCTCCGGGTGAATTGTGCAAAAATTAAGAATAAACGGGCAGGCGAATGATAAATACGGTCCCCGTATCCGGCGATGATTCAAAACTGATCTCTCCTCCGGCCTCCCGGATGATGCTTCTCACCAGGGCAAGCCCAAGACCCATGCCGCTGGTTTTGGTCGTAAAACTTGGTGAAAAGATCTTGTCGACCATCTCATCAGGTATGCCGGGGCCATTGTCTGAAAGCTTGATAATATAGCTGGAATCTTGTATGTCAATGCTTATATTTACCTCTCCGTCATCATCTTTGCCTATAGCCTGGACCGAGTTTTTGATGAGATTGTTGAACACACGAATAAGCTGGTTTTTGTCGGCAAAAACATAATGGGGCCCCGCCGAATATTCCGAAAATGTGAACTGTATATTTTCTGTATCGGAAAAAAGGTCAAGCGACTTGCGAATGCTTGCTGACAGGTTGATCTTTCGTTCTTTTTTTTGCGGCATCTTGGCAAAATCCGAGAATTCTGTTGCGATGTCGGACAGGGTGTCGATGTGATCGATGATGGTTTGTGTAAACCGGTTCAGCCGCTCATCCCAATCGGGGGATTTTTCATCCCATGCTTTCTGTAAATACTGAACACTGAGCTTCATTGGGGTAAGCGGATTCTTGATTTCATGGGCCACCTGTTTGGCCATCTCTCGCCAAGCGCTTTCGCGTTCAGACTTGGCCAGGAGTTCGGCACTTTTCGACAACTCATCGACCATTCGGTTGTACTCAGCGATCAGGGTGCCGATCTCATCCTTTCTCGACCAGCTGATCTTTTCGTTGGTGCCGCCAAGCGAAAGGCTTCGCATCTTGTCACGGATAAGCTGCAGCGGACGTGTGGTGAAACGGGAGATCAGCAGGGCGATAAAGATAGCCATGGCCATCATTAACACATAAACATTGAGAAAGGCATTGAGAAAGGCTGAGATCTCACTCTGAAGTTCCGTTTGTCGGGCAAAGTAGGGAAGGTTCAGATAGGCCACCACGTGGTTCTTTTCATTGCGGAAGGGTACATAAGCAGAATAATAGTCCTGGTCACCTATGGTTTCAGTATGAAGATACAGGAGCTTATGGTTTACCGACAGGTTTCTGTACGCATCGGCATTCATCCTTTTGGAGATAAGCTGCTTTTGGAATATTTGCGGCCGGGAGGATGCCAGCAAACGCCCGTTCAGGTCATATAAATTGATGTCGGAAAAGAAAACCTGCGAAAACTTGATGAGCAGCGTGGTGAGGTAATCCTCCATATCGGGTGTTAATTGCTCCATCTCTGCAAGCTTGTGTTCCAGCTCGATCAGTACCGAATGGGTTTTCTCCTGCAGGATCTCCTTGTTTTTTGAGGTGTTCAGGTTGATCACGTAGCTCACTGTGATTATGCCAATAATTACAAAGGACACGATGATCAGCGATATTATATATAACTGCAGCCTGTTTCGGAAATTCAACTCAATGGCAACGGCACTGAAAGGGATATTAACACCCAGCAGAAATGTCAGGAGAAATACGGTAAAAAAGATCAGAAGATAAGAGAACGGGGCCACAATATCCAGCGATCCGGCCACAGACCTGCTGATGATGAGAAATTCATCATTTTCGATTTCTGAGATAAGGTGGCTGCTGTTGTTGTGTATAAAAAATACTTCCGAAGTATCCTGTTTGTATAACGCAATGTTGGTGCTGTATGGGTAGTCGCCATACTTAAAAACAAGCTCACCGTCTTTGTATCTTGCGTAAGAATAATTTTCCAGGCCGGCGAAAGTCTTGATCTTTTCATCGATCAGCAATTCAGGATATCCAAGGCCCTCTTCGGGAATAAAGAACGAAAACAACTCGATGAACACACATACCGTGTCGGAACCCCCGTTGGTATAAAATTCCTGCCTGGAAATATAGTTGCACATGCCCGCTTCATTATCGTAACGATAAAGATAATTTCCATAGGCCGGCTGGCTGATATCTTGAATGAGCCTGTTGAAGTAGAAATAGCAATTCAGCGTATCATCTTCGGGTTGAATGATCAGGTCACGGTCCGGAGTGCAGATGGTGATCATATATTCATACTTATGCAGATGCTTGCTTAAATAATTCTCTTCAATGTAGGATTCAGCGGCATCTTCCGATCTGAAGTCAAATGGTGCGCGCTCAAGCAAGGTTGCAAGCTGGGTGTCGGCCACCATCTCCTCACAAACAGTGTTAAAAATATATTCGCTTAAAGGGTCCTCACCACTGGAAAGGTTTATGGATAATAGTTTTCTTTGCTCAGCTTCTTTACGGTCATTATAAAATGAAAGGATGGTCGTTCCGAGTATGGAGAACAGGAAGAGAAAAATGACGACGCTGGTAAAGCTGATCCTCGAGATGCCCTCTTTCGATATTGAAAGAAAATATGCCACAATAATGTAGGCCAGCAGGGGGATGAAGAGGATAAAATGGCAATCATCAAGGAAGTAGCAGACCATGAAATATATAGCTGCGATCACCAGGAAGAAGCCGAAATATATCACTGCCGACTTCTCTGCATGATGAATACCCAGGCCCAGGATGCGGTACGAAATAAGGAAGAAACTGAATATTAATATTGTCAGTATGCTCAGGGCAAGAAAGGAGTAAGGCGAGAGATAAAATATTTGGCTCAGGTTCATGGAAAATGTAGCATCCATGATGAGACTTTCTGATGCGGCAAGGAGCAGTCGATAGAATATGAAAATGTGCAGAAAGAGAGAAAAGATCAAAAAATAGCGCCTGATCGGTGGTTTGCGCTTTCTGAGGCCGGCATTATTGTAGGTCACGAAGAGCACGTAGGTGATGCAAAGCAAGGCGAGCGCATTGAAAAAGAAATCTCCGGGTGATGGAATAATATCGGAACTCGCAAAAGTGCCGGGTTTGAATAACTCACTATTGTAAAGTCCGGAGGGGATCTTAAAGATAAACATTAGCGCCCTGAGAATGATAATGTCTATAGTGTAGGCCAGTATGAGCAGCAGGTCCGACTTAAGAAAATTCCTGAACCTGAGGTAGAAGTGATATATTGCTGCAGCGATGGCGAGGAATGCAAGCGCATACAATACTAGAAGGATCATAGAGGCGGTCAGGCCAATAGCGTTGGTAGTGTTGAACTGCAGCGAGCATACCATGACGCCATCTTCAGTATAAATATTGGAACTGGCCTCTTCCGGGGAGATCTGTGTTTCAAGCGGTATTCGAAAGGCCCTGGCGTAGCGGTTTTCAAGGTATATATTCTGATAGGGGTATTCATTTTTGATAAGAAAAAGACCTGCCAGGCGTATATTCATGACCACAGTATCGCGATAGAAGTATTTCCCATTAGGCAGATCAATGATGTAAGCGTTTTTAAGCTGTGCGTTATATACCTCAGGCAGTGGAGCTGCATTGGCCGACCAGAACGTTAATGTATCAGAGGAATACTTGACAAAGAAGAACGAGAAGTTGGACCTGGGTTTGGTTCTCAAATAGACATCGGTCAGCGAGTCGTTATAAAGGTAGGCTGGCTGTGCGATGGTGTCGATGTGGTCCTGCAATAATTTATCTGCCTGCCAGAAGGCTTCCTGAAAATTATTCCTGACGTTTTCTTCAGACGTTCTCGTATATAACCCCCGTTCATATATAATAGATGTAAGTATAAAGATAAGAGCAAGTGAAAGAAACAGCAGCGATTTTCTCCCCAGGGACGTTTTTTTTGTGATTTCCTCCATATAAGTAACTGTAAAACAACTAATTATACAACGGCTTAAAATAAAGCCCTCTGATAAACGATTGTCCTTTTAAAGGGTTATTCCTCTATACAAGGGCAAAACGTCGCCAGCGGGGCTAAAAAGGCCTTAATCCGACTTTTTAAAGATATAGATTAAACTTGAATAATTCCTGTCTTTAAAAAACGCTTCAATATTTGATCGAATGCCAAAATATGCAGCGATCAAATTTTTTGATCTTTGGTTTTTATATTTTTCGCTGAGCATAGAAATATAGAATGCATCGAGCAGCATTGGTTTTATTTTGATCAGTTCGAAGCCATGATCATTCATGAGTAATTGAATCGATGCCGGGTTAAAATGATGAATATGCCTGGGCACATCCCAGGCAGCCCAGTAGCGTCCGTATCTTTTGGCGTCGTATGACATCATATTCGGAAGCGCTACAAACAACATGCCCTTTTCGTTCAGCAGCTTCCTAAACGTCATTATGCGTTCCTGTAAGGGATAAACGTGCTCAAGTACATGCCAGAGGCTGATGGCATCGAGGGAAGATTCAGGGATATTGTCAAGGCCGGATTCGTCCGTGACATTGAAATTGCAGTTATTGTTCGCCATGGCCCGGGCTGAAGGGTTGGGTTCAATACCGTAACAATTCCATCCGGTCTTTTCCATAGATCCGATGAATTCACCGGTACCGCAACCATAATCCAGGATGCTTTTTCCCTGGCAATATTTTTTTACAATGTTCTTTTTGTAAGAAAGGGTGTATATGCGGGAAAGGTGAAATAAACGATTTACCAGCCCCGCCGATGTTTTTGAGTGTGAAACATATTTGTTGGATTCATAATAGGGTCCAATGGAATCCGGCGAAGGCCTGGGATTGGTAAAATGAAACCCACACTTATCGCAGCGGCTGATTTGAAATTCTTCCTTTGAAATAAAATGATCGGTGCAATTAAGAAAAGCTGAAATGTTTTCCGAATTACATATGGCACAATGATTTAGAGTTTCCAATGTCATGGTTTCACGTGAAACAAAAAGGCAAATATAAGGCTAAATACGGAGGTGTGCGGTGGGAATACAATACAATTGTTATCGCTTTGTTTCACGTGGAACAAATACGGGTCAATTTCCCAAATATATGGCCAGAACGGAGATGTCTGCAGGGGAAACCCCGCTGATCCGGGCGGCCTGACCTATGGTCCTGGGGCGTATCTTCAATAATTTTTCCCTGGCCTCAAATGACAGGGAAGTGAGCTGCTCATAATTAATATCATCTTTTATAACCAGGTTTTCCAGCCTGCCGAGCTTGTTTGCCAGATCGCGCTCCTTATCGATATAACCCTGGTACTTGATCCTGATCTCCGCCTGCTCTATAATTTCATCATTCACGCCATCAAGTGATCCGATAAAGCCAGAAAGACGTTCGATGCTATTTATCAATTCCTTGAAATGCAGCTGCGGACGTAAAAGCAGGGTATCAATGCGTACTTTCTGCCTCAGGGGATCTGTTCCATTGGCCAGTAGCAGTTCATTAACACTTTCGGGAGCAGCACTCTCCTTTTTGCAAAAGCGGATGATCTTATCCAAAAGATCTTCTTTATGCCGCACCACTTCCATGCGCGATACATCGGCCAGGCCGATCTCATGGCCCAGGGGCGTCAATCTGAGATCCGCATTATCCTGCCTGAGCAGTATCCTGTATTCTGCCCTGGAAGTAAACATGCGGTAAGGTTCATCAACTCCCTTGGTGATCAGGTCATCTATCAGCACGCCTATATAAGCATCAGAACGCTGTAATGTAAACTCGCCAAGCTCCTGCAGTTTTCTGTGGGCATTGATGCCGGCCACCAAGCCCTGGGCGGCAGCCTCCTCATATCCGGTGGTTCCATTGATCTGGCCGGCAAAATATAAATTTTCAACCAGCTTGGTCTCAAGCGTGTATTTCAGCTGGACCGGCGGGAAGTAATCATATTCTATAGCATAACCGGGCCTGAAGATCTTCGCTTGCTCAAATCCGGGTATTTTTCTTAATGCAGCAAACTGAACTTCTTCAGGCAGCGATGACGAAAAGCCATTTAAATAATACTCTATCGTGGTCCAGCCCTCGGGCTCTACAAAGAGCTGATGCTGATCCTTTCCGGCAAAACGGTCTATCTTGTCTTCAATAGAGGGACAGTACCTGGGGCCAACGCCTTCAATACGTCCGGTGAACATCGGGGATTTTTCGAATCCTGTACGTAAAATATTATGGACCGCCTTACTTGTATAAGCAAGATAGCAGCTTCGTTGCTTTTTAAGCGCAGGGGTGTCGGTAAACGAGAACTTGGCCGGAACCGCATCTCCGGGCTGTTCCTCAAGCTTTGAGAAATCTATGGTCCTTCCATCGATACGTACGGGCGTTCCGGTTTTCATCCTTGAGGCTTCAAAACCGAGTTCTACAAGGCTTTCTGTAATGCCCTTTGAAGCATTCTCGCCCATCCGTCCTCCTGAGATCTTCTTTTCGCCTATATGCATGACACCGTTCAGGAATGTACCATTAGTTAGTATCACAGACCGGCTCTCGATCCGGTGTCCCATGGCTGTGCTGACCCCTTTGACCCTTCCGTCTTCAATATTAACTGATAAAACCATATCCTGCAGGAAGTCAAGATGCTCTATTTGCTCAAGCTGGCTTCGCCACTCCATAGAAAAGAGCATCCTGTCGCTTTGTGCCCTTGGGCTCCACATGGCCGGACCCTTGGATTTATTCAACATCCTGAACTGTATCATGGTCTTGTCAGTAACAATTCCAGACAATCCGCCAAGAGCATCTATCTCTCTGACAATCTGGCCTTTAGCAATTCCACCCATGGCGGGGTTGCATGACATCTGGGCCATATTCGACATGTTCATAGTGATCAATAGTACAGACGAACCCAGACGCGCAGCAGCGGCAGCTGCTTCACATCCGGAGTGGCCGGCACCAACAACAATCACATCATATTGATTGAACATCATCATTTTTAATAAGTCATCCGAAATTAAAACGGTAGCAAAGATAGATATTTATCTTCTTTAGCTGTCATGAGAAGCTTGTCGTTAGCCTCATGGTCGTCGTATCCACAGAGATGCAGTGTTCCATGAATGATCACCCTCAGAACTTCTTTCTCAGGAAGTTGCCCAAACTTTTGTGCATTTTCACTCGTCCTTTCAACACTGATAAAAACATCGCCCGAAACTTCTTCATCCGATTCGCTATAATCAAAAGCGATGACATCTGTCAGTGTGTCGCGCCCCAGAAATCGCTGATTTAATTCCAGGAGATAGTTGTCGTTACAGAAAATGAAATTAATAAAACCCGGCTTAAGCTTTTCTTCCTTTATAACCAAATTGATCCAGTCAATAATCTCTTGTTCGCGATCAAGTGTAAAGGAGACTTCCTCGGAGAAGAACTGTATCATGATATATGAGACAATAAATGATGAAGAAAAGTGATCAGACCTTTTCTTTTTTGGTCTGGTAGTACTCGTTGAAATGCGAGATACGTTTTTTCATCGCCTCATGACCGATACCTGATATACGGAAGAACATCTCTATGCTTCTTCCTTCATCAGTTACGACCATCTTGTCTGAAAGCGAGCGCATGAGGAAAATACCTCTGCCTTTTTCAGTGTCTGTTTCAATCTCGAGGTCCAGGGGATCAGGTACAACATCAGGGTCAAAACCCTTGCCTTCATCTTTCACTGTAAACGACAGGCCCTTTGGCTTTGATTCAAAAATGACGTGTATCTGTTTTGCGGGATCGTTTTGGTTGCCGTGTATAAGCGCATTCTGGAAAGCTTCGGTAAGTGCGATCAGGATATTTCCGAAATAAGTATCGTTGATATTATAATAGTCGCAGATTTCTTCAACAAAACGTTCTATAGAACTAATATTTTCCGGCCTGGATTCGAGCGTAAGTTTTTCCTTCCTACCCATAGCAATTACATTTATTTCCCAAAGTTATAAAAATATTCATTCACTTTACGCTTATAGTAAGGTTTTAGATTGGGCGGAACTGTTTTTAGGAGTTCAACTTCTTTTAATAATATTCTCTTATACTCTAAAAAATCATTAGGGTTACTATAATTTTGATTTTTTGCTTCTTTTGATTCCCGGCGCTCCTCTTTTTCTCTTTCCCGCATGGCTTTTTCATGCTTCAACAGGCGTGTATATATCTCTTCCTGACGCTTCATGGTTTCCTCTGTAAGCCGCTTGTTTACCAGGTCAAGCTCGGTTTTTTCCATGTCATCCATCAGTTTGTTGAGGCCTGCATCACCTGTTTCACCCTGTTTTTTTAATTCTTCAAGATATGATTGCATTTGCCTGCGCAAAGCCTCCTGTTCGGCGGCCATCCTGGCAAACTGTTCACTCATGGATTTCTTGCCATTTTGTCCCTGTTGCTGCATCCCGTCTTTGAGCTGCTGCAATTGCTGGTTCAGCTGCTTCTGCATCTGACTCATATTCTGTGGTATCTGGCTGGGGCTATTGCCTCCGGGGTTATCGCAGCTTGAGGAACCGGGCATTTCCATGTTTTGCATTTGCATTAACTTATCCAGTGCTTCGGCCAGGAGCAGGGCGAGGTTATTTACAGAGGTCATAACGTACTGCTGTGAGGCGGCAGCATCGCCCTTTTTACGCTTGTCGAGCCGATCATTGGCATCATCAATATTCTTGTTGATATTGTCCACCTCCTTGTTTACAAAGGGCTCAATAGCCATCTGTCTCTTGCTTAATGCATATAATGAATCCTCCACAATTTTCATATTGTCCCTGATCTCGTGCTGACGCTGGATTATTTCCTGATATTTCGGGTCGGCAATGTTGGTTTTGCCCAGGTCGAAAATAAGGTCTTCCTGATCGAATGAGATGACCAGCAGGTTTTCCAGTATCTCCCTCAGCGTGCGTATGTCTTCTGCATTAGCCTGCGCCTGCATTTGCATTTGCATGTTGAGGAGCATTTCGGACAGGCTTTTCATTCCTTCCTGTGCCTTCTTTTGCGCATCACCTGCCTTTTTCATGCTTCCATCCTGAAGCTCTTCCAGGCTTTTCTCCATGTCTTGCTGGATGCTTTCTTCCTGCTCTTCAGTAGCCTCCATCTTGTTCGGTTTCTCCAATTCGCTGTTCAGCTTTTCCAGCTCATCCATCTCTTCCCGGAGCTTTTCAAACGCTTCATTCAGGGCCTGCTGCTCTTCCGAGGCCTCTTCTTCGTCAGATTTCCTGTCTTCCGATTTTTCAGCCAATTCTTTCTGCTTTTCGGCCAGTTCGTTCAGTTTTTCTATGGTTTCTGTCAGCTTTTTATCAAACTCCAGTTGCTTAAACAGTTCAAGGCTGCGGTCAAGCTCCTCTTCTATTTCCGAAGCGCTTTTTTCCATTTGTTCAAGCATCTCATTTACATCTTCTTTAGCCACCTCTTCGAGCAACTTCTGAAGCTCCTCAAAAAGTTCCTTCATATCATCGTCCATGAGCTCCTCAAAAAGTTCCTGAAGCTGTTGCTGCTTTTGAAGGATGTCTTCATTTTGCTTTTTATACTCCTGCTCCCTGCTTGTTTTCTGGAGGTTTTTTTCCTGCAGCATCTCCATGCGCTGATGCAGCTGTTCCTGTTGGTTGAGCATATTCCTTATCTGCTCCTTGTCCTGCCAGCTCAGTGCCTCCTTATTGATCAGTTGCTTATTCAGCTTTTCCAGCTGGTTTTGCAGCATCCTGGCCTCATCGATGATATCTTCCATCTCATCTTTGATGTCGGCATTATCGGTATCAGTTTGTTCGGTGATCTCATCCAGGGAGGGAGCCCTGAACACCATGCGGTGCGACCGGCTGTTCTTATATCCAGTCACCCTGTCGTTATCCCACACTTCAAAATAGTAGGCAATTTCATCGCCGGGCCCGATAAAGAGCTGGCCAAGGTCAAAATGATGGAACACCATTTGCTTGGGAATGTCGCCAGAAAACGGAACGGCCTCACGGTAGACCTTGCCTTCCACGCGCGACGAGTCAAAATGGTTTAGAAACTCATAATTGAATGTCAGGGCTGTAAATCCGTAATCATCGCTTATCTGGCCTCGGAAATACAGGCGCTTCTCATATACAGAATCCCTGAATTCTTCAAAAATTGCTGTAGGGTATATGTCAGGAATGACTGTTATGGCATAGGCCAGGGTATCGGGGTTTACGAGGTGCTCATTTTGTGCGGAGATAGAGTATGCGATGCTCTCCATAAGTCTTTGCCTGTGTGTAAATGCATTTGAGTTTTCTGCGTCAAGCACGCGCAGGCTGTCATTGCTCCGAAAGCCTACCTGCCTGGTATCGCGGGTGATGATCTTCCACTGTATCCAGGTGCCTTCGGGAACAACAAAATCGCCGGTATTCTCAAAGCTTTCATCGCTCTTGCCCGTATATGAGGGATAATCCAGTGAAACCTCATAATTGATTATGATGGGTTTTGGCAAAACCTTCAGGTAGTAGGGGCCGAAGAAAAAATCTTCAGCCATGATGCT
>Ga0316201_10003635_pt1 | contig 11411 bp, 17 predicted proteins | sample CS6wburrow_MG_FD_204516 | JGI IMG/M metagenome (GOLD analysis project Ga0316201, IMG submission 204516) | Coastal sediment microbial communities from Delaware Bay, Delaware, United States - CS-6 worm burrow | ecosystem: Environmental > Aquatic > Marine > Coastal > Sediment | place: USA... | reverse complement strand
GGCGCCAGATTCACTGGCTACGGTGATCAGGGATCTTGGCCCTGCCGTCTGCTCACTATCGTCATTTGCAACCGGTGGCGTCGCTGCGAGAACCGTCGAGATAGCGACAACAACCAGCATGAGCAACGCCTCGAAGCGAATGGATGTCCTCAGTTTGCCAGGGGAGTAATTCTCGCTCAGTTCCGGCGTTAGCCAATACTTGTTAACCATGGCGAACACCAGCAGACCGGCTACACCCCCGAGCTTCCACAACAGAGTGTTGCCGTAAATCGTATCAAGTAATCCGTCGATTGATTGAATATGAATAGCCGCCATCAACGCGCCTGCTGCGAGCAGCGCGCCTACGCTCCACAGTGCGGCTTTAGCGAAGCCCTCAAGAATGCCAGGCGCATCGACGAGCGGCCCTTTGCGTAGCAGTCGCAACAGAACCCACAGCGAGGCAAACCAGAAGCCCGCCGTAGCCACATGCACTGCCATGCCAGGAATCAGCAGCAACGAGGGTTCCTGGCTGGCCGGGTGTCCCGTAACAACGCGGCTGACGACCAATAGCAGGGCGCCAATGCCCATCAATATTCTTTGCTGGAGCGTCGACATCGTCAGGAACAAGAAGCCGACAATAGCCAGCAGCAGGCTCATGCCGATAGTGGTTTGAAGCACAACATAAAGGTGGCGTGGCCGAAACGCATTGAGCCCGGTAATGCTGAACGTAGTCACGAGGAAGTAGCCAACGGCCGTAATGATGCCAAACCAGGCAACGCGGCGCGCGAGTCCGAATAGCCACGTGCCCAAGGACTCCGGTAGAGGTATAAGTGCCTGAAAGATAGCCAGGCCGACAGCAATCAGCACCAAGGCTATGAATACAGCGCGAACGACTTGTTCAAGTAATGCGAGCAACAATGCATCCACCAAGGGGGGCTCGGCGATGTCATCAGAAACACCGGTCGACGGCGCCGCAGACTGAATAACGTCCGGAGCAGCGCCTGGATTCTCCTTGTTGTCCGGTCCGGCTATGCCAAATCGAAACCCACCATTGATGGGATGGGCGTCGCCGGATAGCACGCTGAAGCTGACGACATAGGTGCCCGGCAGCAATTTATCGGCAAGGGCGAGCACGACGCGCTCACCGTTGCCCAGTGCCTCACTGCCTGTCTCTACTGCGTTGCCGTCCGGACCAATCAGTACCACTGTAACTGGAGTTACTGCCTGGCTGAAATTGAGAACAATCTCGTGCGGTGACGTATCCACCGTGGTGTCGGCCGGCGGACTTGAGTCTCTAAACTGGGCATGCGCCGACGCCCCTTGGCTCGCCAACACGAGCCAAATCGCAAGTAAGCTCGTCAACAATCGGCACGGTAAAGTTTTCGTCATCGGTGCTCATCCCCATGTGTGATTCGCAGCGTGATGAAGGAGAACGAACCAGCGACCGCAGTACCCTCGTTGATGACGGCGTGGGATTTCGCTTCCTGCGCTACAGCAAGCAACAGTGGGATGGCGAGAAGACGGGCAAACGTGCGATGGATCATAATCGGCTCCGTGTTCGAGAGGAATTGCGGGCGGTTGCCCTGCCTCTCAGTGTCCGCAGCCCAGTCTCTCGATCAGCGGGCAAAATCGGGCTTCTTCAGATGAGAGGCTCCCGTTTTCTTCCCACTCGTGAATGGCTGCTGCAATTCGCTTCTTGGTCGCGCGCAGCTCTTCGATTTGCCGACTAATCGCATCAAGACGTTGGCGCACGAGAGTTTCGACCTTACTGCATGGTGCATGGCCCTGCTCAACCGAATCAAAAATTGTCTTGATGTCGGCGATTTTCAATCCGAGATCCTGGGATTGCCGGATGAACTGCACTCGCTCGACATCAGCGGGCGAGAAGTAACGGTAGCCGTTGTGTGGGTCGCGTGTGGCGTGCAAGAGCCCGGCGCGTGAGTAATAGCGGATGGTCGCCGCCGTAACGCCGGCTTGTTCTGCCAGTTCGGAGACGTGCAAACCACCCGGAGTGGTGGCCTGAAAAGAGATTACATTGCTGTTTAACATCATTAGTGTCCTACGTTTCGTCGCAACAAGGTGGATTGGCGCATTGCGCCGGGCCGCGCTGGGCGGCGGTGACGAAGCGGTTGACCTAAATGCGGAAGCGCTGCGTTGTTAGGTAAACTGGCCGGTGTGAATCGGCTTGAGGTGGCGGATGAATTCGCTCGTTTGGAATGAAGTGCGCCACAGTAGGTATGGGCGGCGGAGTCGCCAGGACAGCAGCAACCACGTCCACTCGTTGACTCTTGGGCGCTTCACCGCCAGTGATCGCCAGCAGATCACAGCAGCACTCGGGTTCCGAAATCTCTGCCACTTCGTGGGCACCGTGGCAGTCAACCTGAACGGCGACAGAAGTCTCGGTGTCCTCTACCGGTGATCCGATCGCAAACACAGTACACGGCATGATCATGATGCCCAGCCACGCAACAACCGTGACATTCAGGAGCAATCCTGGTCGGGTCTTGCGTGCCGTGTTGCGATCGGGTCCTTGCATCTGGTTCCCCACGTCTACCGTTGTTGGGATCACATCCTGATTCTACGGTGGTCGACTACAAAAATGAACGAAATCAGCGGGATAGGCACCGAGGGATTCCCGCAAGTCGATTGGGGGTACTCCGTACTGCGCCTGTGGACGAATTACAGGCCGGCGGGATTACCGGTTCTCAATCTCAAGCCAGCGTGCGTAGATCTCGTCTGGCCAGAGGCTCTGGAAATAGGCAATAACCTCACGCGCCTCATCTTGGTTTAGTGCCGATCCGAAAGCCGGCATGACACCGCCCAGCGGTACGCCGCCGTTTTCGATGGTTCGTAGCAGCACCTCGGTCGGGTGATGCCAGGTGTGTGCCGTGCCGTTGAGCGGTGGCGGTGGGTAATGGCCACTGGCATCGGTCTTGCGCCAGTCCTCGGCCAGCCCTTGCCCCCACTCGCCGTGGCAGACCGCACAATGCTGGGCAAAGAGAGGTTTGCCGCGACTGACTTGCTCATGCGTGTACCACCTGCCCCCCACCAACGTCTCCGCCGGTTCCTCAGGTGCGCAAGCACTTAGACCGACGAGGATCGCACACCAAAAAGCAGCTCGGATAAGGTAATTCATGGCCGGTCTCCTGAAACCAGGTATTCGATTTGGCTGAGGCACGTTTGGGGCGTGCGCAGGAAGGGGTGATGATCGAGACCCTCAAGCGCGATGAGCGTCCATCGAGGCTGATCACCGGCGAGCTGTTTGATCGCGGCAAACGGTGCGATGTCGTCGTCCTGCCCATGGATCATCAAGACCTGCGTCCGCCCGCTGAGTCGACGCAACTCATCGGCGGCATCGTAGCGATACACGACTTCCCACAAGGAGGATGTCGACGAGCGCCAGGTGTGCTTGACCAGATCCTCGGCAACCTCGCGAGGAATGTCGCGACGAATATAAGGCAGCAGCCAGCCGAATACACGGCGCGTCAGAATGCAGGTGATCATGACGAGGAACACGTTGGTGTACAGGAAACCCCACTTTACCTTGCCTGAGCGCAAGTATCGGTACGCCGCTTCTTCGGAACCAAAGTACGGCATGCCGATAAGCACGAGATTCTCAACCTGGTCCCGGTGGCGCGCCGCATAGGCAACCGCAAGCAATGCGCCCAGGGAGTGGCCGACCAGCGTAATGGTACCAAGCGAATCCAGGGTAGCGTGCAATTCGGCCACGTGTCTCTCGACCGAGTAACGCGTCCAGGGTTTGGGGGAGGCGCCGAATCCCAGAAGATCCACCAGCACAACACGGTGACGTTCTGCCAGCGGCCCAATGCTGTGCGACCAGTAGCGTGTCGTGCCACCGAGTCCCGGGATGAAGACAATGGTCTTCTCCCCATCACCGTAACGCTCGACGTGCAGAGGCTGCGGTGCCTTGCTTCCCATGGTGCTAGGTGGCGTAAATGCCCGACAGCCCCATGAAACTCAGTGCCATCAAACCCATCACAATGAAGGTAATCCCGGTGCCTTCGAGGCCTTCGGGGACGTCCGCGTAGCGCAGCTTGTCGCGTATTCCGGCGAGCAGGATGATCGCCAGTGCCCACCCCGCGCCGCTGCCTAGGCCAAAAACGACACTCTCCAGAAGCTGGTAGTCACGCTGAATGCTGAAAAGGCTGCCGCCGAGGATCGCACAATTGACCGTGATCAACGGCAGGAATACGCCGAAGGCGTTGTAGAGCTTCGGGAAGTGCTTGTCGATCACCATCTCGAGAATCTGCACGGTCGCGGCGATCACGCCGATGTAGGCAATCAGACCAAGGGCGCTCATGTCGATCTCGGGGAGTCCGGCCCACGCAAGCGCGCCGGGCTGGAACAGGTAGGTATTCAAGAAAGTGTTCAGCGGCACCGTCACGCTCTGCACGATGAAGATGGCAACACCGGCACCGAGTGCCGCTTCCATGGATTTGGAGGTGGCGATCGCCGTGCAGATGCCGAGAAAGAACACCAGCATGATGTTCTCTGAGAACGCTGCCTGCAGGAAAAGCGCGAGATAATCGTTCATCACCGCTCCTTTCGCGCATTGTCGGCCGGTTTCGCAAATCGGTGCCCGGCCCAGATCAGAAGGCCGATGATGAAGAACGCACTCGGTGCCATGCGAAACAGACCAATCGGCTCGTACCACCCGCCGTTGGCTGCCGTCACGAACACCGACTCATCCAGCAAACTGCCCGCACCCAGAAGTTCGCGAATCGTGCCAACGATCGCCAGAACCAGCCCATAGCCCAAGCCGTTGCCGATGCCATCGACAAAACTGGGCCACACGGGCTTGTTCATGGCAACCGACTCGACGCGGGCCAGTACGATGCAGTTGGTGACGATCAAGAACACGTACACCGAAAGTCGCTTGCTGGTGTCCGGCGCAAAGGCCTTGAGAAGTTCATCGACAACGACCACGAAAGTGGCGATGACCACGATTTGCACGATCAGGCGGATGCTGGTTGGGATGCGGTTGCGAATCAGCGAGATGGCTGCATTGGCAAAGCCGGATACTGCGATCACCGCCGCCGCCATCAGCAATGACGGACGCAAGCCGACCGTCACGGCCAATGCCGAGCAGATGCCAAGCGCCTGTACCGTGATTGGGTTACGCGCGAGCAGTGGTTCCAGCAGGTATTGGCGAACCGTGCGCTCCATGGCCGTTAGCGAACTGGTCGTGTCGAGCTGTGCGTGTGAACGACTTTCCAGCCGTCCGTCGTACGGCGAAACAGGAAGGTCTCGTGACCACGATTGTGGATTTGCCGCCCGTCTTTCGTCACCGTGGCCTTGACCACGACGTCGGCGAGTGCCCACGCGAAGTTGCCTTCAACGTGAGTCTCGATATTGCTGAACGCAAGATCCAGTCCGTCCAGCACGTCGCCTTCCGGCTCGACATGGTGCTCGACGAGATCACGAAGGCCTTCGTTCTGACCGCCCGACTCGATAAAGCGCGCACCGTCCTGGCCTAGAAAATGTGTGTAGAACGGTGTGCCGTCCGCATTTTCCCAGCCGCTCTCGATCGCGTTGATGATCGCTTCGAGCTCCGCTGCATCATTTTCCTCGCTGGCGAGTGCAACACCTGGAGCGGTCAGAACCGCCAATAGGAGCAAAGTCAGTATGGGGTTTCTCTGTGGTCTCATGGGCTTACTCCTCTTTTCATGGAATTAATGGGCCGCGGCACCACGATTCAACCAGTTGTGAATCGGTACATAGATGACGCCGAAGTAGACGCCAAACAGGAAACTCTCAATGAGGCCCAGTGCCGCGGAAACAAAGCTGATCCAGGTAAACCCTGGCAGCACGAACTGCAAGAACTCGTGCATGTGCACCTGCTCTGGCAACAACAGCCCCCACAAGATGCAGATCACAAAAGACACGGCGAAAGTCAGGCCAAGGGCGAGGCTGACGGTTCTGATACGCAACATGATGTTCTCCTTGTTCAGGAACTCGGTGGTGTTGACACGTCCGTTCCGCTGGGAAGGTGGACGAGTCGTTCGATGGATTCGACGGCCAGAATGCCGGCCTGAGTACCCGCTTCGGCAGCACACAACGTGATGGCAGCGACAATGGCGTCGACATCATCTCCACTGGTATAGAGCACCAAGCGCGCATTAGCCTGCATGAGGTCGCGGCGAAAGTAGTTGGGATGCTCGCCGTAACCCTTGACGTGTTCGACGGTCACGCCGGGCACGCCACAGGTTCTCAGGTGTCCTTCAAGCGGTTTTAGCATCTGCACCGGCACAATGGCGGTAATTCGTTTGATGACCATGTCATTTCTCCTGCACTGGTATGGATGAACGGTTCAAGGCGGGCACGAATGCTGGCGTGCCTGCCATGTAGTGGCGATAGGTATCACCAAACTCATCGAGAGCAAGTTGCTCCTCGCGCCTCGCGAGGCGCACGTACACCCAGCAAAGAATCGGGAACATGACTAACGTCGGCAAGGTTGGCCACTGCAACAGGAACCCGAACATAATCAGCATGAAGCCGGTGTATTGCGGGTGACGGATCTTCTCGTAAAGACCCGTCCTCGCCAGCGCATCTTGTTGCTGGGCCGCGTGCAATACACGCCAGGCCGAGGCCAGCATCAGGAAGCCACCAACGATTACCACGTTGCTGGCGAGGTGCAGCGGATCAAAGTGCGGATTGATGTCCCAGCCAATCATCGTGCTCCAAAGGTGGCCGGAGTCGTGACTTAGAAAATCCGTGCCGGGAAACCGACTTTGCAGCCAGCCAGAGAACAGGTAGATCGTTAGAGGAAAACCGTACATTTCGGTAAACAACGCAATCACAAAGGCCGAAAAAGCCCCAAGGCTACGCCAATCACGAGGTGTCTTCGGCTTGGTAAAGCTGAAGGCGAAGATAATGAAGACTGCCGAGTTAATGATCACTAAGGTCCACAGACCATAGTCGCCAGCGCTACTCATGACTGATCCTCCCGGCGGTGATCGTGATCCCCATCGCCGTGGCTGTGACTCCCATGACTGCCGTGCATGAAGATGTGCATCACTGGACACAACAACAAGATCAAGAACGGCAATGCGTACAGAAAATGTGCGCGATGCTCAGCAAGCAGGAAATAGAGAACAGCGGCGATCAAACCGATCGCCGCCAACCCGTTGGTAGAAAGCCAAAAACTGTCATTCGAAGTACTCATCATCGACGCTCCGATTACTCGTGCTCGTGACTTCCCGATTCTTCTCGAGCAGCGCCATGCTCCATCATCTGCTGCATCATCATTTGCATCATGGAAATTTCACGCTCGATGTACATGTGGCGCTTAGCCATGGCATTGATTTGCTTGCACTGAGTCGTGTCTTCCTTGCACATTGGCGCAATGGCCTTTTGGTCAGCGCCATGCATGGCTCCACCCATCGCATGACCGCTGTTCATGCTTACTGGCATGGCGTTCATCATCCCCATCATTTGCCGCATTTCCTGCATGTGCTCGTCCATAAGTTGCTTGCGAATCTGGGGGTCATCCGAGGCTTGCAGTTTCGACATGGTCGCCTTCATCATTTCCATGTGCTGGGCCATTTTCTGCTGGACTTCCGCCCTCTCGGCCCATCCCTTTTCGATCTCGGCGACCGGGTCTGTCTCGGCAAAAGCCGGACCGCCAAGCATGGCGATCGCTATCGCTACTGCTATCAGTTTTCTGTTCATTACTATTCTCCTAGCTGTGGGGCACCCGGCCCCGTCTATTCCACAATTAACTTGCCGCGCAGCATCCCCATTTGGCAGGCGAACTCGAATTCGCCGGCGTCATGAGGCGTGAACTCCACGGCAACCGTTTCACCAGCAGGCAACCGTGCGCTTTGTTCGAAATCCGGTAGCAACACCATCTCCGAACAAGATGCGGTTTCCTCTCTGCGAAAATTGAGCCGGACCGGCCGGTCTTTCTCGAGGACGATGACGTCGGGCGTGTAACCGCCCTTAACCAGGATCATCACTTCCTGGTGGCCGGAACTGGTTTTGGAGGCGCGGGTTCCCTTGTCTTTCTTCATCCAGAAGAACCAGACGATGAAGACGATCAGGGCGAACCCGAGTACGGTGACAATGATGCGATCGGGGGTCATGCCGCACCTCCTTTGGGTTTGAAGTAACGCAGCCGATTGGCATTGGTGACCACGGTCACCGAGCTAAAGGCCATGGCGGCGGCTGCAATCAATGGCGAGAGCAACAGTCCGGTGAAGGGATACAGCACGCCCATCGCCACCGGGATGCCCAGCACGTTGTAGATAAAGGCGCCGAACAGGTTCTGGCGCACGTTGCGCATGGTGGCGCGCGAGATCTGCATCGCCGTGACCACACCGTTCAGGCTGCCCTTAATGAGGGTGATGTCACTGGCTTCGATGGCAACATCAGTACCGGTACCGATAGCCATGCCGACATCCGCCTGTGCCAGCGCCGGCGCATCGTTGATACCGTCACCGACCATGGCAACCACCCTGCCCTCGAGCTGCAGCTTCTTGACCTCGTGGGCCTTCTCCTGCGGCAGCACGTCGGCGAGAACACGCTCGATGCCAACTCGTTTGGCAATGGCATTGGCGGTGCGTTCGTTATCGCCGGTGATCATCACAACCTCGAGGCCCATTGCCTGTAGGGCGTGCACCGCATTCACCGAGTCTTTTTTGACTGTGTCCGCTACTGCGATCAGGCCGGCGGCCTGATTGTCGATCGCAACGTACATGGGCGTCTTGCCGTCGGCGGCGAGGCGCTCCCAGTCGGCCGTCAGGTCGGTCGAGTCGATGCCACGATCACGTAACAACTTGGCATTGCCAAGCAGCAGCTCGCGGCCATCGACCCGTCCGTAGACGCCATGCCCTGGAATGGCAGCAAAGTCCACCGCCGCGGTGAGCGTCAGGTGCCGAGCCTCTGCACCGCGCACGATCGCTTCGCCCAGGGGATGTTCGGAGCCTTTCTCCAGCGTTGCGGTCAACGCCAGCAATTCGCTGTCATCGAAGTCATCCAGACTGATAACGTCAGTTAGTTCGGGTTCGCCTTTGGTAATCGTGCCGGTCTTATCGAGCACGATTGCGTTCAGCCGCTTGGCCGTTTGCAACGCGTCACCGGAACGAATCAGGATGCCGTTCTCGGCGCCCTTACCAATGCCTACCGTGAGGGACGTCGGTGTCGCCAGCCCGAGGGCGCAGGGGCAGGCAATAATCAATGTCGTCACCAGCACGATGATGCTGAAGACGATGCGCGGCTCAGGACCAACGTTGTACCAGGCAATAAAGGCCAGCAGGCCAAGGATCATCACGGTCGGTACGAAGTACGCCGCCACCTGGTCCACGACACGCTGGATCGGCGCTTTCGAGCCCTGCGCGTCCTGCACCATACGAATGATGTTGGAGAGCGCCGTGTCCTTGCCGACGCGCGTTGCCTCGAACGTGAAGGAGCCCGTCTTGTTGAGCGTCGCACCAATGACCTCGTCGCCCTCGACTTTTTCAACCGGGATGGATTCGCCGGTAATCATGGATTCATCGAGGCTGCTTGAGCCCTTGACCACAACACCATCGACCGGGACCTTGTCGCCCGGGCGTACGACGACGTGATCGCCAACCACGACTTCCTCGACCGGGATGTCGACTTCCTTACCGTCGCGCACGACGCGCGCCGTCTTTGCCTGCAAACCGACCAGTTTCTTAATCGCCTCCGAGGTCTTGCCCTTGGCCTTAACCTCAAGCGCCATGCCTAAGACGACCAGCGCGACCACCACGGTCGAGACATCCCAGAATGCCTCGGCCAGCGCCTGGCTCGGGAACCACTGTGGGAACATCACAGCGACCGCCGAGTAGACGAAGGCAGCCGTGATGCCGGAGGCGATCAGTGTGTGCATATTGGCGGTCCGGTGTTTCAGTGCCGCCCACATGCCGGTGTAAAACTGCGAGCCAGACCACACGAGGACCGGTAGTGTCAGTAGGCCAAGCAGACCCCAAACGATGCGGCGGTTATCACTGCCCATCGGCATCCACTCACGCAGCCCTGGGATGAAGTCGGGGTAGCTGAAGAACATCACCGGGATCGAGACAATCGTCGCGAACCAGAACTTGCGCATCAGTCCGCGGTATTCCTCGGCTTGTTCCTCGGCATGCTGATCGACACTTTCTTCGCTGTCGGCCGTTGCCGGCACTAGTTCATAGCCGCTGTCAGCCACAGCGCTAGCAAGGTCCTCAAGGCTTGCCTGGCCGGGCTGGTACTCGATGTCGACTTCCGATGTCGCCACGTTGAGATTGGCCGCGGCTACGCCCGGCGTGCGAAGCAATGCCCCTTCAACCTGACTGACGCAGGAGGCGCATCGCAATCCCTTAACGCTCATGCGCAGTTTCGCCGTGCCCGGTTCAAAGCCTTCCTCGCGGATGGCCCCGAGCAGATCTCGTGGGCTGGCAGTCTCCGGGTCGTAGTCAATCATCGCGAGTTTCTCCATGAGGTTGATGCGCGCTTTGGACACGCCCGGCACGCGCCGCAGTGCGACCTGCACACGCTTGGTGCAATGCACGCAGGTCATGCCATCGATTGACAAGCTAAGCGTTGCCATCTTTATTCTCCGGAGTGTTGTTGTAGTGGGTGCCGATCTCCAGCCGATGCGCGCCGACGAACGTGTACGGCGGTATCACCAGGTTTGTGGGCGCCGGGACGTGCTTGACCACGCGACCGGCGAGATCGAAGCGCGAACCGTGACAGGGGCAGAAAAAGCCACCGATCCATGGGCGCAATGAGCGCGCCGCGTCCGGCTGCGGCTCGTACAGCGGTACACAACCCAAGTGCGTGCACAATGCAATCGCGACGAAGTACTCGTCACTGATGGATCGTGTTGCGTTGCGCGCGTAGTGGGGTTGCTGAGTTACCACTTCGGACGTGGGGTCACGCAACTCGGCAAGCCAGGCCACGCTCTCCATGCGCCGCAGGGCCTCTTCGGTCCTGCGTACAACCCAGACCGGTTTTCCGCGCCAGGTGACGGTAATGCGTTCGCCCGGACGAATGAGCGACAAGTCAACCTGCACCGGACCACCCTCGGCGCTGGCGCGCGCACTCGGTTGCAGCGATGCGAGGAACGGGTACGCCGCCAGGCCGATGCCGACACTTGCCACGGTTGCCGTCGCGACCATCAGAAAGTGACGACGCCTTTGGGCGCGCTCGTCCTCACGCATGGCCGATGTCGATGGCGCGGTGGAAAGTCGTTGTTTGTGGTGTTGAACTGTCACTGAAAAACCTCTTGAAAGAACGGGAAAACGTCCGTGTCACACGAGGGTCTTCTAAGTCAGGTACACGCAATGCCGGATATGAAGAGGAACCGCAGCCGCCGAAACGCAATCCCTAGGACGCACAGGGGATATGTTTGGAGAGTCGATGGCGAAATCGAGATAGTCGATACCGACAGCTACAGGGGATTCAAATTG
>Ga0316201_10003634_pt1 | contig 11411 bp, 13 predicted proteins | sample CS6wburrow_MG_FD_204516 | JGI IMG/M metagenome (GOLD analysis project Ga0316201, IMG submission 204516) | Coastal sediment microbial communities from Delaware Bay, Delaware, United States - CS-6 worm burrow | ecosystem: Environmental > Aquatic > Marine > Coastal > Sediment | place: USA... | reverse complement strand
ATCCGTATACCGTTGACGGAGCACCAGTTGCTCTCTTGCAAGACCGTAACTTCGACGGCTCTATCGTGGCGAACGATGGTGATAAGGTTTATCTCTACGTCGGTATGCGGCGCGGTGGCAAAGCGTATTACGCGCTAGATATCACTAATCCCGAGAAGCCGCGCCTGATGTGGACGATCGAGAAGAGCGGAGATTTCGCGGAACTCGGTTACACGTTTTCGAATCCGCGTGTAGGGCTCATCAACTCTGCGAACGGACCTCGAGCGGTAGTGATGTTCGCCGGCGGTTACGACATGAACAAGGACACGCGTGGCGTGGTTGGCACCGACGATTCAGAAGGTAATGCGATATACATTGTTGATGCCGAGACGGGCGAGCTGATCTGGAAAGCACGTGGTGGCAACGGTGGTTCAGCAACGGTATTCGAGCACCCGAAACTCGTCGACAGTATTCCTTCGACGCTCGCCGCAGCGGATACGGATGGTGACGGTCTTACGGACCGCATTGTTGTTGGCGATACGGGCGGTAACGTCTGGCGTGCCGATATCCAGGGTCCTGATACTGCGGAGTGGAAACTGACACTGCTCGCCTCCCTCGGCCGCCACACGAGTGGCGCCATGGGCATAATTTCTGATCGCCGTTTCTTCCATCGCCCGGACATCGTCCCAAGCAAGGACGGTAATGGAATGTTCGACGCCGTTGTTATTGGTTCTGGCAACCGACCCAATCCGCTCGATACGGATGGCATGACTGTTAACTTCATGTTCATGCTCAAGGATCGCCATACCGCACCGGGCAGCGGCGTCGACGAAAACGTTCAATTAATTGAACTCGGGGACGTTACAAGCAATTGCCTGCAATCGGACACTCCCTGTGCAGTTGACTTGAGCAAGGGGTGGCGTCTGATGCTTGAGGAACCCGGCGAGAAGGTTTTGGCGACGCCGCTTACGATTGTAGGCAAGGTGTTCTTTACGTCTTACCTTCCGCAAAACGATGGTGGCGCAACATCGTGCTCACCGAGTGAAGGTTCTGGCCGCCTGTATGCAGTCTCCCTGCAGGATGCGACATCGGTAATCAACTACGACACTAGTGATGACGATCCGGATAATCCGGACCAGCCGACGAGCAAGAGTGATCGCAGTGTCGAACTGCGGTCTCTCGGCATTCCTTCGGAGGTTGTCTCCGTACCGCCCAACAAGATCCTGCGGCCCGACTTGCAAATCGATAACGTCGATGCAACGACGCGCTGGCGCACTTTCTGGTACCTGGCCGAAGATGAGGATTTGTAAGAACGATGAATAAGAATCCAGCGAAATCAAGAAATGTTCAGCGTGGCTTGTCACTGATCGAGTTGATGATCGTGGTGACGATCATCGCCATCCTTTCGGCGTTCGCCTACCCCTCATATGAGCGCTATGTGATCAAGGCGAAGCGATCAATCGCACAGAATTCGCTGCTTCAGGTCGCCGACCGTCAGCAGCAGTTCTTCATGGACAACAAGCGTTTTGCCGCGGACATAACCGACCTCGGCTTTCCCGCTGATCCGTATATCGTGGACGACGACGGTGCAACAACGGTGGCGGGCGATGTGGACGCCGTATATTCATTGTCTCTTTCAAACGTCACGGATACCACCTGGACTGCGACGGCCGCCCCGCTACACGGTCAGTTATCACGCGACACCTACTGCGGCAGCCTGAATATTACTCACACTGGCGCCAAAGGTAAGTCAGGCGCTTCGGACGATTGCTGGTAGTTTGATCCTACAGGGCCGCCAGCACGCGTTGCAGGCGGTCTTTCACGTCTGACGCGAGCGGCGCGACGCCAGGATCTTTCACCAGAGACAAGACACTCTCGGGGTCCATGAAATCGACGTGGACCTTGTCGCTTGCGTCTTCGCGCACGAGCACATTGCACGGCAGCAACAGGCCGATATCTTCCACAGCAGAGATGGCCTGGAAAGCGAGTGCCGGGTTGCAGGCGCCGAGGATTCGGTAGCGCGGCATATCCTTGTCCAGCTTTGCTTTCATCTTGGCCGCGACATCAATGTCCGACAACACGCCAAAGCCTTCTTTCTCGAGTTCCGCCGTCACTTTCTCGATAGCGTCATCGAACGACACGTCGACAACCTTGCCGAAGCCAAAATCAGAATTCATCATTTTAGTCCTTACCTGAACAGTCGGTAGATCCGCAGTAAATATCGTGTAGCAGATTAATTATTTTATCTGTCGGGCCCTTTGCGAGGGAATAATAAATCGTCTGGGATTCGCGCCGCGTCTCAACAAGCCCTTGCTGCCGCAGGCGCGCCAATTGCTGGGATAGCGCCGACTGACTCAAGGGAACAATCGTGTTGAGATCGCTAACCGAGCGTTCGCCCTCTGCGAGAACGCAGAGAATCATCAAGCGGCTTTCATTGCCCAGCGCCTTCATCAGGCCTGCTGCATCCGTCGCATGTTCCTGCATTTGACTGAATGGCGGCAAATTACGCGTGGAATTGTTCATAAGGCCACTAATATAAGGAATATTATATTAGAAGTCTATAATTTAGTGTTTACTGCATTACTGGTCGTTGCTCAATGGGACCAGCGCTTCACCAGTCAGTATATCTATTGGCTCTCATACCCCACTTTGCTCCTCACTCTTGTTATATAATCGCCGGCCACCGCCGGGCCCAGCGTTCGGTTGAATATCGCAAACAAGCTCCGGAGCAGTAAGTTGAGTCGGGACCAGAAATTTTTTGATATGTATTCCCTTGTTATCGGCGTCCTCGTTGTGGCCGCTATCGGTATCTACATCCTGGCGGCAAAAATGTCGGAGTCTACGCAGGAAGTGTATACGCGCGAAACAGCGGAATACCAGGCAGCGATAGTAGAACGGATCGCCCCGGTTGGGCAGGTCTATCTGCCCGGCGAGGAGCAACAGGCTAACGCGCCAGTTGTCGAGGCAGCCGCTGAACCCGAGCCCGTAGCCACAGCGATGACCGGCCCGCAGGTTTACAACACTGCCTGCCTTGCCTGTCACGCTACCGGTGTGGGTGGCGCCCCGATTGTCGGAGATACCGCGCAATGGACAGACCGTATTGCACAAGGCGTTGATGTGCTCAAGCAGCATGCGGTGGAGGGCTTTACCGGCTCAGCGGGCTACATGCCTGCAAAGGGTGGCCGTATGGACCTGTCTGATGACGAGGTGGCCAACGCCGTCGACTATATGGTCGGCGAATCGTCATAAAGACGATACTGGGCCCCGGGGGCCTTTCACAGCCGCCTGTCTAAACACCTTAGAGATAGCGCCTCCGCTACGTGTGGGGGCGCTATCGTTTTTTGCCCGGCGAGATCTGCGATTGTTCTCGCTACGCGGCGCAGACGCTGGTGCGCCCGCGCCGACAGGTTGAAGCGCTCGGCCGCGCTTTCGAGGAGCGACCAGCAGGTGTCGTCAATCGCGCAAACAGCTGCGAGCTGCTCGCCTTCAAGTCGCGAATTGGCGCAGCCCGCGCGCCTTATTTGCAATTGCCATGCCTCGGCAACCCGCTCCGCAACAACTGAACTGGTTTCGCCACCAGGGGCGCTATCTCGCAGAATCTCCGTCGACGGTCGCGGAACCTCAACGTGAAGGTCTATGCGATCAAGGAGAGGACCTGACACCTTATTCCGGTAAGTAACTACACGGTCGGCGCTGCAACGGCAGTCCGACTGCTCATCGCCAAGATACCCGCACGGGCAGGGGTTCATGGCAGCAATGAGCTGAAATCGGGCCGGGAAATCTGCGTGCATGCCAGCACGAGCAATGGTGATGGAACCCGTTTCCATGGGCTCGCGCAGTACCTCGAGAACATTGCGATTAAACTCGGGCAGTTCGTCGAGAAACAGCACGCCATTGTGAGCCCGAGACACCTCACCCGGTGAAAGCTTCGGCCCACCACCAACGAGTGCCGCCGCGGAAGCCGTATGATGCGGTGACCGGAATGGTCGTTTGTTCCACTCAGACGTATCGACGGCAACCCCGGCGAGCGAGTTTATGGCCGCTGTTTCCAGCGCCTCGGACATCGAAAGATTCGGCAGCAGGCCGGGCAACCGACGTGCAAGCATGCTCTTGCCCGTGCCCGGCGGTCCGACGAACAACAGATTGTGGTTACCCGCTGCTGCAATCTCCAGCGCGCGCTTGGCCTGCAGCTGTCCTTTCACGTCAGCAAGATCGGCGCCACACCGCTTATTCCCGGGCAGCTCTGCTCTCGACTTCTGCTTAATCGGCGTTCGCCCGGCGAGATGCTCGGCCACATCGCGCAAGCTCGATGCACCAATGACTTGGGCACCGGCGAGCGCCGCCTCGGCGGCATTTTCCTGCGGTACAATAACCCGGTGCCCCGCCTCATGCGCCTTGATGACTGCCGGCAGCAATCCGACCACGGGCCGCAAATCACCGTTCAGCGCCAGCTCCCCATAGCACTCCACCTGTTGCAGTGCGTCGACAGGAAACTGCTTGCGAGCAGCGAGAATGCCCAGCGCGATAGCAAGATCAAATCGACCCCCCGTCTTGCGCATTTCTGCGGGGCCAAGGCTGATCGTGATGCGTTGCTGTGGAAACTCGAAGCCCGAACTCATCAGCGCGCCGCGCACACGATCTTTACTCTCGCGGACCGCCGTCTCCGCCAGGCCGACAATCGTAAACGCGGGCAGGCCTCCCGAGAGGAAAACTTCGATCGTGACAAGGGGTGCCTCGGTGCCGTACTGGGCGCGGCAACGCAGTATTGCGAGGTTCATCAGGCCCTCCCTGGCCATGCTGGAGCCTGGTTTGCGCGCTCCTACGGTTTATCCAGTTCCTGCAGTCGTGCTTCGAGCGCCTCGAGCTTATCCCGGGTCTTCGCCAAAACAGCCTCCTGGACTTCGAACTCCTCGCGGGTCACCAGGTCGAGCTTGCTCAGCGACGAACGCAGAACGGATCGAAAATTTTTCTCGAGATCCTCACGTATCGAACGCAGTCCCTCGGGCACAGCGTCAGCCAGCTTCCTGGCAATACTTTCTACAGAGTCATCATTCATAACGATTTGATACCTGAGCTTCGATCAAATGACCAGCTGCAATTACCGAGAGCTTTAGCAATAAATGCGGGTGCCAAAACGGGGCAAGCACTATTTTCAGTGCACCACGAGAGTGCGGGCGCCAAACAGCGTTTTCGGCAAGATGCTGATATTCCATTAAATAATCACATTGGCACGGTTTCTGCTTAGTACGAGGTGAATAAATTAGCGTCACTACTTTACTTCGGAGCAAGTACATGAAAATTGCAAGATTCACCCTTCCACTACTGCTATTGGCCGGTACCGCGCAGGCCGATCTATCCGCCAATCTCGGCTTTGCGAGCGAGTACCACTACCGCGGCATTTTCCAGAAGAACTCGTCCGCCAGCGGCGGACTCGATTATGAGGCCGGTGGATTCTATGCCGGCACATGGGCGGCCGACGTCGGCGACGGTCTCGAGGTCGATGGCTACTTCGGTTACGCCAGCGAACTCGGCGGAATCGATCTCAGCATCGGCTATACCGGCTACTTCTACACGGGTGACTTTGATGACACCTATCAGGAAATTAACTTCGGCACCGGATTCGGTCCTCTATCGCTCGATATCGCCGTTGGCGAGTACGACAACTTCGACGGCCCCACTCAGGACTACACCTATTACGCCCTCACGTTGGCCGGCGAGTCCGGCCTGTACGGGACCCTGGCCGGTTTTTCGCAGGACTTCGAAGGTGAGTATCTCGAGCTCGGTTACGGTGCGACGGTTGCCGATATTGATCTCGGGATCGCCTTGATCTTCGCTAACGAAGACCTGGTCGGTGACGACGAGGAGTCAATCGTTTTCACCATCGGCAAGTCGTTCGACCTGTAGGGAGCTCACCATGAAAATGATCACGGCAATCATCAAGCCGTTCAAACTCGACGACGTCCGCGAGGCCGTCGCCGATATCGGCATTCAGGGAATAACTGTCACCGAAGTGAAAGGCTTCGGCCGCCAGCGTGGCCACACGGAGCTTTACCGCGGTGCAGAGTACGTCGTCGATTTCCTGCCCAAAGCCAAAATCGAACTGGCAGTCACCGACGATGTGACCGAGCAGGTCGTAGAAGCCATCGCCAACACGGCACGCACCGGGAAGATAGGTGACGGGAAGATCTTCGTTACCGACCTGGTCGAGGCCATTCGTATTCGTACCGGTGAGACCGGCGCTGAAGCCGTTTAGGGAGGACACATCATGGATACAACCCAGGTAGCAGCGCAGGTTACTGAACTCTCCTACGCGCTCGACACTTTCTATTTCCTTGTCATGGGCGCGCTCGTCATGTGGATGGCAGCGGGCTTCACGATGCTCGAGGCCGGCCTCGTACGCGCTAAAAACACGGCGGAAATTCTGACCAAAAACGTAGGCCTCTATTCGATCGCCTGCATCATGTACATGTTGTGTGGTTACGCAATCATGTACCCGGGGCAGTTCGAGGGCGGGGTATTCCAGAGCCTGACAACTATTGGCAGCGGCCTGCTGACATCGAGCGACAACGCAGCGTCCGATGTCATCGCCAGTGGCGGGGATACCTATTACTCAAACCTCTCGGACTTCTTCTTTCAGGTAGTGTTTGTCGCAACGGCAATGTCCATCGTGTCGGGCGCCGTGGCGGAACGGATGAAGCTGTGGTCCTTCTTTGCTTTTTCCGTCGTGCTGACCGGTTTCATTTACCCGGTGCAGGGCTTCTGGAAATGGGGTGGTGGTTTCCTGGACCAGGCAGGGTTTCTCGATTTTGCCGGTTCGGGTGTCGTACATCTGTGTGGCGCCGCCGCCGCTCTTGCAGGTGTACTCCTGCTTGGCGCACGCAAAGGCAAGTACGGCGCCAAGGGCCAGGTCAACGCCATACCCGGTTCCAACCTGCCCCTCGCCGCGCTTGGTACCTTGATTCTCTGGCTGGGCTGGTTCGGCTTTAACGGCGGCTCTGAACTGAAGGTGTCCGATGTCGGCGAAGCGAACTCGGTTGCACTGGTGTTCGTCAATACGAATATGGCTGCGGCCGGTGGTCTGGTATTCGCTTTGCTGCTTTCCAGGCTCTGGTTTGGCAAAGCGGATCTCACAATGGCGCTCAACGGTGCACTGGCGGGTCTTGTTGCGATCACGGCTGAACCGCTTACGCCGGAGCCGATTATGGCTACCATAATAGGTGCCATCGGCGGCCTGCTCGTCGTGGGTTCCATCGTGACCCTCGATAAACTCAAGATTGACGATCCTGTCGGTGCTATCTCAGTGCATGGCGTCGTTGGCATATGGGGCCTTCTTGCGGTTTGCCTGACCAACGACGAAGCGTCACTGATCGCCCAGATCAAGGGTATCTTTTCGATCTTCTTATGGGTGTTCCTTGCAAGCCTCGCGGTCTGGTTCCTGCTCAAGAAAACCGTCGGCATCAGGGTTTCGGAGGAAGAGGAGTACGAAGGCGTGGATATAGGGGAATGTGGGCTGGAGGCCTATCCTGAATTCACCTCTGCGGAATAACTTGACATAATCTCTTGAGGGCGGGCAGCAATGCCCGCCCTTTCTTATTTCGCCAGGGAAACCAATTTTGCGGTGTGATCATTATCACAGCCAATTCGCACGTATCATGGTGTAATGTTATTTGCTTCAATACCTTATGAAAGACACACCCTGTCAGAAAGGACGTCGATGAAAGGCAAGCGGATAGTTCTCACATGCACGATAGCGGCGCTGACAGTGTCGATGGGCGCAATGGCCAACGAAATCTACAAATGGACCGACGCCGACGGCAACGTGCACTACGAAGATCGCCCGACGGGTGCCGCCACCGAGGTACGCCTCGATTTGACGTATCGCTCGACTGACCGGAGCGCCGTGCAGAAGCGTATTCAGTCCAGCGTCGACGCACAGACGGCTCGCGATGAGGCACGATCTGCTGCCGAGATTGCCGAGCAGGAAGCGGCCGAGGACGCTGCCGCCGAACAACAGCGAAAAGAACGCTGTGAACGGTCGCGCGCACGCCTTGAGACCTATTTGCAGGCGCGGCGAGTGTATCGGACAGACGAAAACGGCGAGCGCGTCTACCTTGACGACACGCAACGCGATGAGGCCCGCCGGAAAGCTGAAGAACAGATCGCCGAATTCTGTTCCTGAACGCGACTAGCGCCCAAGCGTCGCGCGCTCGCGGGCGCTACAATGTCCGCATCAGTTGAAGGAACGCGCGCTTGACTGCAGCCCCTACTCCAACCCGCGAAGACACCCAGGTCTACCTGCCTGATTTTTGTGCAGCAGGCACATTATTCATTATCCTGATCGTCGCGGAACTCCTGGCCATTGTGCTCACGCTGGCAGCACACGGACCCGACGGGCAATTCCTGCTCCAGTTGTCGAAAATTTCCTTCTTCGTTCTGTGGCTCGCACTGCTCGGCTCGGCAGTTATGTGCCCGCTGCGCAACTGGCTCGAGCAGGCAGGGAAAACTCGCGCGTTCCTTTTGAGTTTCGTCATTCTCGAAGTCACGTGCCTCATCGTCGCGGAGCTTTCCTGGCAGCTGGTGTGGCGGTTCGGAGGTGTAGCGGTTATCGATGAACCTCATGCGGAGTTCCTTCTGCGCACGTTTGCCATCAGCTCCATATTCATCGCTTTGAGCATGCGCTATCTGTATGTCTCAAGTGAGTGGCGGCGCAGCGTGGTGCTCGAGGCACAAGCGCGCATCACTGCATTGCAGGCGCTGATACGTCCGCACTTCCTGTTTAACAGCATGAATACAATCGCGTCGCTCACCCGCACCAATCCACGCCAGGCCGAAGAGGCCGTCGAAGATTTGTCCGACCTGCTGCGCGCCAGCCTGTCTACTGCGCGGGATCGTACGAGTCTCAAGGAAGAACTCGAGGTTGCGGAATGCTACCAGCGCATCGAAAAATTGCGCCTCGGTGATCGCCTGAGCGTCCTTTGGGATACTGACGAGCTGCCGATGCACGCGCAAATTCCGAGCCTGACGATTCAGCCGCTTGTCGAAAACGCGATCAACCACGGTATTGAACTATTACCGGATGGCGGCGAGGTCACCGTAACTGGAATGAGGGATGGCCGGTATCTGCAAATCGCTGTTTCGAATCCGGTTGCGCCCGGCGAAGCGCGCGGCGAGGACGGCAACAAGATGGCAATGGATAATATTCGCCAGCGGTTCGATCTTGCCTATGGCAATAAAGCATCAGTCAGTATCGACGACAGTAATGAACGCTATACCGTGACCCTGCGATTCCCCTTCGAAGAGGTCGTATCGTGAAAGTCCTGATCGTCGATGACGAACGACCTGCACGTGACCGGCTGCAGCAGATCCTGGCGGAGGAAGATGGATACAAGGTGGTTGGCGAGGCCGGAAATGGTCGCGAGGCGCTGGCCCTTGCGGCCAGGCTCAAACCCGACATCGTACTTCTCGACATTCGCATGCCGGGAATGGAGGGCGTCGAGACGGCACACCATTTGAATGCTATGGAGCCGCCGCCCGCCGTGGTGTTTACAACCGCATATGACGAATACGCGGTTGAAGCATTCGAGGCTCGCGCCATTGGTTATGTCCTCAAGCCAGTACGTCGCGCACGCCTGACGGCCGCGCTCGAGCATGCTGCGCGCTTCGCGCGCAGCGCTTTATCCGAAGCTGCCGCCGAGGCCAATCTTGGCAGGCAACGCAAACATGTCTGCGCGAATGCACAAGGCCAGCTTAAGCTGATTCCCGTGACCAAAATTGGTTGTTTCCGCGCAGACCAGAAATACGTCTCGGTAGATCACGATAGCGGCCAGGACCTCATCAATGATTCACTCAAGTCTCTGGAAGCGGAGTTCGGCAACCGGTTCGTTCGCATTCACCGCAGTGCCTTGATCGCGGTGGATCACATTGACCGCATCGAAAAAGATGCCGAGGGTAAGAGCCGGGTTATCCTTCGAGATGACTCGCATGTCGAAGACAAAGAGCTGATAATCAGTCGCCGGCATGTGACCGAAGTGAGGCGTCGTTTAAAAGAATCATGAAAATTCGCATAGCTACCCGAAAAAGCGCCCTTGCACTGTGGCAGGCGGAACACGTGGCCACCCTTCTCGAGGACCTTCACGAAGTCGAATCAGTCGAGCTCGTCCCGCTATCTACGCGTGGTGACGAGATTCTCGATCGCAGCCTGCAAAAAATTGGCGGCAAGGGCTTGTTTATCAAAGAGCTCGAAGTCGCAATGCAGTGTGGAGAAGCCGATATCGCAGTCCACTCGATGAAAGATGTGCCAGCCGATATGCCTGCAGGTTTCTGCCTTGCTGCCATGCTCGAGCGCGCCAACCATGCTGACGCACTGGTATCACCGCAAGGTGAGCAGTTATCCGATTTACCGCAAGCTGCGCTCGTTGGCAGTTCCAGCCTGCGCCGCCAGGCACAGCTGAAAATGATGCGGCCGGACCTGCGGATAGAGCCCCTGCGCGGCAATGTCAACACGCGCCTGGCCAAGCTCGACGCTGGTGACTATGACGCAATCATTCTTGCCGCGGCAGGACTCGAGCGACTCGATTTCGATGAGCGCATCAGTCAGCTGTTCGAGCCGCACGAGATGTTGCCCGCTGCGGCTCAGGGTGTCGTTGGCATCGAATGCCTGGAAAGCGCGAGCGAACTGCGCACGGTTCTTGCACAGCTCAATCATGCGACGTCCGTACAGACGACGCTGGCCGAGCGCGCGATTGCCCGCGAACTAGAGGCAAGTTGTCAGTCGCCCGTTGCTACCTATGCCGTCATCGACGGCGATGAAATGACTGTGACCGCGCTCGTTGCATTGCCGGACGGCAGTGACTCTATCCGCGATAGTGTCAGTGGCGCGGCCAGGGATGCCGAGCAACTTGGCGAGCAGCTGGCCGCGAGACTTCTCGAACAGGGCGCAGCAGAACTCCTGGAAGCTGCCGGGGCAACGCATGGCTGATCGCCCTCTGCAAGGCGTCGGCGTTCTCGTCACGCGTCCTCGCACCCAGGCGAATGAACTCGTCAACGCGATCGAAGCACAAGGTGGTCATGCATTCTGTTTCCCGGTCATCGAGATAGCGCCATTAGACAAGAATAGTGTCGACGGGAAAGCAGCGACGCTTGAACGACCCGATATCGTCATTTTTGTAAGCCGCAACGCCGTCGAGTATGGCATCCAATACACTAACGGAGGCCTGATTGCTGTCATCGGCCCGGCGACGGCGAATGCTGTAAGAGCCGCGGGACGCGTCGTCGACATCCAGCCTGCCAGCGGCTTTGACAGCGAACACCTGCTTTCCGAGGATGCCCTCCGCGATGTCGCTGGTAAGCGGGTCCGCATTATCCGTGGCACAAGCGGACGCGAACTGCTGGCCGACGAACTGACAGCGCGCGGAGCGCTGGTTGACTATCTG
>Ga0316201_10003633_pt1 | contig 11412 bp, 10 predicted proteins | sample CS6wburrow_MG_FD_204516 | JGI IMG/M metagenome (GOLD analysis project Ga0316201, IMG submission 204516) | Coastal sediment microbial communities from Delaware Bay, Delaware, United States - CS-6 worm burrow | ecosystem: Environmental > Aquatic > Marine > Coastal > Sediment | place: USA... | reverse complement strand
AAATGAGGCACGGCTAGTCCAATAAAGGCTATGGGCCCAGCATAAGCCGTAATGCCCCCGGCCAATAATCCTGTTGCTATGATGATAATATAGCGCGATTTTTTCAAATTGACCCCTAAACTTCGGGCATAGTTCTCGCCTAAAAGCAATGAGTTCAAAGGTTTTATAGAAATGATACTAAGCAATACGCCAAGTACTATAATAACTAAAAGTAGTAAAAGTTGTTGCCAAGAAAGGTTACCTACACTACCAAAAGACCAATAGATATATTGTTGCAATTTTTCTGCATCTGTAAAGTATGAAAGAACGCTAACTATAGCCGCTGTGATGCTCCCGAACATTAGGCCGATAATCAATAAGGCCATGGTATCTTTAATACGATAAGCAACCACTACCACAACCATAAGAACTAAAAAACTCCCTACACTTGAGGCAACTGCCAGGGAGACATCATTCACAATTCCAAAAGAAAATAGGCCAGAAAACATAGACGCACCCATTATTAGTAATGCAGCACCCAAGCTTGCTCCTGAGCTAATTCCCAATACAAAAGGTCCCGCTAAAGGGTTTCTAAAAAGTGTTTGCATTAATAATCCACTCAATGCAAGACCACTGCCTACAAGAATGGCAGTAAAGGCTTTGGGAATGCGATAGTTCCATACTATATATTTCCAGGAATCATTAGACAATTCCCCTCCTAAAATTGCACTAAGTGTATCTTTAAAAGGAATTGATACCGAACCCAAACTAATGTTTATTACAAAACACAACAAAAGGGCCATGAATAGCAATAAGAAAGGGAGGCTATATTTTCTGGAGTTTTCCAATTAGTACAATGGCTTAAAAAAGAATAGTTCGTGTTCTGGTAAAAGCGTTGGGTGAAAAATGTGGATTAAATCTTTTAAAACCAGATCAGGCCGGTTAGGGGCGAGTTCGTAATATAATAATCCGCCTGTCTCTCCTTTTGTGTTTGCAAATGTATAAATGTTCTTGTTTTTGAAGGCATCAAATTGAAGGTAATGGACGTTGGTATCTTGCATTTCTTGATAAGAAGTAAATTGTGAAGGGGAAATCCAAAAATCCGTATGCTGCCCCTTGGCCAAAACACTTTCAATACTTAAGTTAAGACTACCGGTTTGTTCCGTATCAGACCAGGGATATTCAGTGTTGGCATCTTCCAAGAATTTTGATGCCCAGCTATTTCCGCCAGGTAAATACCAAACATCTTTATATAGTGCACCACTTAAAACAGATGGCTGCTTTTTTACTTTTTTTGCCAAGGCTTTGGTAGAATTATATGAATCAGCAATTTCCTTGAAAATGCTATCTGCCATTTGTTCTTTTTGAAAAAAGGGAGCGAAAAATTTAATCCATTCTGCCTTGCCTAATGGGGTTTCCTCGGTCCAATCGCCATTATATACTACTGGAATGTTCGAACGCTGCAGGGTTTCGTAAGCTTTATTTTGGCTATTAATGCTAAAACCAATAACAACCTCTGGGTTCAATTCAATAACCATTTCGGTATTAATTGATTCATTATTGCCCAATTCTTTTATCAGACCATTTTCAATGCGCTTTCGCGTTTCTTTAGAGGAAATATATTGGGTATCTGGAAAACCTATCAACTTATCAATAACCCCAAGCGCCTCCAATGTTGGTATATGTGTTGTTGAAGTCGCTACAATATTGTCAACTGGGATGGCAACTATAGCGTCGTATTCCTCATTATTAAGTGTAATTGAAGCCATTTTGTCCTTTGGAACCAAAGCATATTTGAATCCCGTCTTGGCATTTGGCCAAGGTGATGATATGTGGATTTGGATTATTCCCGAACTCATTTTATCGATTGTAAACCCTTGGGCATATTCAATGGGAACTGTTGTTGATGCTTGGCTTTCAGGAAAGGATTCTTTTTTCAACTCTTTACAGGAAAAGAAGCATAAAACAATGGAAATTATAAATGGAATTCTCATTTCTAGGATGAATAAGGGAAATATAAGTATTTGGTATAAAATTTCTGCAAGGTAACAAATGTCACACTTTTAGAATTCATTCTATTTTATTTTTGATGAAAATTCAAGCATGCGGGATAGTTCGAATACCATAATTTATATAATTGCCGGAATTATTCTACTTCACTTTGTAATTGGCTTTGTTTGGTTGGCTATAAAACTCAGTAAGAAAAAGGAGGGCCAACAAGATTAATAAAGTACATTTGTACTGAACTTGGTTTTGTCACTTTCACGGTGACTAAATTAAAAGGGAATCCAGTGAAAATCTGGAACTGTTCCCGCAACTGTAAGCATGTGCTGAAATTTTTTTCAGCACCTAACTTTTAAAACGTTAGTTGCTATATACTTCATACCACTGATAATCTCGGGAAGGTAGTATAGCAAACTGCAAGTCAGGAGACCTGCCAAATTCAAACAAACATTGTTAAACTTTCGGGATAAAGGTTTGCGTATGGTTTATGACATACTTTTCTCCTGTTTATTCATTAAATTAAATGTACAAAAGAGTTGTAGGCTTTAGTTTTGCCGTGTTACTAATGTCAAGCGTTAAAGGACAAGAACAAAAAAATGATTCGATAAAAACCCAAAAGTTGGATGAAGTAGTGGTAAGTGATTCCCGTTTTGAGTTGAAAAGGGAGAATTCTGGAAAAACCATAATTAAAATTGATGCTGAAGAATTACAGCACAACCAAGGAAGATCTTTAGCTGAAATCATCAACACAAAAAGTGGTATTGAAATTGCTGGTAGTCGGGGTAGGGAAGGTGCCATTTTAGGTGTTTTTGCACGGGGAGGAAGAGGTCGCCAGGTTTTGGTATTAATAGATGGAGTTAGGGTATCTGACCCTTCTTCATTCTCACAAGAATATGATTTAAGATTGCTTTCAGCGGCCAATATTGAATCTGTAGAAATTTTAAAAGGTGCTGCGAGTACATTGTATGGTACCAATGCCGCTACCGCTGTGATAAACATTACCACTAAAAAGGTCTCTGAACGAAAAGTAGCACTGAATGTTCAAGCTTCAGGAGGAACCAATCAAACTAGCAAAGATCAAAATTATAACTTGTCCCAAGCATTCAATAGTGTTCTATTAGGAGGAACCTTGAAAAAAATCACTTACCAAATGGGTTTTTCCAATCGATATTCCGATGGCCTTTCTGCAATAATCACACCGCAGAACCAAGAAGATTCCTATTCACAAATTAATACAGATGTTAAATTAGGGTATCAATTCTCTGATAATTTTAAAATTGGTGTTTATGCAAACCAAACAAAATTGAATACAGAATATGATGAGTCTTTCGGACTAATTGATGCTGACTATCGTTTTTTAAGTGATCAAAAGCGCGCAGGACTGACTTCAGAATACAAATACCGACAAGGTTCATTAAATCTGAATATGGCCTATACCAATTATGATTCTGAAAACAAAAGCGCTTTTCCCAGTACGTTCAAAGGTGAAAATTATGTTGTTGATGTATATAACAAACTCAGTTTTAATGATAAACTCTTTACTATTGTTGGATTGAATTATATTAAAGATCAAACCGAATTTGCGACGACTAAAGATTTCAGTGTAATTGACCCTTATGCCAACATGGTTTATGTTTCTGATATTGGGTTTAATTTGAACTTGGGTACACGCTTAAATAATCATTCGGAGTATGGATCACATTTTGTTTACAACGTAAATCCTTCATTTGCATTTAAAACTGAAGCGGGATATTTAAAAGTATTGACCACCTATGCTACTTCTTTTATTACCCCGTCATTGACTCAATTGTTTGGTAATTTTGGTGCAAACCCAGATTTGGAACCTGAAGACAATAGAACTATTGAAGGAGGATTGGAATATGCGATGAATGATAAAATAAGAGTAAGTGCAGTTTATTTTAATCGTAATGAGGAAAACTTTGTATTCTATGACAATATAACGGGCACATATGGTAATGCTTCCGAAACCATTGATGCCCAAGGCGCTGAGATTGAATTAAATTGGCAACCCAATGATAAAATTCGATTGTCATCCAACTATACATTCACCGAGAGAAAAGGGGATACGGCCATTCGATTACCAAACCATAAGGTAAATGCCTCATTGGGTTATGCATTTTCAAAAAAAACTTATGCGTCTATGGATTACAGATATACAGGCCAAAGATTTGATACAGACTTCAATACATTTTCAGAAATAGCACTAGAACCTTTTTCGATTTTGGATATTAATGCGGAACATGAACTGCTACCCAATAAGTTGAAATTTTTCTTGGGTATTTCAAATGTTTTCAATGCAGAATATACTGAAATTATAGGTTTTACGACAAGAGGAAGAAATATACGAGCAGGTTTTAATATGACCTTGTAGAAAATAATTAATAGGCTTTATAAAAAAACGCCCTAACCAATCAGTTAGAGCGTTTTAATATTTATATTTTTTTACTCCATTTTAAGGTCCAAAGGCTTATCCAAGACCATATTATCTTTTAGGATAGTAAACATTTTTGAGTCTGTCATAACATCTACAGGCATTTGAACTTCAAAACTACGTTTGCCCGATACGCCCGTTATTTCTTGTATGGCCCTTGCCAATAAAGGTTCATTAGGGTCACCCCAAGCCCCTAAATTGGCCAAATCTTCTTGAAGTTCAATAGCGGGAACCAAACCTGAAGTATAATCATAAAAACCATCAGCATTCTCATTTCTACCTACCAAGGGTTGAATAGCCCATTTATTATCTGGGTTAATCTTGTTCTCTCTTGAAGGATTAAAAAGATAGGTGTTTTCTCTATCATCGACCATCGTAATTGAAAACTCATTCTTTCCTCTTGTGGTTTTCCCAATATGAACAACATCAACATAAGGGGCGAGACCATTTATGACCAATTCACTTGCCGATGCAGAACTACCTGTAGCCAAAATATATACTTTGGAAAGATTTAAAGTATTCACAGCGGTTCCATTAGGAGTCTTGTCTGCAAAATAATCCACCAATTGTGAATCACTTAATCGCGCCTGTTGTTTTGCATTCCAACGCTGCCTCAAAAACAATTCATCGGTATTCGTACCATAAATCATACTTGATAATAATCTAGCAGAATTTACAGAACCTCCTGGATTGTAACGAAGATCCAATACCAAATTGGTAACACCAGCTGATTTAAATTCTCCAAAGGCATTATTCAGATCCTCGTCAAATTCATTCGTGAAACCGTGGTAAACCAAATACCCTATTTTCTCTTCGCTAATATCAAAGGTTTTAGATAAGAAAACGGGATTTTCAACCAAACCTTCAAATTTGGTCAATTCCACTTCCTTATCGTTCGGAGTAATCGTATTATTTGCTATATCTGCCATATTCAAGATATAGGTGTCACTATCCCCAAAAAGCAAATCAATATAATTGTCAATGGTGATTGTTTGGCCGTTTACCCCTGTAAATAGCTCCCCTCTGCTAATATCCTTTGTAGATGCATCAGAATTGGGAACAATATAACGAACATAACCTAAAAGATCGTCGCTATCTAGTATGGTCGAGAGCCCAAATTCGAGTCCATTACTTTTAGATATACCAGAAAAAGCTTGTGTCAACTCTTTGTAGTCCTCAGAATAAAAACTGAACCGGTCTTCAGTGAACAACAACTTGTTGTCAAAAAAGGCACCAGGGTCTGTTTCGGAGGCAAGAAATTCGGTATAATCCGCGGAATCAACAAACCGGTCATCCGCCAAGTCCGATACATCCGCCTGCCAGAAATACCAATAATTCATGGCTTTCCACATAAAGTCCTGAACATCTACACCCGCATTTGGATCTGGATTAATAGTGTTTGGTATAGATAAATCATCATCTTTAGAGCAAGACAGAATAAAGAGGAAAGACAGTATACCTATTACTTTTTTCATTTAGAATGCATATATTTTTATAATATAAAACGCCCTAACTGATCAGTTAGGGCGTTTTTAATATTTTTTTACTCCATTTTAAGGTCCAATAGCTTATCCAAGACCATATTATCTTTCAGGATGGTGAACATTTTTGAGTCTGTCATAACATCTACAGGCATTTGAACTTCGAAACTGCGTTTTCCGGTTGCACCCGTTATTTCTTGTATGGCACGAGCCAATAAGGGCTCGTTTTGGTCACCCCAAATCCCTAAATTGGCTAAATCCTCTTCAAGAACTATGTCTGGTGCCAAACCCGATGTGTAATCGAAAAACCCTTCAGCGTTCTCATTTCTACCTACTAAAGGTTGAATAGCCCACTGGTTATCAGGGTTAATATTAGCCTCCCGCTCAGGATTATAAATATAACTACCATCAAAATCATCGACCATTGTGATTGAAAATTCATTCTTACCTCTCGTAGTTTCTCCAATATGAATAACATCAACATAGGGTGCCAAGCCGTTTAGGACCAACTCACTTGCTGAGGCTGAACTACTAGTTGCAAGCACATAAACTTTGGTAAGGTTGAGCGTGTTCAAATCTGTCCCTGCACTGGTTTTATCTGCGAAGTAGTCTACTAATTGTGAATCACTTAATTGTCCTTGAATTTTGGCATTCCATCTTTGTCTAAGGAATAAATCTGATGTATTAGTGCCATATATCATGCTTGACAGTAATCGTGCCGAGTTTACTGACCCACCCGGGTTATAGCGTAAATCCAAAACTAAACTTGTAACACCCGCTGCTTTGAAATCACCAAAGGCATTGTTTAGGTCTTCATCAAATTCATTCGTGAAACCGTGGTAAACCAAATACCCTATTTTCTCGCCGCCAATGTCAAAAGTTTTTGAAAGAAAGACCGGATTTTCAACCAAACCTTCAAATTTGGTTAGCTCTACTTCTTTACCATTTTGTGTAATTGTATTATTGGCCAGATAAGCCATATTCAGAGTATACGTATCGCTATCTCCAAAAAGTAAATCGATATAATTGTCAATTGTAAGTGTTTGGCCGTTTACTCCTGTAAATAGTTCCCCTCTGCTTATATCCTTTGTAGATGCATCAGAATTTGGAACAATGTAACGTACATAACCAAAAAGATCATTGCTATCTGAAAAGCGCACGAGTCCAAATTCGAGTCCATTACTCTTAGAGATACCAGAAAAAGCTTGTGTTAACTCTTTGTAGTCCTCAGAATAAAAACTGAACCGGTCTTCACTGAACAATAACATATCATCAAAAAAGACTCCTGGATCTGATTCAGAAGCCAAAAATTCAGTGTAGGCTTCAATGCCCTCAGGAGTGTCCAGAAATTTAGAATCTGCCAGATTGGGGACCTCTGCTTGCCAGAAATACCAAAAGTTCATGGCTTTCCACATAAAATCCTGTACATCAACATTGGCTATAGGATCTGGATCAATACCATCTGGAGGAGTGAGGTCATCATCACTCTTTTTACAAGAGGTGAGAATGAGACCTATGGAAAGGAAATACAATAAATACTTTTTCATAATTTTTTTTTAGAAATAAACAGTGAAGAACCTCAAAAATCATTCCAGAAATTGAAACAAAGAATGGGGCCCTTTGATAAATTTAATTAATGCAATATATACGCAACTTTTTTTTAATTAGATGCCAATTTAACTGACATTAACACAAAATAAAAACTTTTTGTAACAAAAATCGTTATACTTCGTCTTGCTTGTGTAGACCTGTTAGAAGAGCTGCAAACAACTAAACCAATTAATGAAACAGTCTGAATTTTTAAATGTGGTAATGCCCTTTAAGGATAAGCTCTTTAGGCTTGCAAAACGCTTGCTTGTTTCAAGAGAAGAGGCAGAGGATGCTACGCAGGAAGTTTTGATGAAGTTGTGGTCAAAAAATGAAAGTATTGGTGAATACAATAATATTGAGGCTTTTGCCATGACAATGACCAAGAACTTTTGCTTGGATCGACTTAAGTCAAAGCAGGCAAGTAATTTAAAATTGGTGCATAGTAATTATGGTGATGATAGCACATCATTGCAAAAACAAGTAGAAGCAAAAGATAGTTTAAGTTGGGTAGAGAAGATTATGGAGGAATTGCCCGAACAACAAAAAATGGTATTGCAGTTACGGGATGTTGAAGAATACGATTTTGACGAAATAGGTGAATTATTGAATATGAAACCAACCGCAATACGGGTTACCCTATCAAGGGCGCGTAAAACAGTAAGAGAAAAATTAATACAAAAACATAGTTATGGAATTGGATAGAATAGAAAAACTATTGGAAAAATATCTTGAGGCCTCTACTTCAGTAGCTGAAGAAAAAGAGCTAAGAACATATTTCTCACAAGAAAGTGTACCAACACATCTAGAGCAGTATGCCCCCATGTTTCAATATTTTTCCTTGGCCAAAGAAGAACGGTTTACCAAGCAGGTTCCACTAAAAACCAGAAGAGATTATTTCAAGTGGGCTTCCGTTGCAGCAGTCGCAGTTCTTATGTTTGGCATATATTTTGGTAATGAATACCAAAAACAAAAGGAGGCCGAATTTGCTTATAATGAAACGAAAAAAGCATTGAGTCTTTTGGCCGACAATTTTAGTCGAGGTACTGAGAAAGTGGCCTATTTAAATGAATTTGAAAACACGAAACAAAAAATTTACAACAAAAATTAATATTAAAATCATGAAAAAAATTATAACAATACTAGTAATAGCGGTTTTACCGTCCTTAGGGTTCTCACAATCCCCCTTTGATAAATTCGAAGATCTGGACAATGTAAGTGCCGTAGTAGTCAACCAAAGTATGTTTAGGTTGTTAGCCAATATAGATGTAGAGGTAGATGATCCAGAAGCAAGGGATTTCATGGACATTGCCAAGAGCCTAAAGAACTTGAAGGTATTTATCACTGAGGACAAGAGTATATCGGCAGATATGATGAAGACCATGAACCAATATCTGAAGAGTGCAAAGTTAGAAGAACTTATGCGCGTAAAAGATAAGGATACCAATGTTAAGTTTTATATAAAGAGTGGTAAGGACGAAGATCATGTAAGCGAGTTGTTGATGTTCGTTACAGGAATGAATAAGGTTGATGTTGAAGTGAATGGCAGAAAGTTTGAAACTGTGTTACTTTCGTTGACTGGAGATATCGACTTGCGAAAAATAGGATCACTCACTAATAAAATGAACCTTCCGGAAGAATTGAACGAGGCCGGCAAGAAAAAGAACTAATAAATAATCAGATAATCGCGGTTTAATGTGTTTAGAATAATAAACCGCTTATTCAATAATTAAAAGCAATCAATCAAAAAACGACAATCATGAAAAAAATCACTTTAATTTTAGCAATCGCATTATTACCATTAGCAGGAATCTCACAATCTATCTTTGATAAATATGAGGACATGGATGAGGTAGGAGCCGTCATCGTAAACAAGGGAATGATAGATTTAGTCTCATCAATCGGAAGTCTGGATGATGACAAAGATGCAAGGGAGTTTGTTGAAATGGCAAAAGGAATCAATGGTATCAAAGTATTTATTACCGAAGATAAAGGCATAGCCGCAGACATGTCGGCCACTGTTAAAAAGTATCTTAAGAAGTCTTCTTTAGAAGAATTGATGCGAGTAAAAGATAAGGATGTGAATGTAAAGTTTTACATTAAAAATGGTAAGAATAAAGACCATGTAACAGAATTGTTGATGTTCGTATCAGGAATGAAGAATATGGATGTAGATGTGAACGGAAGAAAATTCGAAACCGTTTTGGTCTCGATGACCGGAGATATTGATTTGAACAAAATCGGCGCCCTCACCAAAAAAATGAACCTTCCTGAAGAATTAAACGACGCAGGAGAGAAAAATTAATATGAAACCAAAATCGGTCGCCATATCATTGGTGACCGATTTTTAGTAATTTACAATACAATAGTAACATACGAACACATGAAAAAAATAATAAACAGTCTATTGGTGGTAATGATGCTGGTTGTGGCCAGTTGTTCATCTACTCAAAGCCTTCAGGAGTATTATGTTGATAACTCTGAAAACCCTAATTTTCTTTCTGTAGACCTCCCTGTTAGCCTCTTGAATATGGAAAAGGCCGATTTGAACGCTGAACAAAGAGAAGCATTGAATTCGCTTAAAAAAATGAACGTATTGGCATTTAAAAAGACCGATGCAAATTCTGTGGAGTTTGAAGCTGAAAAAACAACTGTTAAGGCTATATTGAAGAACGAAAAATTCATCGACCTTATGAAACTCAATACCAGTTATGGTAAGGGTGTTATAAAATATATGGGGAATGATGAAATGATAGATGAGGTAATCATATATGGAGACAATGATGAAAAGGGCTTTATGTTGATCCGTGTTCTGGGTAATAATATGAAACCTGCCAATTTAGTGAAGTTTATGCAGGCCATTCAAAAATCTGACTACAAAGGAGAAGGTTTAGGGGAAATAGGAGATTTTATAAAAAGCTAGTCAATTCATAGCTATTATTTGAACCCATCAAAATTCTTTTAGATGGGTTTTTTATTGCAAAAATTGTTGGTATTCTTTTCTCATGATTTGGATATTTTTTATCTCAATTCATATCTTCGCACATATATAAACATTAATTGGAATACAAAATGGAAAAAGCAGAAGAATGGTTTAATTATGGAATTGAATTGGCAAAGGAATTCGGACCAAAGCTAATTGCGGCGATATTACTTTACATCGTTGGCTCTTGGGTAATCAAAAAGATAGTGGGCGTTACTCGAAAAAGCATGGCCAAAAGCAAATACGATGAATCCTTACAACGTTTTTTGTTAAACCTAATTTCTTGGGCGTTAAGGATTTTCTTGATTTTGGTGGTCATTTCACAACTTGGCGTCAACGTTACGACTTTTGCCGCTGTTATAGCTGCTGCTGGTCTGGCTGTAGGCTTGGCATTGCAAGGATCACTTTCCAATTTTGCTGGGGGCGTATTGATAATGATTTTCAAACCTTATAGAATTGGTGATTTGATAAAGGCACAAGGTGAATTGGGAGTCGTAAAGGAAATTGAAATTTTCACCACCAAAATGGTAACTCCAGGAAATAAATTGGCGATAATACCCAATGGTGCTATGGCCAATGGAAACATTGTCAATTTTACCGCCGAAGGAAAAATACGCGTGGATATGACTATTGGTGTAGGTTATTCCGAGGACATTAAAAAAACTAAAGAGGTTTTAATGGAGGTATTGACTTCTAACCCTCTAGTATTACAAGATCCTCCACCATCAGTAAATGTATCTGAATTGGCAGATAGTTCTGTGAATTTTGCGGTACGTCCATTCAGCAAGCCAGAGCATTATTGGGATGTTTACTTTGCGACTTTGGAAAACTGCAAACTTGCGCTTGATAAAGCTGGTATTGAAATACCTTACCCACATAGAGTTGAAATACATAAGAATTCATAAACTTAAAGGTATAAGGAAAAG
>Ga0316201_10003632_pt1 | contig 11412 bp, 9 predicted proteins | sample CS6wburrow_MG_FD_204516 | JGI IMG/M metagenome (GOLD analysis project Ga0316201, IMG submission 204516) | Coastal sediment microbial communities from Delaware Bay, Delaware, United States - CS-6 worm burrow | ecosystem: Environmental > Aquatic > Marine > Coastal > Sediment | place: USA: Delaware... | reverse complement strand
GGTCGTTCGGACATTACCCGGACCGGCGCGGAAAAAGCGCTTGACGCTTTCATCGTCGCTGCGCCTGACGTCCCACTTCTCTATGCCTTCAGCCATGGTGTCGGAATGAACCGTGCTGCACTCACCGTTGATAAGATCGCGGCGCGCCAGTTCGCCTAGGATGGCGAAGATACCGCCAGCCCGGTGTACGTCTTCGATATGGAACTTGGGCGATGCCGGCGAGACCTTGCAGACATTCGGTACACGACGTGACAACTCGTCGATGTCACTCATCGTAAAGTCGACTTCTGCTTCAACGGCGGCTGCGAGAAGGTGCAGTACCGTATTGGTGGAGCCACCCATAGCGATGTCGACACTCATGGCATTGCGAAATGCGTCTTTCGATGCGATCGAGCGGGGCAGGACGCTTGTATCGTCCTGTTCGTAGTAACGCTTCGTTATCTCGACGATGCGACGGCCCGCTTCGACAAACAGCTCGCGTCGATCGGCGTGCGTCGCCAGCACGGTCCCGTTGCCGGGCAGGGACAATCCCAGCGCCTCGGTCAGGCAGTTCATCGAGTTGGCCGTGAACATGCCAGAGCAGGAGCCACAGGTCGGGCACGCCGAGCGCTCGATCTGGTCAGCGTCGGCTTCGGACATCGTGTCATCGCCAGAAGCCGTCATGCTTGTCACGAGGTCGATTTTCTCGGTCACGTTGTCGATGGTCACCATTCCGGATTCCATCGGCCCGCCGGTTACAAAGATGGCCGGGACGTTCAATCGCAGCACAGCCAACAGCATACCGGGGGTGATCTTGTCGCAGTTGGAAATGCATACGATGGCGTCCGCGCAATGCGCGTTGACCATGTACTCGACCGAATCCGCGATCAATTCACGTGAAGGCAGGCTGTACAGCATCCCGCCGTGACCCATGGCGATACCATCGTCCACGGCAATCGTGTTGAATTCCTTGGCAACGCCGCCGGCCGCCTGAATCTGCTCGGCCACCAGCATCCCGAGATTGCGCAGGTGGACATGGCCAGGCACGAACTCGGTAAACGAGTTTGAGATGGCGATGATGGGTTTGCCGAAATCGCCGTCCACCATGCCGGTCGCACGCCACAGGCTGCGGGCCGCCATGGCGTTGCGGCCATGTGTTGTAGTCTTGGAACGATAATCAGGCATTAATGAGCGCTCTACTTAGGGGGTTGAACAGACAATGTCGCCTAGAGTGCTACGACAACTCGTGCGGCGCAACGAGGATGCCGTCCTCGTCGCAGTAAATCCAGTGGCCCGGTTCGAATCGCACACCACCAAACTCAACGATACCGTCCACCGTACCCACTCCATCCTTGCTGCTCTTGGCTGCATTTACGCCCAGCGCCTTTGTGCCAAAGTTCATTTTCCCGATTGCTGCGCTGTCTCGAATCGCGCCCAGGATGACGACGCCGGCCCAGCCATTCTTCATACCCTTCGCGGCAATGAGGTCACCCATCAAGGCCGATTCCAGCGAAGCCCCGCCGTCTACGACAACGACAGCGCCATTGCCGGGCTCGTCCAGCAAGGCTCTGAACAACTGGTTGTCCCGGAAGCACTGCACGGTGCGAATCGGGCCGGCAAATTGTCGCGCTGCCCCATAGTCTTGGAACTGTGTTGAGCAGGTCTGTGAGATGTTACCGTGATCGTCAAAGAGATCGGCATTGGGCCGTGGGTTCATGGCAAGCTTATATCCATAGTGGAAGACAGGTTCTGATGCGAAAACCAATACTAATTATATTCGTCGCTTTTGTCTGTGCCGCGTGCCAGCCGCACAGTGCGATCGTTATATCGCAGACGACGGTCCCATCACGCGGCATCGAGATACCGGCGACGTTTGTTCATCCGGAAGCGGATGTCGATGCCAAATTCCCCTTGGTCGTGATGGCGCACGGACATGGCGGCACCAGAGATGAGGCCGGCGCCTTCATTGCTGTAGCACGGGTGCTTGCGGAGCAGGGCATAGCGTCCATACGCGTTGATTTTTCGGGCTGTGGTGAGAGTGTCGAACCCTTTACGGAGAATGTCCTGACGAACATGCGGGCCGATATCCGCGCGTCACGAGCGTACGCCGTTTCCTTCCCTTGGGTGGATGCGGAACGCGTTGGCATTCTCGGCTACAGCATGGGCGGCAGGCTGGCGCTGCTGGTGACCAGCGAGGATGACTACTCAGCCGCTGTTCTCTGGGCACCGGCGGCCGGCGACGGCATCGAGAGCATGGTGGCTTTCCTGGGAGGCCAGGATGCGTACGAGCGGCTGAGAGCCCAGGCAGAAGAATCCGGCTACGCCGTTCTTGAGACGCCCTGGGGCGCGACGCAACATCTCAGCCTGACATGGTTTACGGACATGGAGAGCAGCAAGCCGCAGTCGGCTGTTGCTGAGTATGAGGGAGCATTGCTTGTGCTGTACGGCAGCGACGATGAGGTGGTTGCTTCACGGTTTGGAAAAGCTGTTGTGGCGGGCGCCACCCGGAGCAGCCCGTTGGTGGAGCATATTGTCGAAGGAGGAAGCCACGGTCTTGGCTTCTATGACGACAATGATCAGATGGCAACGGAAATAGTCTCCCGAACGACAAGCTTCCTGCAGGACAATCTCTGATTCAGAGTTCCAGGCTAAGGCCGCTGTCACGCGACGATGACTTCGCCCATTGCCTGCTCGAGACTCGCAACCGTGCGGTCGATATTCGCGAGTTTATCGAGTCCGAACAGTCCCAGCCGGAAGGTCCGGAAGTCATCGGGTTCATCGCACATTAACGGCACACCTGCTGCAATCTGCAATCCTGCTGCGGCGAACTTCTTGCCTGTCTGGACGCCCGCATCGTCGGTGTAGGCGACAACGACGCCCGGCGCACCAAAACCGTCGGCTGCCACACTGGAGATTCCCTTGCCCGCCAACAGGTCACGCACCCTCCGGCCGAGCTCTGCCTGGTCCGCGGCGACCTTGGCGAAGCCATAGGCTTCTGTCTCAAGCAAGGTGTCGCGGAATCGTGTCAACGAGTCGGTCGGCATGGTGGCATGATAAGCATGACCGCCATTCTCGTAGGCCTGCATGATCTGTAGCCATTTGCCGAGATCGCAGGCAAAGCTGGTGCTCTTTGTGCCTTGCAGTGTGTCGAGCGCGAGGGCGCTCAGCATGACCAGTCCGCAGCAGGGCGATGCACTCCAGCCTTTCTGGGGGGCGCTGATGAGCACGTCGACACCGCTCGCCTTCATGTCCACCCAGATGGTGCCGGAGGCGATACAGTCCAGTACAAACAGCCCGCCCACAGCATGAACCGCATCGGCGACCGCTCGAACGTACTCATCTGGCAGCATCATGCCTGAGGACGTTTCGACATGCGGCGCGAACACAACATCGGGTTGTTCGGCCTCGATCGTGGCAACGACTTCCTCGATGGGAGCAGGAACGAAAGGCGCCTGGCTGCCATCGCCCTGGGGGCGCGCTTTTAATACTGTCGTCGAGGCAGGGATGTCACCCATCTCGAAAATCTGTGACCAGCGATAACTGAAAAAGCCATTGCGAATAACAAGGCACTTCTTGCCGGTGGCGAACTGTCGCGCCACGGCTTCCATGCCAAATGTTCCACTCCCCGGTACGACAACCACCGCGTCCGCGGAGTAGACCTTCTTTAGTGTCGAGGAAATGTCCCTCATCACCCCCTGGAAAGCCTGTGACATGTGGTTAAGAGAACGGTCCGTGTAGACAACGGAATACTCAAGCAACCCATCCGGGTCAACGTTAGGTAGTAGTGCGGGCATGATTTATGGCCATGAGTGAGTACGTGCGGGGTCTCACTATAAATGATCTGCTGGCCTGAGCGCATCCTTACTGAGTTTCAGGCTTTCGGTCGCAGCGCTGCCGAGCGTCAGTGCCAGGGCTACGAGGATTGCATCGAGTAGTGCCAGTTGGCCCAGCCTTGAACTCGTCGGTGTGAACACGTTGGTGTCTTCGACGACGCGGCAGGGAAACAGTATCGATGCGCAGTGCGATAAATCGGATTCGGGATTGGTGATGGCGACGACGGTGGCGCCGCGCTGCCTGGCGATGTTGGCTGCCTGCACAAACTCGGGCCAGCGGCCCGAGTGCGACAACAGGACCAGTACGTCTTCCGGTTCGGCAATAGCGGCAAACTGCAGGATCATCGGTGTGTCGAGCAGTGACGAACAGGGAATGCCCAGTCGAAAGAATTTGTGGCAGGCATCTCTGGCAACATGACCTGATGCGCCGAGGCCGGCAAACGCAATCTGGCGGGCCGAAGCCATCGCGCGGGCCGTCGCGTCGACGGGCATGGCGGAAAGCTGCGCGCGCATTTCCATGAGTGCCTGAATCGACGCGTCCATCACTTTCATGGCGGCATCCGATGTTGAGTCGCTCGGGCTCACGTCTCGATGAACGTATCCTCCCGGCGCGCTCAATGACTCCGCGAGCCGAATACCAAGTTCGCGAAAGCCACTCAGGCCCATGCGCCGACAAAAACGGAGTACGGTAGGCTCGCTGGTTTCGCACTCTCTGGCAATGCGGGCGAGAGTGGCCTCGGTGGCCTCTTTCGGGTGCTCGAGGACCCATCGAGCGACCCGTTTTTCGGATCGGCTCAGGCCAGGAATAGCATGACTGATGCGCGACAACATGTAATAAAATTACACAAAATATCACGCAATATCCACAGAAATCGGCTAGAATCAGTGAAAATGTAGTAAACCTACACATATCTCGAGATACGTATGGCTCAACTTGTACCTGTAGAAACGTTCGACCTCGTCATTTTTGGCGGCACCGGCGACCTGGCGATGCGCAAGCTCCTGCCGGCGCTGTACCACCGTGACGGCGATGGCCAGATAACGCCCGATAGCCGCATCATCGCTGCAAGCCGTGGTGAGTTGGGGCGCGATGAATATCTTGCGTTGGTCGAAGAAGCGCTGCGCAGCAGTCTCGCCGACGGCGAATTTGACGAGGCGACCTGGCGGACCTTCGCAGCTCGTATCCATTATGCGCAGGCCGATGCTTACGAACACGATCAGTGGGGACAGCTTGTTGAACTACTGGGCGGTGTCGAAGATCGAGTTCGGGTTGCCTACCTGGCTACGGCGCCAAGTTTGTTCGGCGCGATTGCCGAGGGACTCAGCCAGAACCAGCTTATTACCGATGCGAGTCGCATCGTTCTCGAGAAACCCCTGGGCCGCGACCTGGAGTCGGCGCGCGCAATTAACGAGGCCATCGGCAAGTGTTTCGCCGAGCACCAGATTTACCGAATCGATCATTACCTCGGCAAGGAAACGGTCCAGAACCTGCTGGCACTGCGCTTCGGCAACTCCCTGTTTGAACCGCTCTGGCGTCGCAGCGCGATAGATAATGTACAGATCACTGTGGCAGAAGATCTTGGCGTTGGTGGCCGCGTTGAGTTTTACGACCGCGTTGGCGCGTTGCGTGACATGGTCCAGAACCACCTGATGCAGCTGGTCTGCCTGTTCGCGATGGAGCCGCCGTCGAGCCTCGACCAGAACGCGGTACGCGATGAGAAGATCAAGGTGCTGCGTTCGCTCAAACCGATCTCGCCGGCAGACGTCGGCACGTGCACGGTGCGAGGGCAGTACACAAGTGGTGCGATCGACGATGAGACCGTGCCCGGCTACATCGATGAACTGGGTGGTGCCGACAGCTCGACCGAGACCTTCGTAGCGATCAAGGTCGAGATTGAAAACTGGCGCTGGTCCGGCGTGCCGTTCTACATACGCACGGGCAAACGACTGAAGACGAAGCACTCGGAAATCGTCGTGCAGTTCCAGGACGTGCCTCATTCGATTTTTCCCGAGCAAGAGTTCAACGTTAAACCCAATATGTTGCGCATCCGTCTGCAGCCGGACGAGGGTGTGCAGCTGTCGATCATGGCGAAAGAGCCGGGTCCAGGTGGGTTCGACCTGCGGCCTGTGGCGCTTGACCTGAGTTTTGCGGAGACCTTCGGTGTGCGTTATCCGGATGCCTACGAGCGACTTCTTATGGAGGTGCTGCGTGGCAATCCTGCGTTGTTTATGCGTCGCGATGAAGTCGAAGCGGCCTGGGAGTGGGTTGACGGCATCATTGCAAGCTGGGAGACCTCGAAGCAGAAAGTCGAATCGTACGTGGCCGGTACCTGGGGGCCGTCGTCGTCATCGTTGCTTCTCGATCGTGATGGCCGAGCCTGGATTCAGGAGGACTGAGAATTGAAATTTAATGAATTTGATACGCGTGCGGATGCCGCGATTGCAGCGGGTAAACGGATTATCAGTGCTTTGCACCGGCGCCTGGAGACCGACGAGAGCGCCGCTATAGTGGTGAGCGGCGGAAGTACGCCGGCACCGGTGTACAGCTATATGGCGCACAAGGAACTCGACTGGCATCGCGTCCACGTGCTCCTCAGCGACGAACGCTGGGTGGCGGCAGACCATCCTGACAGCAACGAGAACATGCTGCGTACCGCGCTGGAAAGGTCGCGCGCCGCCTACGCGCAGATTTTGTCGTTTGCTGATCTGACCAAATCGCTCGATGAGCGCTGCAGCGAGCTGGACGAACAAATAGGCTCCTTGCCGCTGCCGTTTACCAGCGTATTGCTGGGAATGGGTGACGATGGACACTTCGCATCGTTATTTCCTGATGCAGCCGAACTGCAGCAGGCGCTGGATCTGCAGTCGCCACACTCTTTCGTGCCGGTTGCAACTGCCAGCAGTCCTCATCCGCGACTCAGTATGACGCTGGCTGCGCTGCTGCGCAGCGACGAGGTGCTTCTTCTTATATCCGGGGCGGAGAAACGTGCTGTGCTCGAACGGGCAGCCGAGCCTGGCAGTGACCTGCCGATCGCACATCTGTTGCGGCAGATGCGCGTCCCGGTGGATGTCTTCTGGGCGCCTTAGGCCACAAAACTGGAATAAAAATGAACTCGACGCTAGAAAAAGTAACGGAACGTATTCGGCAGCGCAGCGCGACAAACAGAGCAAACTATCTGGAGAGGATGCATCGTGCTGCAGGTGAAGGGCCACTGCGCGGCGCGCTCTCTTGCAGTAATCTCGCGCATGGCTTTGCAGCCTGTGGAAAATCGGACAAAACGGCGCTCGCCGGAAACACGGTTCCAAATATCGCCATTGTCTCGGCTTACAACGATATGCTGAGTGCACACCAGCCATTCGAAACCTACCCGGAATTAATCAAACGCACAGCGGCTCAGAAAGGTGCTGTAGCGCAGTTCGCCGGCGGCGTCCCTGCAATGTGCGATGGCGTTACCCAGGGACAGGACGGAATGGACCTGTCCCTGTTCAGTCGTGATGTTATTGCGCTGTCCACGGCCGTTGCGCTGTCGCACAACATGTTTGATGCGGCATTGTGTCTCGGCATTTGCGACAAGATCGTTCCCGGCCTGCTAATCGGCGCTTTATCCTTCGGTCATCTGCCGGTCGTGTTTGTGCCCGCCGGGCCGATGGTCTCGGGCCTTGGCAATAAGGAAAAAGCCCGTATTCGGGAGGCGTATGCCAGCGGCAAGATTGGCCGTGACGAATTGCTCGAGGCGGAGTCGGCTGCCTATCACTCGCCCGGCACGTGCACGTTCTACGGCACAGCCAACAGCAACCAGATGATCATGGAGTTCATGGGCCTGCAGTTACCTGGCGGTTCCTTCGTCAATCCGGGTACTGAATTGCGGGACCTGTTGACCCAGGAAGCGGTGGGTACCGTGCTCGAAGGCACCAACCTCGGTTCGCATTACAGGCCGCTTGCTGAAATCGTAAATGAGAAGTCGCTGGTCAACGCGATCGTCGGCTTGCTGTCGACGGGAGGCTCGACCAACCATACGATCCACCTCGTGGCCATTGGCGCGGCGGCAGGCATTACCATCGATTGGCAGGACTTCTCGGAGCTGTCGGGCGTCGTGCCGCAACTGTGTCGCGTTTACCCCAATGGCACAGCGGATGTTAACCATTTTGATGCTGCCGGCGGTCTTGGTTTCGTGATGTCGGAGCTCCTCGGCGCCGGTTTGTTGCACGATGATGTCAATACGATTCTCGGCAAGGGTCTGGGCGAGTTCTGTCGGGAGCCGCACGTCAAGGACGGGGCGCTGACGTGGCAATCGACACCGGAAGCCTCGCTCGATGAAAGTATTCTGCGTCCGGCGGACAATCCCTTCTCAAGCGAAGGGGGTATGGCTCTCGTCTCCGGCAACCTGGGGCGGGCGGTCGTCAAAGTGTCTGCAGTCGCTCCCGAGCATCACGCGATCAGCGCACCGGCAAAAGTTTTCCGCAGCCAGAAGGGATTCGTGGATGCGTTCAATAAGGGTGAACTTGATCAGGACTTCGTTGCGGTTGTCAGCTGTCAGGGCCCGCGCGCCAACGGCATGCCGGAATTGCACAAGCTCACGCCGTATCTCGGTGTCCTGCAGGGTCGTGGCTTCAAAGTTGCGCTCGTCACGGATGGACGCATGTCGGGTGCATCAGGCAAGGTGCTTTCAGCCATCCAGGTGACGCCGGAGGCGTTATGTGGGGGCTTGATTGCCAAGGTCCATGATGGCGATTTGATTGAAATTGACGCTGCACAAGGTACGCTGTCGGTGTTAGCCGAAGGTGTGGACGATCGCGAGCCACACATTGAGACGGCGCCGCAATTTGGATTGGGGCGAGAGTTATTCGGCGCCTTCCGCGAGCGATCCGGACCCGCCGAATCCGGGGCGAGCCTGTTTACTGAGAGCAATTGATGAATGTGACGACCGCCAAAACTCTTCTGATCGGAGACATCGGCGGTACGAATGCACGCTTCGCTCTGGCATCCGATGAGAGGGTTGGCTTTGATCAGCCACTGACGTTGAAGTGTGCCGACTTTGCTTCATCTGTCGCCGCAATTCGGCACTACCTGGATGAAGTCGCTGCGTCGACTCCTGTGGCGATCTGTCTTGCGGCCGCGGGTCCCGTCATCGACGAAACAATCAAGGTCACCAACAATCACTGGACCCTGTCGTCCGAAGAGATAAGGCGTGAGCTGGGTACCGACAACGTTTCGCTGCTAAATGATTTTGAGGCGATCGCCTGGTCAATTCCTCATATCGATGAGCAGTATCTTGAAGCGGTCGGACAGGTATCACAGAAACCGCTGCCGGAAGGTGCGTTTAGTGTCGCAATTGTTGGTCCGGGAACCGGGCTCGGCACCGGTGGGCTGTTGAGCCGAGAGGGCCGACTGATTCCGGTTGTGGGTGAGGGCGGCCACATTGGCTTTGCGCCGAAGTCGAAGGTACAGATCGATGTACTCGAGGTGCTCCGCGAGAAATTTGAACGCGTTTGCATCGAGCGATTGGTGTCGGGCAGCGGCATCGAAAATATTTACTGGGCGTTGCATGCGCTACGCGGCGAAAAACGACTGGAGCTTTCGGCTGCAGAGATATTCAAAGCGGCAGAGGCTGGCTCAGATTCCGTTGCGGCAGACGCAACGCAGCTGTTCTTTGAAATACTCGGGCAGGTGGCCGGCGATATCGCGCTGGTGCTCGGTGCCCAGGATGGCGTGTACCTCGCAGGCGGAATCGTGAAGCGTTACCCGGAGATGCTGCACATCAGCGGCTTTCGAAATGCCTTCGAGAGCAAAGGCCAGCACCGCTCGATGATGGAGCGCATCCCGACCAAGCTCATTACCTATGACGAACCGGGCCTGTTGGGCGCGGCATCATGCGTACTTGATTTGTCTCGAAACGCCGAGGCTCGCTGACCAGACGACTAGACGCTGCCGCGTCTTGCCTCAAGCTGCATCCTTACCTCGTGCGCCTTTTCCTCAGTGATTGAATAAGAGGCAATCGACCAGATCGCTATGCCTGAGGCAACGCAGGGAATAATCGCGTCGCAAAGTCGCATCAGCCTGATCGCTTCCGCCGTTTGCTCGCCACCAAGCTCAACGTCGAAGCCGGTCCAGACGAGCAACAAGCCGCCGCCAAGTATCGCGACCGATTGGCCCAGTTTGGCGACCCACCAGAAGATCGACCCGTACATACCTTCACGCCGCTCGTGCGTGTTGAGCTCGTCCGCGTCCACGACGTCAGCCACCATTGATGGCATCAATGTGAACAGGCCGGCCAGGCCAAAGGCCATCAACGGTGCCGGAATCAGCACCAGCCACGGGTTATCAGGTGTGTAACAGAACCATTTGAGCGCGTAACCGATCATTGAAATGCCGGTCGAGACATAGAACGCTCTGCGCTTGCCGAACTTGGTGGCCAGCCATGTGACCAAACCAATGACGATGAGTGCTGAAATGGCCTGCACCAGACCTGAGTGCCCGACAAACACGGAGCCCGCTGCCTGGTCGCCTTCGAAGACATAATAGATGATTACATACGACTGGAATGCTGCGATCAGGATGAAGCCGTTGAAGACGAGGAACGTCGCAACGCAGAGTTTTAGGAACGGCTTGAACGAGAGCGATTTCCCAAAGCCACGCAGGAAATCCATGATCACGTAGGCGACACCGCTTCCGCCTGATCCCTCAGGGGAGACGTCGTTGAATCGTTCGCGCAGGAAGATCGCCGGGAGAACGCCGAGGGCGATGACGACGACGGCGATGAGCATTGCGAGGTAGCCCGCACCCGTGACGACATCGCCGAACACTGGCAGATACATGATCGCGAGAAAATAGGGCGAGATCATGTAGGCGATGTTGCCGAAGAAGTTCTGCGTGCCCATCAGGCGAGTGCGCTCATGATAGTCGGGCGTGAGTTCGTAGCCGAGCGCGACCCATGGTGTCGCATAAACGGTGTAGGCGAGGAAGAAGATCAGTGATCCGCCGAGGAAGTACCAGAAATACCAGCCTTCAGACTTGCCGGCGGGCAGTTGCCACAACAGTGTGAAAACGATGGCGACCGATATTGCGCCGACGAATATATAAGGTCGCCGGCGGCCCCAGCGCGTCCGCGTGTTGTCGGACGCATAACCCATCACAGGGTCGGTGAGGGCGTCCGTGAGTCTGGGCAGTGCGCCGAGCAGGCCGACGAGCGCGGGACTCATGCCGAGACCGAGGTTCAGAACGATCATCATGTTGCCAATGGCGGCGGCGAGCGTGTTGTTAACAAAGGCGCCCATGCCGTAGACCACTTTGAGTGGACACGGAATTCGGTCTTCCGGCTTGGTTTCGTAATGCGTGGCGTCGGTCATCGCGGCCCCCCCAGGACACATCGTTCTTTCCAGCTTATCCAGCCATCGTGTTACAAATTGACAGCGCTGTCAAATCTTGGTATCAAGCGCCTCGTTGGTAGTGTTTTCGAGACGCGACAGCCTGCAGCATTGTGCCCGATGTTTCGGCAGAAGTCGCTCGGTATTGAACCCCGCTTGATAAGCTAATGTTGAAGGCGAATCATGAATGCATCGGTAGCTGGCATGCTTCACAGGCACCAGGATAATACGAAAT
>Ga0316201_10003631_pt1 | contig 11413 bp, 8 predicted proteins | sample CS6wburrow_MG_FD_204516 | JGI IMG/M metagenome (GOLD analysis project Ga0316201, IMG submission 204516) | Coastal sediment microbial communities from Delaware Bay, Delaware, United States - CS-6 worm burrow | ecosystem: Environmental > Aquatic > Marine > Coastal > Sediment | place: USA: Delaware... | reverse complement strand
TGACGCGCCGATTCGGTAGCCCGGCCAATGTCGAACCGGTTCTCAAACAGCTGACCGCGGAAGGCAAAATGGCCGGCATCGACTTTCGCTTTGACAAGCTTCGGTATGTACCGAATACCGTCCCGGTGCATCAGGTCATGCAACTGGCCGAAACACTCGGATTGGATCAGTCAGCGCTTGCCGAAGACTTGATGTCCGCTTTTTTCGAACAGGGACGAAACATCGGCGACAAGGCCGAGCTGATCGATATTGCGCGCTCGCACGGCATCTCTGCTGATGAAGTCAACAAGGTGATCGACAGCGATCAGGTCAAACAGCTTGTGTTGACGCGCGAAGGGCAGGTGCGCAGCACCGGCATGGTCGGTGTGCCGGGATTCCTGGTCAACCGACGCCTGCTGGTGGTCGGCGCCCAACCGACCGAAGTTATCGTGAACGCATTCGATCGTGCGATGTTCGGCGAAGTAACTGATGCGCTGGATTCACCGCTGCTGAACTAGCCAGTCGAGTACCAGGCGGTTTACTTCGTCGGGCTTTTCCTGCTGGCTCCAGTGCCCGCATCCTTGCAGCATGTGAATTTCAAGATCCCTCACGAGCGGCCGCATCGCCTCAATGTGTTCGGGTGCGATAACCAGATCGTCAACTGCACCGATAAACAAGGTCGGAATATCAATCGTGTGATCGACGCCTTCCAGCGCTTCCCAATTGTGCTTCCAGTTTCGATACCAGTTGATGGCGCCCGTAAAGCCGCTGGCGGCAAAAGCCGAAGCGTAATAGTCGCGCTCATCCGCCGACAACAGCGGCTCGCCGCTTTGCTTCTCACTCGAAAGAGGCCGCAGCAGGCTGATGATTTTTCTTTCTGCGGGCAACTTGTCGTATATGGCACGGGGAAGCTGGTTGCGTCGCATCGTGACGTCGAAAAAATGGGCTGTGTCGGCAGCAAAGATGCGATCCGATTCGTCCGAGTCCTGGAAGTTGACGATATAGAATTCGCAGCCGAATCGTCGTCGCCAGATTGAGACAGGATCCTGCGGCGGGCGCGGGTAGTGTGGAATATTGAGCATGATCAGCTTGTCGATGCGCTCGGGCGCGAGCATGGCCATCTGCCAAAGCAATATCGCGCCCATGTCATGACCAATGAAAACGGCGCTATCGAGCTGCAGGGCGTCCAGCAGACCGTGAATGTCGGCAATCAGCTCCTCCACGCAATAGTCGGATACACGCGGTGGCACGCTGCTCCTGCCGTAGCCGCGCTGATCAGGCGCGATGGCGCGGTAGCCGGCCGCGGCAAGCGCAGGGAGCTGGTGGCGCCAGGAGAAAGCCAGCTCGGGAAAACCGTGCAGCAAAATAACAGGCAGTCCCTCTCCCTGCTCGTACACGGCCATACGAATGCCGTTGGTATTGACGAAATGCGGTTCAGGAAACATAGCCCATGATTTGACAGGATTACCGGGAGAACCGCAAAGTGGTGCGCAGAGCGTATGCCAGGGCCAGCCGGAGCAGACATGTGAGAGAACGATGCGCGACAAGCTGTTGAAGCTGCGCGCGGCGCTCGAAGCCGCGGCTGAGACGGCGGAAGGATCGGCCGCGATCGTCGAGCTCGACCAATCGGCGGTCGGCCGGCTTTCGCGCATGGATGCCATGCAGGCGCAGGCCATGGCGCAGGCTTCCGGCCAACGACGCGCCGAAATGCTACGGCGAATCACCGCGGCACTGAAGCGCATCGATGACGGTGACTATGGCGTGTGCCGGGAGTGCGACGAAGCCATCAATCCCAAGCGTCTGGAGTTCGATCCGACGGTGCTGCTCTGCGTCGACTGCGCGAGTAAATCGGAAAACGACTGAACGCCAGGACTAGTTAAATGGATCCTCGCGCCGGTAACCGTCGGGTGCCATGAAAAGCTCGGGTTGCAGGTCCTTTTCGGTAATCGAGTCGAGTAACGTTTCCTGTACGGCGACGCCGTTCTCGTAGTCGGTCGTGTGCACCGGGAAACCGTCGATCTGGTCCATTAGCTCGCCTGGGTTCATGCCTTCGTTCATGCCCATCGGCAGCGACTCCGTCATTTTCGTGATGTAGGCAGCCATACTGCGAAACGCCGCCATGACTTCATCGCCACCGTCAACGTCATCCAGCTTCGCGGCACAGAGCTCCTGCGTCTTTTCAGGGCCCTCGAAGACCGCATACTTGCGACACGTTTTCGACTGCCACTTGCCGCTCCCCACAGCCTTGACGCTGGGGGCAGGAGGCGCATCCTGTTGCCCCATCATTCCACCCATTTGACCTTTCATCATCTGCTCCACCATGGCCCGCTGTTCCGGCGGCATGCGCGCGAGCTCGGCCTCCATCTGCTTCATGGCGTCGCTGATTTGCGCCGACACCTCATCGAGCATGGCCTCGTCCATCACGATGTAGCTTTTTTTCCGATGGTCGACGTACAGAAACTCGTTGCCGAGAAAGATCATGGAGGAAGCGATTTCTTCACCTCGAACTTCGTCCATGCGCACCATTGTCGACTGGGCATAGATTGTCGACCGGTCATCCGCGCGCCCGGACGCATTTTTCGTCACCATGTCCATGACCACGCCAGCGTTGGCAAAGGACGACAACGAAAAGAGGATTGCGACCGATGTAGCGATTAACGTCTTCATGTTGATTCTCCTTCGTTTGCAAGCAGCACATTCAAATGGCGGACAGCGTTACGACAAATGATATCGAATCGTGGGAGCTAGTGAGCAAAGTTTCGCTGTCTACAACTTGATGCGCAGCACAAGAATAACGAGTTTTCCAAAGGGCGAGCGCAATAGCGGCAGCAGGTATCGATACAGTCGACCTGAAATGTAGACGGCTCGACCCTTGTCCAGTGCATTCAGTCCCTCCCGTACCACGACATCGGCGTCGTACCAGATAAATTTTGGCAATGAGCGCTTTATCCGGGTCGCTGGCGGCGAGCTGGCGGGCAAATTCGCGACCCAGTCCGGCCGATGCGCCGGTGATCCATGCTCGTGTTGTGGCCATCGTGATTCCTGATTCGGAGACAGAGCCCATCATAAACCGATCTTTTTGCCGGTTTCTCTTGTGTTTTCCGGCTGTGGAAAGTACTTTCCCCGGCAAGACGCTGAAGGGGACAAACAGGCAGCCCGCTTAAGCCACAGCGACCGGAGGATGGTGAGAGCTCCGGGTTTGAGTCTGCCGAATATCACCCTGGAGTCGCCACCCGAAGGGGTTACGCACGCGCGTACCCCGGGTAGGGCGGGCCGATTGGCTCTCGAGACGAGCGACGGACGTTGTGCTCCCATGGCAACGGTCCACGAGGCGGCGCCGTTCTTAACAAGGCCGGGCCGCGAAGCCGGGTGGTACCGCGATGAACACCGATCGCCCCGGGTGCAGCTGATGCGCCCGGGGCTTTTTTGTTTGAGGATCTAGTTTTGGCAGCCAGGAAAGCCGTGTTTAAAGAAGTTCAGGGCCGTTACAACGGGCCAGACCTCGAAAAAGAGGTGCTGGAGTTTTGGCGTGAGCACGATGTCTTTGCAAAGACGATCGAGGCGACCAAAGACGGTCCGCAATTCAGCTTTAACGAAGGTCCGCCAACGGCGAACGGCAAGCCGGGCATACACCACGTGCTGGCTCGCAGCTTCAAAGACATATTTCCGCGCTACAAAACGATGCGTGGCTACCATGTGCCGCGCAAGGCCGGTTGGGATACGCATGGCCTTCCGGTAGAGCACGAAGTCGAGAAAGAGCTCGGTATCTTTGACAAGCAGGAAATCGAGGACAAGGTTGGCATCGCCGAGTTTACGCGGCGCTGTCGCGAGTCAGTCATGCGCTATATCGGCGACTGGGAGAAGATGACCGAACGCATGGGTTTCTGGGTCAACCTTGACGAAGCGTATTACACGCTCGACAACAACTACATCGAGTCTGTCTGGAACCTGCTTTCGAAAATCTGGGACAAAGACCTTATATACCGTGGTTACAAAGTGGTTCCCTACGATCCACGAATCGGTGCGACGCTGTCATCACATGAACTCGCTCTAGGCTACAAGGAAGTCGAAGATCCCTCGATCACCGTACGTTTTAAGGTTGTCGATGAGACCGAAACCTATTTCCTGGTCTGGACCACGACGCCCTGGACGCTGCCGTCCAATCTCGCACTCGCTGTCGGTGCCGACATCGACTACAGTTTCTGCGAATCCGGCGGCCAGACGCTCATTCTTGCCGAAGCGCTGCGCGAAGCCGTGTTCCGCGACATCGAGCACTCCGTTGTAAAGACTGTCAAAGGCTCAGCGCTGGTTGGTACTCGCTATGAGCAGTTGTTCGACTATCTCGAGGTCGATGCAGCCAATGCATTCACGGTGATGGAGGCAGATTTTGTCAGTACCGAAGACGGCACGGGCATTGTGCATACGGCACCCGCCTACGGCGTTGACGACCTGGCATTTGGCCAGGCTAATGAGCTGCCGGTCGTACATGGCGTAGGCCTCGACGGGCACTTCGTCGATGAAGTCGAACCGGTCGCCGGCCTGTTTTTCAAGGATGCCGACAAGCCACTGATCCGCATTCTCAAGGAACGCGGCCTAATGTTTCGCTCGGAGCGCTACAAGCACAACTACCCGTTCGGCTGGCGCACGGGCGACCCTATCCTCTATTACGCGAAAAACGCCTGGTACATTCGCACGTCTGATTTCCGCGAGCGCATGGCGGAACTCAACCAGACGGTCAACTGGGTACCGCAGCACATCAGGGACGGCCGCTTCGGCAAGTGGCTCGAGAGCAACGTCGACTGGGCGTTGTCACGAGAGCGTTTCTGGGGCACGCCGCTGCCGGTCTGGACGAATGGCGACGGGGATTTTCTTTGCGTCGGTTCGGTCGCCGAGCTCGAGGAGCTGACCGGGCGAAAACTGACCGAGCTCGACCTGCATCGACCCGCGGTCGATGAAGTTACATTCGAAAAAGACGGCGAGACCTGGGAGCGCGTCCCGGAAGTCATTGACTGCTGGTTTGATTCGGGTGCGATGTCCTACGCCCAATGGCACTATCCCTTCGAGAACAAGGACAAGTTCGAGAAGCACTTTCCGGCTGACTACATCTGCGAAGCAATCGACCAGACGCGCGGCTGGTTCTACACGCTTCACGCAATCGCAACGCTGGTTTCGGACAGCGTGGCGTACAAGAATTGCATCTGCCTGAACCTTATTGTCGACAAGGATGGCAAGAAAATGTCGAAGTCGGTGGGCAATATCATCGATCCATATGACGTCTTCGATACGGTCGGTGCCGATGCACTGCGGTGGTATTTCCTGGCGCGCCTGTCGCCCGACGTGCCGAAACGAATTTCTGTCGATATTGTTGCTGACGTGGCCAGCTCGTTCATCAATACGTTCTGGAACACTTACGGCTTTTTCGTCCTGTACGCGCGGCTCGACAAAGTTGATCTGAGTCGCGATATTCCGCTGGCAAAACGTCCCGAGATCGATCGCTGGGCGCTGGCGTTGTTACACAACACGATCACGACCGTGACCGATGCGCTGGATCATTTTGACGCCAAGACCGCGGGCGAGACGATCGAGTCGTTCGTCGATCAGCTCAGTAACTGGTACGTGCGCCGCAACCGGCGTCGATTCTGGAAATCGACGGACCCCGAGGATACCCAGGCGGCCTACCTGACGTTGTACGAATGTCTGAAAAGTGTGCATGAACTCATGGCGCCGTTCGTGCCGTTCCTGGCCGAAAACGTTTACCAGAATCTCGTGCGTTCGGTTGACAAGAACGCGCCGGTTTCAGTGCATATGGGAAACTGGCCCAAAGCGGATCCGTCGTGGAAGAACGAAGAGTTGTTGTTCGACATTGGAGTTGTGCAGAAGGTGGTCGGGCTTGCGCGCGCAGCACGCGGCCACTCGGGAGTCAGGACACGGCAGCCGCTTTCCAGGTTGCTGGTACGTGCGCCGGACGATGCGTCCGCGAAGGCGCTCGACAGTCACCAGGAACAGATACTCGAGGAACTCAATGTCAAATCGATCGAGTTCATTGCACGTGACGCCGGTCTGGTCAGCTATCGCATCAAGCCGAACCTGCCACGTATCGGCAAGCGCTATGGAAAACTTGTTCCCGTTATTCGCAAAGCGCTCGACGAAGCGGACGGCGCCGCGATAGCCGTTGCTGCGGCGCGCGGCGAGGCATTCGAAATCGAAGCCGGCGGCCAGACTATTTCACTCGAAGGTGATGACGTCCTCATCGAAACGCACTCCGCTGAGGGTTATTCCTGCGAAGCCGACGCCGGATTCCTGACGGCACTGGACACGACGCTGACGGAGGAACTTGTCAGCGAGGGCGTTGCCAGGGAAATCGTTCGCTCAGTCCAGGATGCCCGCAAGCAGGCGGGCCTCGAGGTGTCGGACCGCATAATCCTGGGCATCTCGGGCTCGGAAGTCGTCGAAGCGGCCCTCGCCGTACATCGGGACTACGTGATGAATGAGACCCTCGCGACGACGTGGGAGGTCGGGCAGGGAAATCCGCTGTATTCGGCCGATCGAACCCTCGGCGACGAGCGCTGGCTCATCGAATTCCGCAAGTGACCCGTTTCGGTGCATACTACTTGCGCGTGCTTTAGAAACTCTGCTATAAAAAAGCTGCGCAAGGTTCTGAAAGATCGGGAGCCAAAGGGACTTGCCGGGCCCTGCAGGGGGTCTGCTGATTACAGGAGGTAGTCAGCTCCAAGAATAAGAAAGCGTAAACAAGCCGCCGAGAGGATTGGCGGTCAAAAAATACCAAACGCTGGAGTCTCAATGACAAACCACATCGCCCGGTTTCACGCGGCACTCACGGTGCTCGCCGGTCATGGTCATATAAAACAAAGACTTATCAAGGCCTATGAGGATCATCTTGACGACATCGACGAGGATGAGCTGCCGATCGCGATGAAACAGGCATTTGCCGACCTGCGGCAGTCGATGCACCAGGTTTCGCCACTCAACGGCGAGAGCCCGGTCTGCGCCTCGGTGCGCAAGATGTCACCGGAAGACGCGAGCGAATGCGCAGCGCACGTGGTCGCGATATTTGGCGAACTTTCGAGACTGCGCGATGACCTTCCTGCGGGCCTGCCACGCGGCGAGGACGATTCGCCCCGGGTACCGCCGTTCCTGATCAAATCGGTTTGATCGGGTAATAAACGTAGGTCAGCAGTTCGTCCTCGGGCACATCGCCCGGATCACTAACGTACGACTCCCAGGTGGCGCCATTGCGCTCAATACCGTGTGCCGCCAGGTACGCCGAAATCTTGCGGTGCGTCTCGGTCAGCGTTCGATAGGAGCCAATGTGCTTGACGCGGATGACTGGCCCGGCCTGGGTGAGGCCAATTTTGACCGTCGCTCCGTCACGGGGCGTGGACGCGGTGACGCCGCGGACCGGGATTGCCGCATCGAACATCAGTTCGGCGCCACTGAATGTCCGCATAATCGACATTGGCGCTCCTGCAACCTGCAGGTCGTTCGCATCAATGAAGTTCAGGACCTGGAAATAGGCATCACCCATTGCTTCCGACATTGCGGTGGGTTCGGGCCGTGAGGTCGCCGGAAGATAGGCGATCTCAGCCGCCTCGACCGTCATGCGCTCGATCTCCGTATCCCCGAAGTCGGCTGATGGCAGGCTCTCTGCGAGCTCCCTGAGGCTGGCCAGGCCGCTTTCATAGTCCCGGGCGACAATACGGCCGAGCATCGAGGCAAAGTATCGGGCGACAAGGTTCATGCCGTAGTCGGCTTCGAAGCGCCAACTGACGATGGTTGTGCCGGTGCCGGCAGACAGGTCGAACATGGATCGGGCTTCACCTGGCTCGCCGGGGTTCATCACGATACCGATATGGTCGTAGGGTTTGCTCTCGACGATGGTCTGGGTTCCACTGCCGACGATTGCTCCGTCCCAGCTCATGGTAGCCCCGACGCCCCTGGCGTTGCCTGAATAGAGAATTCGGACGTTCGGGTCCGTATCGACCAGTGGCGACCACAGCGCATAGCGCCGAAAATCGTTGAGTAACGCGAACACGGTCGCCGGATGGGCATCGATTTCAGTCGAGACCTGTACAGAGTGCGTGCGCGGCAGCGCGAAGCCAATTACGATCAGTAATACGACTAAAGCAGCAGTTCCATACAGCAGTTTTTGCACGTCCGGCCATTCCGTCAGTTAGTGAGGGCGGTCGGGATTATTCCACAGTTAACCATCCTTCGGCACAATGCGTACATGAGTGACTCAATAGAGAACGACCTGCCGATCGGCATATTCGACTCCGGCGTCGGCGGTCTGACCGTGCTGAAAGCGATTCGCGCCGAGCTCCCGCATGAAAACCTGCTCTATCTGGGTGACACGGCGCGCTTGCCCTATGGCACGAAAAGCCCCGCATCCATAGCCCGGTATGCCACGCAGGCGACGGCAGAACTGCAAAAGCAGGGCATTAAACTGCTTGTGGTTGCGTGCAATACGGCGTCGGCTGTCGCGCTGGATGCGTTGCGCAGGGAATTGAGTCCGGTGCCGGTGATTGGCGTCGTGGAGCCCGGCGCCACGGCCGCGGTGAGCGCGCGGCCCGGCGGGTCGCATCTCGTTCTTGCGACCGAGGCAACCGTTGGTCTGGGCGCTTATCGCAAGGCGATCGAAGCCCAGGACCCGGCGGCGACGGTTCGCGAGAAGGCGTGCGAACTTCTGGTCGCGCTGGCGGAGGAGGGCTGGACCGATGGAGAGATCGTGGCAAAGATCATTCGTCGATACCTCGATGAAGCCAGCGACAATGACTTCAGGGCCGACAGCATTATCCTGGGCTGCACCCATTTTCCGTTGCTCAGAGACGCAATTCAGGCGATCGCATCGGACGACGTTCTGATCATTGACTCGGCCAGCACAACCGCGGCTGTAGTGAGTAATACCCTGCGCTCGGGCGGGCGCTTCCGTGACAGCGATGAGTCCGGGCTGCTGCGCCTCCTTGCAACCGACGGTGCGACCCGTTTTGCACGGGTTGGCGGTCAGTTCCTCGGGCAGCCGCTCTCCTACGCCGACGTCGAGCTGGTCGATCTCTGAGCAGCAGCCCGGCAGCCTGTGCGATAATGATCGACTGACAATCCTGCAGGGGAAAGCCGTGAATTTCCGAATCTTGACGCGCCCGATGGGCGTCCTCATTTTGTTGGCCGCTGTTGCATCCTGTGGCACTGAAGCACCGCCCGAACCCGTTACGCAGCCGCTGGTTACGGTCAAGCCGCGGCCCGAAATCTATGCGGACTTCAGGTTGACGGCCGACCTCAGTCACCTCAGTGACGACCAGCTCGAGATGATCAGGATCCTGATCGATGCGTCGAAAATCATGGACGAGCTGTTCTGGAGACAGAGCTTCGGCGAAGGCCACGAGAAATGGCTGGACGGCATAGCGGACGCGAATGCGCGCCGATTCGCCGAGCTCAACTACGGGCCATGGGATCGACTGGACGACGAAAAACCGTTTATTGAAGGCTTTGGTGCAAAACCGCTCGGTGCGCGCTTCTATCCCGAGGACATGAGCAAGGAAGAGTTCGACGAAGCCTACCTGCCGGGCAAGAACGGGCTGTATTCCCTGATTCGCCGTAATGCGGAGGGTGGCCTGGAGCTCATTCCCTTCCATGTTGCTTACGCCGCCGAGCTCAGCGAAGCCGCCGGCTTGCTTCGGCAAGCGGCCAAACTGGCCGACAGCACCGACTTTTCGAACTACCTGAAGCTGCGCGCTGCCGCGCTGATCAGCGACGAATTCCAGATCAGTGACCGCTACTGGATGGACGTCAAGGACAACGAGATCGACGTGGTGATCGGTCCGATTGAAACCTACGAGGATCGTTTGTTCGGCTATCGAGCCGCGTACGAGTCTTATGTGTTGATCAAGGACCTCGAGTGGAGCGATCGCCTGAGTCGCTTCGCCGCGTTCCTGCCGGATCTCCAGGAAGGGCTGCCCGTTGCCGATGAGTACAAGTGGGAAACGCCGGGGACTGATTCCGACCTCAACGCCTATGACGTCGTTTACTACGCGGGACACAGCAACGCGGGCTCGAAGACCATAGCGATCAATCTGCCGAACGATGAGGAGGTTCAGCTCGACAAGGGAACCCGACGCCTGCAGCTCAAGAATGCGATGCAGGCGAAGTTCGAGAAAATTCTCGAACCCATTGCCGATATGTTGATCGATGAGTCGCAGCGCAAGCACATCACGTTCGACGCGTTTTTCGCCAATACGATGTTTCACGAAGTCGCGCACGGTCTCGGCATCAAGAATACGATCAACAACAGTGGCACCGTTCGCGAAGCCATGCTGGATCTCGCTTCAAGCATGGAAGAGGGCAAGGCGGACATCCTGGGCTTGTACATGATCACGGAATTGCACAAGGCCGGCGAGCTCGGTGACGTGGATCTTCGTGACTACTACACCACGTTCATGACCAGTGTTTTTCGCTCCATCCGCTTCGGTGCGAGCAGCGCACACGGCAAGGCGAACATGGTGCGTTTCAATTTCTTCATGGACGAGGGGGCGTTTGTTCGTGACGCTGACAGCAGCCGTTACCGCGTCGACTACGGCAAGATGGAATCGGCGATGACCGATCTATCGCGATTGTTGCTCACGCTGCAGGGGGACGGTGACTATGAGGGTGCCGCCGAACTGACCAATACGAAAGGCGTAATCCCGGTGCAGCTGCAGCAGGACCTGGACAGGCTGACCGATGCGCGGATTCCGGTCGACATTACGTTTCAGCAGGGCGCCGACGTCTTGGGCATTGAATGATGAACGCAATCATCAGGGCGGCGGCAATGAAAGCAAAGAACCCGGTTCTGCTGCTGGCACTGCTCGCGATGGCAGCGTGCGGCGGTGGGGAGAAACCGGCCGCCTCGACCGCGGTCGAAAAGCAATCGTGGGAGGCTTTCGCGGCGACCACGGTGGCCGAGTATTACAGGCAAAATCCGGAGCTGGCCGTTGATGTCGGCCTGCATGAGTACGATGGCCAGGCGTCAGATTTCAGTCTTGAAGCAGCAGACGAATATGCAACATGGATAGACGGCGCCATTGCCGCCGCAGAATCGTATGATGACCTGCAGGGAATCGAAGCGTTCGAGCGAGACTACCTGGTCAGCGCGTTGCGCGGCGATCTTTTCTGGATTCGCGAATCGGGTTTTCTGACAAACAACCCGGTTTTCTATTCGTTTGGTCTCGGCTTCGATGTTTATGTCGATCGAAACTACGCGCCGCTCGACGAGCGCATCGTTGCCTACACCGAGTATGTTTCCCAGGTTCCGGCTATGCTGCGGACAATGCGGGATAACATGGAGCCGCCATTGCCGGCCCCGTACGTCGAAACAGCGCACGCGATTTTCACCGGTCTTGCAAGCTACCTCGAAAACACCGTGCCCGGCCTTTTCTCGGCG
>Ga0316201_10003630_pt1 | contig 11415 bp, 14 predicted proteins | sample CS6wburrow_MG_FD_204516 | JGI IMG/M metagenome (GOLD analysis project Ga0316201, IMG submission 204516) | Coastal sediment microbial communities from Delaware Bay, Delaware, United States - CS-6 worm burrow | ecosystem: Environmental > Aquatic > Marine > Coastal > Sediment | place: USA... | reverse complement strand
CCACGAACGGCGAGGCGGTCATGGACCTCCTGAAGGAGCTCCATGGCGAAGGGTCCACCATCCTGATGGTGACGCACGATCCCCGCTACTCCGCTTACGCCGAGCGCACCATCCACCTGTTCGACGGTCGCGTCGTCGGAGAAGAGGACCGAGCCAACCCTATCGCCGGTTCAGGGGTCTCACTCACTGAAGCGGCGGTCTGAAGCTCACCGTCGCGACGGTCGGCGGGCTCGGGTGATCGGGTGTGGGGTGTGGATGCGGATGCGGATGCGGATCGAGTGGTCGTGACAAGCCCGGCCCGCCGGCCGTGACGAAAGCGAGGGCCCCGGCCAGTTGGCCGGGGCTTTCGTGCATCGAGGAACCTGTGTAACCCGAGCGCCACCTTTGACGGGCCCGTGGGTAGGGAACGAGACGACCGATTCTCCAGAATGAAGAGTCCCCATGGCAACACGGGCCGGAACCCTGCTGCTCACCCTCGGCCTCCTGCTGCCCGCTTCCTCCGCGGCCCAGCCGACCGACGACACCGGTGTCTCAGTGGCACTGTCTGAACTGCACCGACGGGTGAACGAGTATCGCCTGGCCGCCGGCTGCGAGGCGCTCCAGTGGCACGAGCCAACCGCCAGGGTCGCTGAAACTCACAGCAGAGACATGGCGACCCGGGAGTACTTCGATCACCTGACCCCGGAGGGCACCGACCTGACGCGTCGGATGCTGGCGGGTGGAGTCAGGTGGCTCGGGTCGATCGCCGAGAACATCGCGCTCACCGCACAGGGGCCCGCGGTCGTCATCGATTTGTGGGTGGACAGTCCACCGCACCGCACGAACCTGGAGAACTGCATCTTCACGCACCACGGACTCGGCGTGTTCCGTGACCGCTGGACACAGGTGCTCGTCGAGCGACCCAGAGACTGACGCCGACCGCAGTATTCCCCAGCTGTGGAGCCGACGCAACACATCCCGGCCCTCGCTGCGGCCCTCCGGCGACGCCCGTGTGCGAGCGGTTTCCCACACAACGAGGTTGCCACGTTCCGGCCCGGGGCGGCCAGCCCGGACCCTGCGATCGTTGAGGTGCGTGGTTGACATCTGCCCCACAAACCCCTACTCTCAAAGCCCTTTTCGAGTTATACCGGGCCAGTCGCTCGGATCTGCAATAGGCGGGGCTATTGGAGGTCGACGATGGCAATGTGGAAGAATCGGCTTCGGGCAAAGCCCGGGGCCGGCAGTTCGAAGGCGCGCGTGCGCGCCACATATCGCGGTGGCGCAACAGGTCGGTTGTTGCGCGGAAACCACGGCTCGGGGCTGGTTGAATTCGCCCTGGTCCTGCCACTCATCGCTTCCCTCATCTTTGGCATCTTCGAGTTCGGACGCCTCGGGCTCTCCCATCTGACGGCGCGCCACGCCGTGGCGGAGGCAGCGCGGTACGCGGTCACGGGACAGACCTTCACCGACCCCGAAACCGGCGAACCCATCCCTCGTGTCGAGTCGATCCGCCAGGTCATTCGGGACAATGTCGGGCCGCTAACCATCGCTGACTCCATCGTGGTCACTCCGCCGGACGGCGGTGGGCCGGACGAACTCGTGACCGTCAGCGTCTCGTTCACGTACCGCTATTTCCTGCCGGGATTGGAAGACATTCTTCCTCCCGTCGATTTCACCGTTCGAACGGCGATGAAGAATGAACCATTCATCCGGTAGGGGCCGATTGAGGGATTCCAGCGGACAGGCGGTAGCCGAGTTCGCGATGGTACTTCCCCTGGTGCTGTTCCTCTTCCTCGGAATGCTCGAGATCGGGAACGCCCTGGCCGTTTCCCATTCGCTGTCGAGGCTCAGTCGTGAGGCAGCCAACATCGCGTCACGCGGCACGAACCTGGACACGGTGCTCACGGTCGTCGACGCGAGCGGCAGCGACATCCACCTCGGAGAGCGTGGCGGATCGGTGGTCTCCCGGATCGAGGTCGGCTCCGGCGGGGTCGAGATCCTCGACCAGGTGGCGTCACCCGGATACCTGAAGCAGAGCCGGCTCGGGGCACGCGGAACCAGCCCGATCTCGTTCGCGTCATACGGCCTCGAAGCAGGAAACACCCACTACGTAGTGGAGATCTTCTACCGCTATCGACCGATCACTCCGTTCGCGCGTCTCTTCGAGAGCGCCCTTCCAGACCCCATTTACGAGCGAGCGGTCTTCTAGGCCGCCCGGCAATCTCACCGGTCCGAGAGGAGTCGTCATGCGCGCCTACGTGTCTCCAGCCAACAGGCTTCGCCAGTTGCTGCGCGGTCTGATGCTGCAAATGCGCAGTGAGGCCGGAGCGGTCATGGTGATCGTTGCCGGCGGTATGGTCATCCTGCTCGGCATGGCCGGCCTGGCCCTGGATTCGGGTCGGGCATTCATCGTCAGGTCCGAGCTGTCGCGCGCCGTGGACGCAGGCGTCCTCGCGGGCGCCCGGGCCCTGAGGGCAGGCGAAGCCTCGGCCCGCAGGCAGGCCCTGGCCGTTGCCGCGGCCAACGGGATATCCAGAGACGATTCCCTGACTTCGATCAGAGTGACGTTCGGGCAGACACCGGACGGCGACCACACGGTGACGCTGGCGGCGACTCGGCCCATGCGGACGTCGCTCATGCGCCTTCTCGGACGCCGGTGGGTGGATGTCGGTTCCAGCGCCACGGCCGTGGTCCCGCCCGTCGACCTGGTCTTCGTGCTGGACCAGTCCGGGTCCCTGGGGAGCGCCGGAGCCTGGGACGATCTGCAGGACGCCGCTCGCAGCTTCGTGGACTACTTCAGCGAAGACCTGGATCAACTGTCTCTGGTTTCGTTTGGAACCCGTGGCGACACGCGGCTCCCCCTTCAGGCCCCGTTCCGAACGGCAGCGAAGAACCAGATTGACGGGATGCGGTCGGTGGGCTGGACGAACACGGCCGAGGGCCTTCAGCTGGCCCATGACCAGTTGACCGGCGAGGCGGCACGTGAGACGGCAGTGAAGGTGGTCGTGTTCTTCACCGATGGTCGGCCCACGGCGTTCCGGGGGACGATCGGTGGAGAGCGGAGAATCCTGGCCGTTGCTGCGACGGCGACGAACGTGGTGCGAGGCTACTGGGACAATCCGGACAGGATCCCGATGGACCGCTGGCTGAGACCCGCGGACGACGCGTGCCGGGACGTCGTCAATTGCAAGGAGTGGACGGAGGCGGGGCACCCGCCGCACGGCGTGGTCGGGCGCGAGATAGCCAGGAACATGGGTCTCGCTGCCGCCAATCGGATCCGCAGCGAAGGTGCTTACATGTACACCGTCGGCCTGGGCAATCCTCTCGCATCGTCGGAGCTGGCACGACCAGACATGGACTACCTGGCCACCCTGGCCAACGAGCACGGGAAGGTGAGTTCCGCCCAGCCGAGCGGAAGAGCGTACTTCGCCCCTTCGGCGGAGGACCTGCGTGCGGTGTTCCGACAGGTGGCTTCGGACCTGGTCATACGGTTGTCCCACTAGGTTTGGGACGCGTGGCGGGTAGGGTGCGGCGACGCGGGGACGTCGCCCCTGCCCGCCATGTGCCCTTGCGCGGTCAGGGCAACCACGTCTCGCCGTTCCAGCACATCTCCCAGAACAGCCATTCGTAACGACTCGAGAGCACGAATAGGTGCGTCAGCCGGTCGCGCTTCCCGGCGGATGCTCCTTCCGCCAGTCGGTCCATCTCGGAGCGCAGCCACTCCGCAGCGAGCCTGAATTCCTCAGACGAGTATTGCTCGATCCAGTCGGCATATCGCTGATCCGCGGGACGCTCGTCGGCCCCCATCTCCCGGGCGATGTGGACGTAGCCCCAGGCGCACGGGAGGAGGGCTGCGACGAGGTCCGCCAGATCGCCGGCTGCCGCCGTCCGGACGAGGAAGTCCGTGTAGGCCCTGGTCGTGGGCCACATGATCTCCTGCTCCAGGTCCGCAACGCTGATCCCGAAACGGGCAGCATACTCGCGATGGAGCTCCATCTCGGTGTTCAGGGTGAGGTGTAGAGCCGCGGCGTACCAACCCATCGACTCGAGCCGATCGGCCCGCGCCGCCGCCCACGCGAACACGCGGGAGAACTCGGCCAGATAAAGGTAGTCCTGGCGCACCCAGCGTTCGAATACCGCCGGATCCAGCGTTCCATCGGCGATTCCTCGCACGAACGGATGCGCGGCTTGCGCATCCCACAGATCCCTGGCCGCGGCGTGCAGTTCGTCGGTGAAGGTCACCGCTCCCTCTCGTTTCGAAGGGTCCAGCGCCTACTTGGTCGATGGAATGCCCGGCCGACCCATTCGGTCCCACAACGGCTCCAACCGTTCAAGCTGGGTCTCGCAGAAGCTCATGTGGAGTCATCCCCCGACCCGGAGTCCGCCCGGTACAGGACCACGTGCACCTTCTCGAGTGTCACCAGTCCACCACCGATCATCCGGTCCATCAGGGGAAGGACCTCCTGGATCTTCTCCTCCGTGTCCACCACCTCGACGATGATCGGCAGATCCATCGACAGACGGAGCAGGCTGCCCGTATGAATCCGTGCGCTGGCCCCGAAGCCCGCAATCCCCTGCACCACGGACGCACCGGCGCAGCCGTGTTCACGGAGCATCTGCAGCAGCGCTTGATACAGCGGGATCCCCTTGTAGGAGCCGTCGGTGCAGCGGTCCCCCTCCCCGATGAAGATCCGCATCAGAGTGCGGTCACCCTCGAACGCCTTCATGCGACTCCTCCTGCTCGTGCAAACGCCGTGGCCAGCGCCATCCCGGCCACCATGGCGATCAGCCCCAGGACCACGCTGCCCCCCACGTACAGACCCGCTCGAAGCCACTGCCCTTCCTGGAGCAGCGCCACGGTCTCGAAGCTGAACGTGCTGAACGTGGTGAACGCGCCCAGGAGGCCGATGGTGAGGAAAGGCCGCACTTCCGGGGCGACCGCAGCGACCTGGAGCCACCGGATTACCAGGCCGAGCGCCAGGCAGCCAACCAGGTTTACGACGAGCGTACCCCAGGGGAAGTTCTCTCCCATCCGGTCGTACACCCACCCGCTGATGCCGTACCGGGCGAGAGCCCCCAGGGCTCCGCCGAGGGCGACGTACGCCAGCGTCAAGGTCCGTCGCCCCGGAGATTCAACTCGCCTTGAGAAGCGCCTTCATGTAGTCGCGATTGAGCATCGCGATCACATCGATCTTGATCTCCTTCGGACAGGCGTTCTCGCAGGCGCCGTGATTCGTGCACGTGCCGAAGCTCTCTGCCTCCATGGTCAGGATCATGTCAAGGACCCTGCCGTAGCGTTCGGGCTGCCCCTGCGGCAACAGGTTCAGGTGCGCCGCCTTGGCCGAGGTGAACAACATGGCCGACGCGTTCGGGCAGGCGGCCACGCAGGCGCCACACCCGATGCAGGACGCCGCATCCATCGACTTCTCGGCGTTCACCTGCATCACCGGGATCGCATTGGCATCCGGGGCGCTTCCCGTGCGAACGCTGATGTAGCCGCCCGCGGCGACGATGCGATCGAAGGCCGCGCGATCCACCATCAAGTCCTTCTGGACCGGAAAACCGTCGGCCCGCCACGGTTCGATCCAGATCTCGTCTCCGTCGCCGTACTCGCGCATGTGGAGCTGGCACACGGTGGTGCGCTTCCAGGGTCCGTGCGGCCGACCGTTGATCACCATTCCGCAGGTGCCACAGATCCCCTCTCGACAATCGCTGTCGAAGACGATGGGCTCCTCGCCCTTTGCCTCGAGATCCTCGTTGACCACGTCGAGCATCTCGAGGAACGACATGTGCTCGCTGGCGTTCGTCTCGTAGGTGACGAACTGCCCTTTCGCCGAGGGCCCCGCCTGCCGCCATACGTGAAGCTTGAGTTTCATTACTTGTAGCTCCTCTGCGTGGGAGGAACGTATTCGAACTCGAGGGGCTCTCTGTGCTCGCGGGGTGCCGTGTCCGCGCCGGTATACTCCCACACGGTCACGTGAGTGAAGTTCTCGTCGTCGCGCCGGGCCTCGCCTTCAGGCGTCTGGTGCTCCTCACGGAAATGCCCTCCGCATGACTCCTCCCGCACCAGCGCGTCGAGGCACATGACCTCCGCGAGTTCCAGGAAGTCCGCCACACGACCGGCGCGCTCGAGCGTCTGGTTGATCGACCCCCCTTCGCCCACGACCTTCGCGTTCTCCCAAAACTCCTGCCGCAGAACAGGGATCTTCTCCAGGGCCTCCTTGAGCCCGGTGGCGTTGCGTCCCATGCCGCAGTTGTCCCAGACGATCCGGCCCAGCTCCTTGTGGAAGGAGTTGATCGTGCGGTCGCCGTCCAGGGCCAGCAGCCGATTGATCCGCGACTCGACCTCCTCCAGCGTGCCCCTGACCTCCGCATTGTCCTCGGCCACCGGATCCAGCTTCGCCTGCGCCAGGTAGTCGGCGATCGTGTACGGCAACACGAAGTAGCCGTCCGCCACACCTTGCATCAGCGCGCTCGCGCCCAGCCGGTTGGCCCCGTGATCCGAGAAGTTCGCCTCTCCGATCGCGTACAGGCCGGGCACCGTGGTCATGAGATTGTAGTCCACCCACAGTCCGCCCATCGTGTAGTGGGGGGCCGGGTAGATGCGCATGGGGACCTTGTAGGGGTCCTCGCCCGTGATGCGCTCGTACATCTCGAACAGGTTGCCGTACCGGGCCTCGATCACGTCCGCCCCGAGGCGCTGGATGGCATCCTCGAAGTCCAGGTACACCCCGAGCTTGGTATCGCCGACTCCCTTCCCCTGGTCGCACATGTCCTTGGCACGCCGTGACGCCAGGTCCCGTGGCACGAGGTTTCCGAATGCCGGATACATGCGCTCCAGATAGTAGTCGCGCTGATCCTCGGGGATATCCCCGGGGGCGCGGTCGTCGTCCACCTGCTTCGAGACCCAGATGCGACCGTCGTTGCGCAGCGACTCGCTCATCAGCGTGAGCTTCGACTGGTAGTCGCCCGCCACGGGAATGCAGGTCGGATGAATCTGGGTGTAGCACGGGTTGGCAAATCCGGCCCCGCGCCGGTACGCCCGCCACGCCGCCGTGACGTTGCAGTACATGGCGTTCGTCGACAGGTAGAAGGCGTTCGAGTAGCCACCCGTGCCGAGGGCTACCGCATCGGCGAGATGGACCTCGATCTTCCCGGTAACCAGGTGCCGCGTCACGATGCCGCGGGCCTGACCATCCACCAGGACGACGTCTAGCATCTCACACTGATTGTACAATTTAACCTGTCCCTTATGAACCTCTTTCATAAGAGCCTGGTACGCTCCGAGCAGCAGCTGCTGGCCCGTCTGCCCACGCGCGTAGAACGTCCGCGAAACCTGCGCTCCACCGAACGAGCGATTGTCCAGCAATCCACCGTATTCGCGGGCGAAGGGGATGCCCTGCGCCACACACTGGTCGATGATCTCGTTCGAGACCTCCGCCAATCGGTACACGTTGGCCTCACGCGCCCTGAAATCGCCGCCCTTCACGGTGTCATAGAACAGCCGGAAGATGCTGTCGCCATCGCCCTGGTAGTTCTTCGCCGCGTTGATGCCGCCCTGGGCCGCGATGCTGTGCGCCCGCCGCGGGCTGTCGTGGTAGGTGAAGCAGCTCACGTGGTAGCCCAACTCCGCCAGCGTGGCAGAGGCCGAGGCGCCGGCGAGACCGGATCCCACGACGATCACGTGGTACTTCCTCTTGTTCGCCGGGTTCACCAGCTTCATGTCGAACTTGTGCTTCGTCCACTTCTGGTCGATCGGACCGGAGGGGACCTTCGAGCGCAGCTCCATGTCTCCCTCCCTTCTACTGGAGAATCCCGGTGTAGACGGCCACCGGGAATGACAGGTTGACGAGCACCACCAGGAGGGCCACGCCGAGAGCCGCCGGCTCGCGCCATTTCTTCATGCGGGGTCCGTCCAGACCCATGGTCTGAAACGCGCTCCAGATTCCATGGTACAGGTGCAGGCCCAGCGCGATCATGGCCGCGAAGTACACGGCGACGACCGGCAGGGAGCGGAAACCGGTGACGAAGTTGTGGTACGCGTCCCCGGGGATAAAGTCCGGGTGCAGCGTGCCCGTCGTCAGGTGCAGGATGTGGTATACAACGAACAGCAGGAGGGCCACCCCACCCCAGCGCATGGTGCGCGAAGCGTAGTGGAACACGAGCTTATCCTGCTTCTTGTATTTCTGTCCCCGCGCGGCCCAGCTCTGCCTGGACGTCTGCCACGCGGCCACCGTGTGGATCAGCAGAAAGGCGAGGAGGCCCACTCGGAAGACCCACAGGAACCACTCGTAGCCCAGGAAGGGCTCTCCAAACTCGCGCAGTCCCTCGGCGTAGTGGTTGAAAGCCTCGGGTCCGAGATAGACCTTGAGGTTGCCGAACATGTGTACGATCACGAACACCACGAAGATCGCACCCGATACAGCCATCGTGTACTTCTTGCCGACCGAGGTGCTGTACAGGGAGTAAACCCGTCTCATAGGCCACTCCTCAGGCCGAGGATCAGTGAGGATAACTTCGCATGATATAGACACGTGAACTATGTCACAAGACACTTTCGCACCTTCGATGGGTTCCCGGGAATCGTCTCACCGCGGCAGGTGTTGTTGCCCTGTGTGGTAGCGAGTACACTGGGTTTCGGAGTCGCACTTACCTGAGGCGGGAGAGCACGATGGGGAAATGGTTCACGGTTGTCGGACTGGCACTCGCGGCAGCGGGCTGCTCGGGGATCTCCACGACCTCCGATTGGGATGAGAGCTACGATTTCAGTTCTCTCTCGACCTACGCGTGGATGGACCAGGGACTCGAGGGCGGCGTCAGCGAGATCATGCTTCGCCGCATGAAGATGGCGGTGGAAGACGACCTCGACTCCAAGGGGTTCAGAAAGGCCGACGAGTACACGGCCGACTTCCTGCTGGCCTACCATACGGGAACGCAGGACCAGCAGCAGTACGACACGTACGGGTACGGGGCCGGCGGCTGGTGGGGGGGATACTGGGGAGGCGGAATGACGACAACCACCGTTCGCACCTACACCGAGGGCACGCTGATCCTGGACGTGATCGACCGTGAGAAGAAGGAGCTGGTGTGGCGGGGGAGCGCGACCGACACCATCGACGAGATGAATTCACCCGAGCAGCGCGTGCAACTGGTCCAGGACGCGGTCAGCAAGCTGCTCAAGGACTTCCCGCCCAGCTGATCCCGGCGGCATACCGGGCCCGGGCGACCTGTGCCGGGCCCGGACTCAGCGCTCCCAGTACCTGGCCTTGTGAGGCAGGATTCCGCGCAGGCCTCCCGTCGGATCCGCGACGTCGCCCAGATGGCGGGGAATCACGTGCACGTGCGCGTGGGAAATCGTCTGGCCAGCCGCGAGACCGTCGTTGATGCCAACCGTGAATCCGTCCGGCCGGTGCATCGAGGAGAGCTCCGCTCGAACCGTGGCGAGCAGATCCCATAACTCGTCCCACTCGGCCCCCTCCAGGTCGAACACGCTCTCGACGTGACGGCGCGGCAGGACCAGTGTGTGACCGTCGGCCGCGGGGTACATGTCTGGCGTGGCGATCGTGAGCTCGCGGCCGATCCAGATCCGATCGGCAGGAGGGTCGCAGAACGGGCAGTCCAGATCCACGGTGGGCTCCTCGAATGGGTAGGATCTGAAAGTACGGCGAAGCGGCCGGGGAGGCACCCTTTGTTCTCGGCTTGCGGCGTTACCGGACAAGACCACTAGGAGGGGACATGGCAGAAGGCCAGCCGGGGCATGAGCCGACGGCCAGCGTCAGGGCCTGCTGGGAACCCCACGCCCTGGCGCTGCTCGCTTTCGAGCGGGGACAGCGGGACGCCAGCATTCTCGTCATCGATGACCTGGGCGACACCGATGTACTCCCGGCGCGCTGGTTCTTCCGCGACGAAGAGGCGTTCCCCGCCCTCGAGCGGCGAGCCCTCGATCTCTGCGTGGGGCGCGTGCTCGACCTGGGAGCAGGAGCCGGGTGCCACGCCCTCGTGCTGCAGGAGCGGGAGCATCCCGTGTGCGCGGTCGAGATCCTGCCCGAGCTCGTCGACCTGCTGCACCGGCGGGATGTGGCCGACGCGCGAACGGGGAGCGTCTTCGCTCCACCGGCCGGCCAATGGGATACGGTCTTGATGCTGATGAACGGCTGGGGACTCCCGGAAACACTGTCGGGACTCGCACGCTTCCTGGAGGGGGTGGATCACGTCGTTGCCCCGGGCGGGCGCATCATCGCCGATTCCACGGACATGCGCCGCTTCGCCAGCGGCTGGCGCTCGGAGGGTGGGATCCAGCTGGCGCTTCGCGAGGACGGCCGATACGTGGGCGAGATCCAGTTCCAACTCGAGTTCGCCGGCCGGCGGGGCGACCCGTTCAGCCAGCTCTATGTGGATCCGGATACCCTGTCGGCCCTCGCGGAACGCGCCGGGTGGAGCGTCGAAATCGTGGACCGGGGCGAGAACGGAGCCTTCCTCTCCGTTCTTCGCCGCTCTGGAGGGCAGGTCCAGTCCAGCGTACCTTTCGTGGCACCGCAAACCTGAGGATGGATGAGAATGACGGACACCGACGGAAGCCAGGACCCGCAGCGGCCGCAGGCGCTGCGCATCGCGACCGAGGCCCTGTCTCCGGAAGCCTCGCGCCAGATGTACAAGACGATGCACAAATCGCTCCGCGAGCTGTGGGCCGTGGTCGATGGCCTGGCCGCCGTCATGCCTCCGCGACCGACGTACTACCGGGTGACGATCTTCGGTTCGTCCCGGATGCACGCCGGTGACGAGCTGTACCTCGAGGTCCGCCGGCTGGCACAGGAACTGGCCGCGATGGGGTGTGATATCATCACGGGCGGCGGTCCCGGGCTCATGCAGGCGGCGAACGAGGGCGAGCTCCTCGGTGACGTCGCCAACCGTACCTACTCCATCGGACTCAACGTCGAACTCCCGCACGAGCAGGCCCCGAACCCGTTCGTCGAGAAGCTATACCACCACGGGACCTTCTTCTCCCGTTTGCACCATTTCGTGCAGCTGTCCAGCGCATTCGTGGTGATGCGAGGTGGGATCGGCACGACGCTGGAGACCCTGATGGTCTGGCAACTCGTACAGGTCGGCCACCTGAAGAGGCGACCCCTCATCATGGTGGGCAGCATGTGGCCGGAGCTGGTGGAGTGGGGCCGCAAGCACTGGCTCTCCGAAGAAGGCAATCTCGCGGACCCCGAGGACCTTGAAATCCCATTCTGCGTGGACACGGTGGACGAGGCAGTGACGCTGATCCGGGCCAACCTCGAGGAGTGGGCTTCGGACGGTCCCTGACCCCGGTCGAGTTCAGACCAGTTCGAACGCGCTTCCCCGCTCCGGCACCTCTACCCGGGCCGTCCCGGCTGAGCGCAGATCCTCTGCCAGGGCCTCGGCGCTGCCCTCCTCGCCATGCACGAGAAA
>Ga0316201_10003629_pt1 | contig 11415 bp, 9 predicted proteins | sample CS6wburrow_MG_FD_204516 | JGI IMG/M metagenome (GOLD analysis project Ga0316201, IMG submission 204516) | Coastal sediment microbial communities from Delaware Bay, Delaware, United States - CS-6 worm burrow | ecosystem: Environmental > Aquatic > Marine > Coastal > Sediment | place: USA: Delaware... | reverse complement strand
AAGCTGTCAGTACGATCGCCGGCCTGGCCAAAACACAAGGCACGGCGCTTTGCAGGAATCGCACGCGCCATATCGAACAATGCCGACATCGCGGCCGGGTTGTGAGCGAAATCCACGAGGATCTTGATGCCATCCAGGTCATAGATGTTGCAGCGACCCGGATTTCCATCCTGCTGCATGGTCGTGAGGCCACTCGCAATATTTTCGAGCGAGGCACCCAGGCAATGAGCTAACGCCGCCGCTGACAGCGCGTTCGCGATATTGTGACGCGCTGCGCCACCAAGCGCGATCGGAATATCGGCGCTTCGACAGATCAACTCATTCGTGCCATTTTCGAACTTGCGTAACTCGTCGCCGTCAAGCAGGAACGCGGCACCGCCCGCCTCGATGTGTTGACCCACAAGTCTGTTCCCGGCATCAAGACTGAACCACACCAGGTCGCCGTCGTAATCTTTTGATTTCTCAACCAGGCGATGATCGTCGGCATTGAGGATCAGGCGACCGTTGTCACGAACAACTCGACTGATAATCCACTTGATCGCCAGCAGCTCATCCAGGTTTTGCGAGCCGAAGTCACCAAGATGATCTTCACTGATGTTGGTGATGAGCGCCGCATCGGCTCGCTGAACGCCCATACCGCGTCGCAGCAATCCGCCACGCGCCGTCTCGAGTATTGCCACATCGACGTCCTGCTGACGCAGCACGTTGCGCGCACCTCCCGGCCCCGACCAGTCGCCGCGATCGATGACGCGATCATTGACTGCAATCCAGTCTGTCGAACTCAGGCCGACATTCTGGTCAGACTGCCGCAGGATATGGGTCGCGAAGCGCACGGTCGTGGTCTTGCCGTTGGTACCTGTAACCACGCCAATGGGAACATCGTGGTAGCGCTCCCAATCGGGTGCGTCAGGAATCTCGCGTACGGCCCAGGTCTCCGACCCACGTCCGAGGCCAAGCGATACGAAGTCGTCATCCCACAACAAGGTCTTGCCGTGAGCCGCCGCCTCATCGATGAGCCACATTAGCTCGACGTTGGATTCTTCGTCCGCCGATTTTCGCAGCGTATCAAGCGACTCATCGAAGTCTGGCTCATCGCTCGACACACCGAGCTCATACGCGCTGGCGGCCCACGCCCATTCGTTGATCTCGGAACCCGCATACAATTGATCGATGGGCGCTGTGAACGCCATGCTCACGCCACCCTGCAACTTCACGGAGGCAAATTCAGCCGATGGCCAGTCGAGCGCCTCCAGCATGCGGGAGACGTGTTCAGCCCACACTGGAATGAGCCGATCCGCTTCGTCCGGCGTGCAGGCCACATCGAGAATGCAGGCGGGGCCGTCGAACATCAGGCTGGGCCCGGTCAGTCTGCGAGCGTCAAGGAACTCCATGGCCGCGTGTCAGTCGCCTTCTTCGCGCGCAATGCGCACGCCGCGTTCGTCGCTGATGATCTCAAGGTCGTCAGCGAGTTCAAAACCCGCGAATTCGGGCAGGTCGATTGCCGCACTTGTCTTCTTGCCACCGTTGTCCACGCGGGAGCCCGAGTTGAAGTAGATGATCTGCTTCCAGGTACGCTTGATATTGTCACCAAGCACGAGAATCAGGTCGCCCGGCTCCGCCATCTCCAGCGCACGCGTATTCGCTTCCTGCTCGTCCGGAATAACTTCAATCTGATCGGGTGATATTCCCGCTTCGAGCAAGCGATTCTTGAGCATGACCGCGACTTCGTCTTCACCACGTCCACGGGTGTTGTCGTCGCGACGGCAGATGAAGTGATCGAAGTGTCCAGATGCGATTTCGGCGATCTGGCGGATGTCCTCATCGCGACGATCACCGGGTGCCGACAGCACAATGATACGCTTGCCTTCCGTGTCGAAGCGATCCACGAGGTCGCACATGGCTTTCACGGCGGCCGGGTTGTGCGCGTAATCGAGAATGACACGGAACGGATGCTCGTCGTAGATATTCATGCGCCCGGGCGCCTGGAAGAACGTCGAATCAAACGTCCGCAACCCCTGGCGAATATCCTCAAGACCAACATTCATGTTGTACGCCAGCGCAGCCGCGAACATCGCGTTCTGCACATTGTGCAATGCGCGACCCTCGATCGTTGCCGGTATCAGGTGCGTCCATACGAGCGGCGTATGTGACTCGTTGTCGTAGATCGTGATCAGGTGCCCGTTCATACCCTGCTCGAGCACGAAGGCCTGGCCGCCCGCCCGAATATGACGCTTCACGAGCGGGTGCGATGGGTTCATCGTCACGTAAGAGACCTTTTCAGCATCCGTGTAGTCGGCCATCTGCAGGCAGTGAGGATCGTCCGCATTGAGCACGGCCGCGTCCTTCGCGATCTCGATGGGCACACGTTTCACTTCGGCGAGCTGTTCGAGCGTATCGATACCACGCAAACCGAGGTGATCAGCTGATACATTGATACAACAGGCAACGTTACACTCGGGGAAACCCAGGCCACTGCGCAGCATACCGCCGCGGGCCGTCTCCATGACAGCAGCATCGACCGACGGATCGCGCAGAATCATCTGCGCCGAGACGGGCCCGGTCATGTCACCGGGTACGGACAGCTTGCCGTCGATATAGACACCATCGGTTGACGTCAATCCGACCGTCCGGCCTGACATCTTGAGAATGTGCGCGAGCATGCGCGAGGTTGTCGTCTTGCCGTTAGTGCCGGTCACTGCAGCGATCGGGATGCGGCTCGGTGAATCGGCCGGGAACAGCATGTCGATGACGGGACCCGCAACATCGCGCGGCGTTCCTTCACTCGGGGCAACGTGCATGCGGAAGCCCGGACCCGCGTTGACCTCGCAAATACCGCCGCCTGCATCACGGTATGACTCGGTGATGTCTTTCGTCAGGAAATCCACACCACCGATGTCGAGGTCGATCGCCTTTATCGCGCGTATGGCCATCTCGCGATTGTCCGGGTGGATTACGTCGGTCACGTCGATAGCCGTGCCGCCCGTGGACAGGTTCGCGGTCGAGCGCAGGTAAACAACTTCATCTTTCGCCGGCACGGTGGCTCGGTTATAACCGAGCTTTTCGAGGAGCCGCTCGGCCTGGTGGTCGAACTCCAGGCGCGTCAGCACCTTTTCATGACCAACGCCGCGCCGTGGATCTTCGTTCACGATGTCGACAAGCTCTTCGATCGTATGTTTGCCGTCGCCAACCACGTGTCCCGGCACGCGTTTCGCCGCGGCAACGAGCTCTCCGTTCACAACCAGCAGGCGATGGTCGAAGCCGTCAATGTAACTCTCAACAATGACCGTGCGGCCGTGTTCGCTCGCCTTCTCGAAACCGACTTCAACGTCTTCGGGCGTACGCAGATTGATCGCAACCCCACGCCCGTGATTGCCGGCCAGCGGCTTGAGGACAACCGGGTAGCCTATGCGCTCAGCCGCGAGGACCGCATCGCCTGCGTTCTGCACCAGCAGTTGCTTGGGAACCGGCAGCCCGAGATCACGCAGAATTTCGTTCGTCTCTTCCTTGTCCGAGGCCAGTTCAACGGCAATGTTACTGGTACGACCCGTGGTCGTCGCCTGAATACGCTGCTGGTAGCGACCGTGGCCGAACTGCACGAGGCTGTAGCGATTCAATCGCAGCCAGGGTATATCGCGCTCTTCCGCAGCCCTGACAAGCGAAGCGGTACTGGGCCCAAATTCACGACGTTGCGCATAGCGAATGAAGCGATCGCGTTCGTCGGCAAAATTCCAGTCGCCGGCCGGGGCACCCTCAGGTTTCAGGTCGTCGGGTAGCAGGCTCCCGAGAAGGGCGAGCGAGAGTTTGCTGGCTTCACGTCCTACCTCGGCATCCTTGAACTGGAAGACCATGTTGTAGAAGCCAGGGCGCCCATCAATTGAACGCGTTCGCCCAAACGTGACATCCGAGCCCGCAACGACCTGCAGCTCGATTGCCACATGTTCCATGACGTGGCCCAACCACGTGCCCTCGCCCTCTCGCAGGCGACGCACGAAGCCGCCAGGCTCATTGTAGGAGCAGCCATGCTCATGCAGACCGGGCAGGGCCTCAAGGAGCGGACCAATGAAGCCTTCGCCGAGCCGGACTGTCGGCCAGTTCTCCAGTTCGCCCAGGTCCAGCACATGCCGGATGACGGGGAAGCGGGCAAACACGCTCGGCCCGGCGTATACGTTCGTACTTTCAATTCTCATAGCGCTTGCCTGTTCTTATTCGCGTTTATTGTTCGAGTTATTCGGCGAAGGCATCTCGGGACGTAATCTCAAAGCGACCACCCGAAACCAGTATATGCAGCTTGACACCAATCAGGCTGACCGGGTCGCCGCGGCGTGCCTTGTCCATGGAAGAATACTTCAAATCGATTGGGTCGATAATCGTAATTCCGCCGCTCCCAACGACCTCGAGGTCATCGCCAGGGCGAATGAAGGCCGCCGTGTCTTCATCGAGGCCGATACCAACAGCGAAAGGATTATAGGCCAGCGCCGTGAGCAGCCGTCCGAGGCGGTCTCGCTGGCGAAAGTGCTGATCGATAATGAACGAGTTGGTCAGACCCAGGCCAGGCGCCATGTTGACCATGTCCGGACTCGGCGTGCTGCCTTCCTTGCCCCCTGCAATCATGTGCTCCGGCATGAACGCCGCCCCTGCCGACGTACCGGCGACGTGCATACCCTCCGCATTGCGGCGGCGGATCGCCTGCGCAATGGCCGTACCGCCAATAGTCGTCGACAACCGCAGCTGGTTGCCGCCGGTCATGAATACCCCGTCGCACTTGTCGATGTAACTCAGGTCCTCGTCCGACTGGCAATCCTCGCGGGTGACGAAGTGCAATACCCTGGCGTGCTTGACGCCAAGCTTGCGAAACAGCTTTTCGTAGTTGCGGCCCGTATCCTCGAGCTCTGAGGCCGTCGGAATAATACCAATGCGCGAATCCTTGCCGCCACAGACGTCGACGAAGCGATCAAGAATTTCGGGGTTGTTCAGTTTTTCTTCGGCGCCACCGATCGGAATAATGTAGCCGCGTTCGGTGCCGACGATATCGTTTGCAGGACTCATGGATGACTCGGGGAAGATGTAGCGCGAAGAGGGCAGATATTTTACACAAGAAACGGGCAATTCCTGCCCCGGATGTTGCAGAATACCGGATATGAGCAAAATGAACTTACCGCTGGGCCTCGAGGCCGACTATCCGCACAAGTACGCACCGGATGTACTGTGCCCGATTCAGAGAAGCGCGAGCCGCGAGGATCTCGGACTTACCGGTGCAATGCCGTTCGACGGCGTCGATATCTGGAACGCCTGGGAACTGACCTGGCTGAGACCCGATGGCCGGCCCGAGGTGGCGATAGCAGAAATCAGCGTGCCCGCGCACTCGCCCAATATCATTGAGTCCAAGTCGCTAAAGCTCTACCTCGGTTCGTTCGCAATGTCCCGGTTCGATTCCGCGACAGCGGTACACGACGCAATCGCGAGCGATCTTGGTCTCTGCGCCGGCGCAGCGGTGGATGTCAGCGTCCTCTCGGTGTCCGACACCGAATCCCGCCGGGCAGCGCGGCTGGCCGGTGCCTGTCTTGACAGCCTCGACGTCACCTGTGACGACTGGGAGGTTAACGCCGACCTGTTGCGCTCGGATGCCAGCGAGCATGTCCGCGAAGACCTGCATACGCATCTGTTGCGCAGCCTCTGTCCCGTCACGGCTCAGCCCGACGTAGGAAGCCTGCAGATCAGCTACCGCGGTCCGCGCATCGATCCGCACGCCTTGCTCCGCTATGTGGTCTCGTTTCGCGAGCACAGCGACTTTCACGAAGCATGCATTGAACGCATGTTCGTCGATCTGCTGCAACGATGTGGCTGTGAGGAACTGACGTTGCACGCGCGCTACCAGCGGCGTGGCGGCATCGACATCAATCCGGTGCGCAGCAATTGCGGCGAAAAGGCGCGCAACCTGAGGCTCTGGCGCCAATAGGACTCAAGCCTCGTCGTCGAGGTCCTCGCTGGAAATCTCGTGCCCCCAATCCTGCTTCGCGCTGAGATACCGGCGGTTGCGGCTGTTCACGCCGGTCACGTGTTTGACGCGCGTGATGCCGCTAACACCGAATGTGCCGAGGTCATTTACTTTCTTCGGGTTGTTGGTCAGGAGACGAAACGGCTCCCCCCCGAGAAAGTGCTTCAACAAGGAAGCCGCATCGCTGAAGTCGCGCGAGTCATCGGGAAGACCTAGCGAGCGATTCGCCTCGTAGGTATCCTCGCCGGCATCCTGCAACAGGTAGGTTGCCGCCTTCGCCCAGAGTCCGATGCCGCGCCCTTCGTGGCCCGCCATGTAGACGAGCATGCCGCCATTGCCGTCCGCCTTGATGCGACCGAGGGCGGCCTGCATTTGCGGCCCGCATTCGCAGCGCTGCGAACCAAAGACATCACCGGTCAGACAGCTCGAATGCACGCGCACGAGCGGATTCTTCCAGGTCGATGGATCACCGATCACCATGACGCTGTTGACGGCCATGTAGGACGCCAGTGTCGCAAAGGACTGCTGCCCCTCTTGCGCCCTCAGGTCATCAGCTAGCTCCTCGATCATGCCCAGTTCGGTGTTGCGCACGCAGGCATACCACTGGACATCAACACGTAAATCGCCAAGTTCCAGTGGCAGCGGTATCGGTCCCAGCACGCTGATTGTCGAACCGTGCGACGACGCCCGGCCTGGCTCGAGGCGAGTACCGTCACGATCAATCTGGAACAGTGTGCCCTGCGCGGTCAGGCGCTCGCGCACCGTGGGGTCAATGTAGGTGAACATGCGGCGGATTATGCCGGTTTCGGCGAAATTTGCGACGCCCATCACTTGCTGACCGGATAGTCATTAACTATACTTACTGACCAATCAGTCATTAATAGCCAAGTTCATGCCTGACCAGCCCAAATACCAGCGCAGGAAAGAGGACCGCCCGCAGGAAATTGCCGACGCGGCGTTCGCCACTTTTGCGGAGAAAGGCTATGCAGCAACACGCATCGACGATGTCGCGAAAAAAGCCGGTGTCAGCAAAGGCCTGACCTACCTTTACTACAAGACCAAGGAGGACCTGTTCAAAGCCGTGATCAAGAACGTGGTTGTCCGTCGAGTCGACACCCTGATCGGCGATGTCGAATCATCCAATCTGTCCTCCGAGGACTTTATTCGCGGCCCCCTTCTCAGCTTTATGAAAAAGGTCCCGGGCTCACCGATCGCTATCGTCATTCGGCTGCTTATCTCCGAAGGCCCGAGGCATCCGGACCTGGTCGACTACTACTACGAGAACGTCGTGGCGCGAGGGCTAGCGGCGATCAGGCAGTTTATCGAGCGCGGTGTCGAGCGCGGCGAGTTTCGGCGCGAGGCACTCGAGTACCAACCACACCTGTTTCTGGCGCCGATGATGATGTCGATGATCTGGCGCCTGATCTTCACTGACAAGCCCCTCGATACCGACCAACTCATGGAATCCCAGATCGATATGTTGCTCGCGCAGTTGAAAACGTGAGTGGAGCAAACCAATGAGAAAAACCACCATCCCGATATTTGCTGTTCTTGTGCTGGCCGGCTGCGGCACAGAGGAAGGCCCGAACCTTGTCGTCGGCGAGCTGGCATCCGACCGACACGAACTCACGGCCGAGGTCAATGAGCCGATCGTCTCGATCGATGTCGCCGAGGGCCAGGTCGTCGTCGCCGGCCAGGTACTCGTCAGACAGGACGATACGCGTGCGCGCGCCCGCCTGGCCGAGGCCGAAGCGGCCGTTGCCCAACAGCAGGCGCGTCTCAATGAGCTTGTGCGCGGACCCCGCTCCGAGCAGGTTGCTGCGGCGCGGGCTAACGTTGAAGGTGCCACGCAGGAACTGGAGTTCCGGCAGAGTGAGCTCACACGCGTCAGGGAAGTGCATGCCCGTGGCCTCGCCTCTCCCGACCTGCTGGATCGGGCGCGCGCGGCGCTCGATGCCGCGCAGGCAAACCTCAAACTAAGGCTGGCGCAACTCGAGGAACGGCTGGCCGGCACCACCATCGAGGAACTCGCGCAGGCGGAGCAGGCTGTCAAGCAGGCACAGGCACGGCGCGACCTCGTTGCCATCGACGTCGAGCGGCACGTAACCCGGGCGCCGATTGGTGGCGTTGCCGACAGTCGGTTGTTCGAAGAGGGAGAAAGGCCAGCCCCGGGACAGCCGATGATCATCCTGCTGGGCGGCTCGCAACCGCATGCGCGCATCTATGTTCCCGAGGCTCTGCGCGTGCGTATCGGGCCGGGAACGCAGGCACTGATCCACGTGGACGGACTCGAGGCGCCACTCAAGGGCAATGTCCGATGGGTGTCCAGTGAAGCGTCGTTCACGCCCTACTTCGCGCTCACCGAACGTGATCGCGGCCGGCTAAGTTTTATGGCCAAGGTCGACATCACAGAGGCTCGCGAGCGGCTGCCGGACGGTGTTCCGGTCAACGTGGAACTGCTCGTCGACTGAGTGCAATGAATAGCGACTACGCAATTGAGTCACGCGGCCTGTCCAAGCACTTTGGAACGCTCAAGGCTGTCAGCGAACTTGACCTGAAGGTGCCGCGAGGACAGATCTACGGCTTCCTGGGCCCCAACGGTTCGGGGAAGTCGACGACGATCCGAATGCTGTGCGGCCTGCTCACTCCGACCGAAGGTAGCGCCACGGTGCTTGGCACAGGGGTTCCCGGTGACTCCCGCTTGCTGAAGCCGAAGATCGGTTACATGACGCAGAAGTTCTCGCTCTTCGCGGATATGACCGTGTTCGAGAATCTGCAGTTCATTGCTGAAATATATTCGTACGACCGGGCGGCGCGTGCCGACCGTATCAATGAATTACTCGGAAAATACGACCTGACGGAGCAGAGAAAACAACTCGCCGGAACCATGAGTGGCGGTCAGAAGCAACGGCTGGCCCTGGCCTGCGCGGTGTTGCATCGCCCGGAGCTTCTCCTGCTGGACGAACCGACCAGCGCCGTCGATCCGCAGAGCCGGCGTGACTTCTGGGCCAACCTGTTCCGGCTGGCAGAAGCCGGCACAACGATCCTGGTATCGACGCACTACATGGACGAGGCGGAGCGATGTCATCGGCTTGCGATTCTTGACCGTGGCATCAAGGTCGCCGATGGGACGCCCCAGGAGTTGCAGGCCAGTACCGGCATGCACATTGTTGAAGTAACGGCCGGCGACCCCTACCACGCGCAGGAGGCACTTGATTGCGCCGAGCACATAGCGAGCGTTACGCAACTCGGGGTGCGTTTACGCGTCCTGATCCCTGACCAATTTGCGGAGCCGGTTGCCCTGGTCCAGCGACACCTTGGCAAGCACGGGGTGACGGCGGATGTCCGGCTGACGCCAGCTTCACTCGAAGACGTATTTGTGGCTGTGACAATGAGCCCCGAGGAGCGCGCGGTATGAGGTCACTGTCACGCCTGCTCGCGATTACGAAAAAAGAGGTGCGTCAGCTGAGTCGCGACCGGCTGACATTTGGCATGATCGTTGGAATCCCTGTCATCCAGATGCTGCTGTTCGGCTACGCAATCAATACAGACGTCCGTAACCTCAGAACGGCCGTGGCCAACCAGGCGAACACACACCTGTCCCGGCAGTTTATCGCTGAGCTGCGCGAAACACAGGTCGTCGACATCGTCGAATTTGTCGACTCGCCGGCCACGATTGACGAGCGCCTGCGAATGGGCCAGATTTCGGTCGGCGTTGTCATCCCGGTTGATTTCGATCGTCGCGTCATCGACCCCGACCGGCCTGCCGTGCATCTGCTGGTGGATGGTAGCGACCCGACCATCGCCAATATCGCACTCCAGTTACGCAACATGCCCGTCAGGTTCGACACGCGCATCGCATCGTCGCGCAGCACGAATATAGAGGTACGCCCGAACTACAATCCGGAAAGGCGCACACCCGTCAACATCATCCCGGGCCTGATGGGCGTAATCCTGACGCTGACCATGATGCTGTTCACTGCCGTTGCGATTGTGCGAGAGCGCGAACGAGGCAATCTTGAGCTACTGATCAATACACCGGTCAGTTCTGCCGAGCTCATGGTCGGCAAAGTGCTTCCCTATATCGTCATCGGCATGATCCAGCTGGCGCTGATTCTTGTTGTGGGGGATACGCTGTTCCAGGTGCCGATGCGCGGCAGCGTACTGGACCTCTACCTCGCGTCGGGTGCATTTATCGCCGCGAACCTCGCCCTGGGCCTCGTCATTTCAACGGTCGCGAAAACGCAGTTCCAGGCCATGCAAATGACGTTTTTTGTGTTGTTGCCGTCAATTCTGCTCTCCGGCTTTGTGTTTCCGTTCGATGGCATGCCGAAGTTCGCCCAGTACCTCGGCGAGATGCTGCCAGTTACCCACTATATTCGCCTGACACGCGGCATCATGCTGCGTGACGCGGGTTTGATGGAGTTGTACCCGGAACTGATCGCGCTCGGCGTCTTCACGCTCGTCGCTATGACGTTGGCGGCGCTGCGCTTCACGAAGCGGCTGGACTAGCCAAATGGCTCCCAATCTGGTCCAATCACCGCCCATGGCAGCTCAATCCGCACAAAAACCCACCGTCTTCATCGTCGACGACGATGCCGCTATTCGCTTCGCCATGCAGGCGCTCATGGACTCGGTCAATCTCGAGCATGAGATCTTCGCCTCAGGCGACGAATTCCTGGAAAAAATCACCACGCAACGGCCGGGATGCCTGGTCCTTGATATACGGATGCCGGGACTTGGCGGACTTGAACTTCAGGAAGAGCTGATCAAGCGCGGTAATACGCTGCCAATTATCTTCATAACAGGCCACGGTGATGTCCCGATGGCCGTCGAAGCCATGCAGAAAGGTGCGGTCGACTTCATTCAGAAACCCTTCCGTGACCAGGAGCTACTGGACCGGATCCGCGAAGCACTCGCGACCGATGAGGAGCGCCGCGAGGAACAACAGCAGCACGCCGAGGTTGTTGAGCGCTTACACAGATTGACCAATCGCGAACGTGAGGTCTTCGATCTTGTCGTCACGGGCAAGCCGAATAAGGTCATCGCCTACGAACTGGGCGTTAGTCAGCGCACGGTTGAGATTCACCGCGCGCGCGTCATGGAAAAAATGCAAGCCAGGTCACTCGCCGATCTGGTCAAGATGCATATGACGGCCTGAGCCTGGCCCGACCCCTGATTCGTTACGAATGCCGTCGCCGGTGTTCGTCAAACTCCGCACACTCTATACACTCGTCAGCGTAAGGGTAGACTTGAAGCCTGCCCTCCTTGATGGGCAGACCGCATTCGACACAAATACCGTACTCGCCGGTCTCGAGGCGCTGCATAGCCGCCGAAATTTTTGCCAACTCTTGACGCGCTTCATTACCGAGCGCATCAACAACTTCATTGTCTTCCAGCTGCTTCGCACGCTCTTTGGA
>Ga0316201_10003628_pt1 | contig 11416 bp, 9 predicted proteins | sample CS6wburrow_MG_FD_204516 | JGI IMG/M metagenome (GOLD analysis project Ga0316201, IMG submission 204516) | Coastal sediment microbial communities from Delaware Bay, Delaware, United States - CS-6 worm burrow | ecosystem: Environmental > Aquatic > Marine > Coastal > Sediment | place: USA: Delaware... | reverse complement strand
CTCGATCCGCTACATACCTGCGAACATCTCCATCGGTTAAGATCCCAATAACCGTGAGATCATCTCGGGTTATTAATACCGCTCCCAGATTCTTTTCATTGAGCACCTGTACAGCCTGCCGTGCAGTCTTGCCCACATCTATTACCGGAACCCGTTCCCCGGTAACCATTACTTCTGCAACTTTCACCTTTAAACGCTCACCGAGACTGCCGCCAGGATGATTCTGACGAAAATCCGACTCTTGAAATTTTTTCTTATTCAACAAAACAACTGCTAGAGCATCTCCCAGGGCAAGGGTCGCTGTTGTGGAAGTTGTTGGTGCCAACCCTAACGGACACGCTTCCTTGGGAATACCAATATCAAGAACCACCACTGCGGCATCAGCCAGGGGTGAGTCTAATCCGCCTGTCATTGCTATAATTTTTACTCCTCTCTCTTTCAAGCTAGCGAGCAGCAGATTCAGCTCCGCGGTTTTACCTGAGTAGGAGATAGCAACAACAACATCAGTAGGTGCAACCATACCCAGGTCACCGTGCATTGCCTCTACTGGGTGGAGAAAAAATGAAGGAGTACCAGTACTGTTGAGTGTCGCGGCTATTTTCTGACCTATTATTCCAGATTTTCCTATACCCGTTATCACTAACCTGCTGGGACAACCAAGGATTAATTCAACAGCTTTATTAAATTCTTCACCTATTTTTTCGCGGACAGCAGCAAGACCTTCCTCTTCTATCAGTAAAACATTGCGTGCTTCTTCTATAGACATCTTTTTCCTTGTTTCAATTATTTTGTATCTATACAACTCGGTGAACTGAAGACTCTCATGATAACATCTACCTCTTTCGAATGGCAACTCTACGCTAATCATTCAGAGTACATGATCAAGATCAATAATTACGCTATTACCAGGTTTTTTGTGGTAAAAAAACGTAAAAATCGCCTCAATTATTCTTTTCATCATAGCGCCCTTCATAAGAATGCATTAATATATTCGACTGTTTTGCAATTTCAATGCTATATACTTATACTATCTGCACACAGATCATCAAAAATTGTTCATCAATTGGAGTAAACGTATGTCAAATTACTTATTTACGTCTGAATCAGTATCGGAAGGACATCCTGACAAGGTTGCTGACCAAATTTCCGATGCAATTCTTGATTCTATACTTAGCCAGGATAAAACTGCACGAGTAGCCTGCGAGACGTTAGTCACTACAGGAATGGCACTTATAGCAGGAGAAATCACTACCAGTGCATGGGTTGATATGCCCGAAGTCGTTCGAAATACTATCCGAGAAATCGGCTATAATTCTTCCGACATGGGATTTGACTGGCAATCTTGTTCAGTTCTCACGTCCATAGACAAACAATCCTCCGATATTGCACAGGGTGTTGATGAAGGCAAAGGCCTTGATCTTGATCAGGGTGCAGGAGATCAAGGTTTAATGTTTGGTTATGCCAGCAATGAAACAGAAGTGCTAATGCCCATGCCAATAACGTTTGCCCACAGACTGACAAAACAACAGTCTGTCGTTCGAAAACAAGGCTCTCTTCCCTGGCTTAGACCGGATGCCAAAAGTCAGGTAACAATAGAATATGAAGACAAAAGGCCTAAAAGAATTGAAGCTGTCGTTCTTTCCACTCAGCATGATGAAACTATCAGCTATGAAGATCTGAAAGAAGCTGTCATGGAGGAGATTGTCAAGCCCATACTGCCTGCCGAAATGATTGATTCTAATACTAAGTTTTATATCAACCCCACTGGCCGTTTTGTCATTGGTGGCCCTGTTGGTGATTGCGGTGTGACAGGCAGGAAAATAATTGTTGATACCTATGGGGGTAAGGGCTCCCACGGCGGCGGAGCTTTTTCCGGCAAGGATCCTTCAAAAGTTGACAGATCGTCTTCCTATATGGGAAGGTATGTCGCTAAAAACATAGTTGCAGCTGGTATTGCCTCTGAAGTTGAAGTGCAGATTGCCTACGCCATTGGAATTTCAAAGCCTGTATCAATTAATGTCAATTCGTTTGGCACGGGGTTAGTATCTGATGATGATATCAAAAATTTAATTACCACATGTTTTGATCTACGCCCTAAAGCAATAATTCAACAACTGGATCTGTTACGACCTATATATCAAGCAACAGCAGCCTACGGACATTTCGGTAGAGAATTGCCTGAGTTTAACTGGGAAAAAATTGATAAAGCTGATGAATTAAAAGAGTTAGCTAAACTTCGCTAACCTACTCCAAATAATCATACAGCCCCCAGTCATCCTGTCGTTTGTTGACTGCGGGCTTTGATATTTTTTCTGAAATCGAGGTATTTACAATGACAAAATCTATAGAAGATTACAAAGTTGCTGATATATCCCTGGCAGCATGGGGCCGCAAAGAAATACAAATAGCTGAAACAGAAATGCCTGGTCTGATGGCTGTTCGTGATGAATACAGGGAAAACCAACCGCTCAAAGGAGCACGAATCGCGGGCTGCCTGCATATGACAATCCAGACCGCTGTTTTGATGGAAACATTGGTTGATCTTGGTGCTGAAATCAGATGGTCTTCCTGCAATATATTCTCTACACAGGATCATGCCGCAGCAGCTATGGCAGCTGCAGGGATACCTACTTTTGCCTGGAAAGGCGAAAGTGAAGAAGAATTCTGGTGGTGCATTGACCAGACAATATTTGGGCCGAATGATTGGCGTCCCAACATGATTCTTGACGATGGCGGTGACCTTACTCTTATCATGCATGAAAAGTATAAAGATGACATGGCCAACATCAAAGGTATCAGCGAGGAGACCACAACTGGTGTACATAGGCTCAATGAAATGGCCGCTGACGGCTCTCTTATGTGCCCCGCTTTTAACGTTAATGATTCCGTCACCAAATCGAAATTCGATAATCTCTATGGATGCCGGGAATCACTCATTGATGGTATTAAACGTGCTACAGACGTTATGATTGCTGGCAAAAACGCCGTTGTTGTAGGCTATGGTGATGTCGGTAAAGGCTGTGCCCAGGCACTTAAAGGCATGGGGGCCAATGTGTTCGTAACAGAAATAGATCCAATTTGCGCGCTGCAAGCAGCCATGGAGGGATATCGTGTTATCACCATGGAGGAAGTAGCCCCCATAGGTAATATTTTTGTCACCTGCACAGGCAATTTAAAAGTAATAACCCGTGCCCATATGGAGATGATGCCCAATGAGGCAATTGTCTGCAATATTGGGCATTTTGATTCAGAAATCGATATTGCAGGTATCCGAGAACTTGAATGGGACAATATTAAACCGCAGGTAGATCATGTCACTTTTCCGGACGGTAAAAAAATAATTATCCTTGCCGAGGGAAGACTGGTAAACCTTGGCTGTGCTACGGGACACCCGAGCTTTGTCATGAGCAACTCATTTACGAATCAGGTACTTGCCCAGATTGAATTATGGAAAAACTCATCCAAATATGAAAATAAAGTATTTTTTCTGCCAAAAGCTCTTGATGAAATGGTTGCAAAACTCCATTTAAAGAAGATCGGCGCAAATCTGACTACGCTTACCCAAGAACAGGCTGATTATATAGGCGTAAAAGTTGAAGGTCCATACAAGCCTGAATATTATAGATACTAATCTGCAATATTGAAATCCCCAAAGGGCTGTCACAGTGTATCGAAGGGAATCTCATGATTCCCTATTCTCCATTACCTATGTCAGCTCTTTTTCTATCGCGCCAAAGAGATATCACCGGAAATTACTTTATGGACAGTTCCTCTTGAATCACGAACCAAGAGTTCTCCATTCTCATCAGGCCCTTCAGATATACCGGAGATAATCTTTCCGCCATTCGTAACCCACTCAAGATTTTTTCCATGGAGGTAGTCTCTCTTTTCCCATTCTTTCAGGATATAACGAAATCCCTCTTTTTCCAATGAAATGATCTTAGTCATCACATTTTCCCAAATACGCCAGAGCAATTCATTCAATTGGAAGCGTTTTCCAGTTTCAAGATAGATGGAAGTTGCTCTGCGTCGAATATCCCTGGAAAAGCTGTCAGTTGAATGTAAAACATTAATGCCTATTCCAATAATGCAGAATTGATTGTTTTTGTCGCACAACGAAGCCTCAGCCAAAATACCACAACATTTCTTACCTGAGATATAAATATCGTTGGGCCATTTTAAGGCAGCCGTAGTGCTGGAAATAGTTTCTATCATTTCTGCGACGGCGACGCCTGTAGTCATTGTTATTTTGGGATACTCAGCTATATCTAGGCCTGGTCGAACAATAATTGAGAAATACAGCCCCTCCTTCTCTTTAGACTGCCAGGATTTCCCTAGTCTTCCTCTTCCGGCAGTCTGACTGCCAGCCTGTACAATTAGACCGTGCTCCGCGCCAGATTCTGCTAATTCAAAGGCTTTTTTGTTTGTTGAAGGAAGAGAGTTAAAGAAAAGAACTTTGGGTTTCATGGAATGTAACCTATAGGAAACAAAAAAGGTGCATAGCTGCTATCAGCTTTGCACCTTAGATAAAACACTACACAAGGGTTGGCAAAAACACGCATTTCGCAATTAAATGCCGCCCTCTCCTTCTTCATTTTTAATACGGGAAGGAACTGCATACATGGTGGTGGAACCGGATGACCAGAACATCAGGCTTCCATCACGAACCATTTCGTTTGCAATATTCTTGATTGCACGTGGTTTGGCTTCTGGGTCACACTTATAGAAGTCTTTTATGTACAATTGTGGCTTTGGAGACTTTGTTGCTTTCTCCAGGATTGCTGCTTTGAGTTCTTCTTTGCTTAAGGCCATGTGTTCTCCTTTGAAGAAATAATTCGAAGAAAGCATCAAGGGTCCAGACCGACCCGACAACCGGATCGATCTGGGTAATATCACACTTAATTACTTAATATGGCTGGTGTACTTGAACTGTGTTGTAGTACGCCAGGTGTCGTATGCAAGGCGATAGTCATCGATGCTCTTTTCAGTAAATGGTATATCACATTTCTCAAAGAAACTCTCCCAACCAATACGCTCAGCCCACTCACCAACACGCTCATACTTCTGAGCGTCAGCAGAGTACGCTTCAAGAATTTTCTTGACGGCTTCTACGGTCTCAGGCCAACGCGGAGTGTTGTTTGGCAGGAATGGAATAACCAGTTTAGAGAATTTTGGTGCTGTTCTGGAGTTGGAAACCTTTCCACCAACAAGAATCGCAATACCATCACCTTCTGGATCAGCCATTGGCATTGCAGGACACATGGTGTAGCAGTTACCACAGAACATACAGCGCTCGACAGTTACTTTTACAGACTTTATCTCTTTACCATCAACAACTGCCTTGGCTGGTTTAACAGCTCCAAGAGGACAGGACGCGATAGCAAGTGGAAGTTCACAAACACCGGTGATTCGACTATGATCAATCATTGGCGGCTTGCGATGAACACCAAGAATAGCGATATCGGAAGCATGTACGGCACCACACATATTCAGACAGCAGGCCAGAGCAATACGGCACTGCGCAGGAAGCTTGTGAGAACCGAAATAATCAAACAGTTCATCCATAACCGCTTTTACAACACCCGATGCGTCGGTAGCAGGTGTATGGCAATGTACCCAGCCCTGGGTGTGAACGATGTTGGTTACGCCAGCACCGGTACCACCTACAGGATACTTGGTCCCGTATTTAGCAAGTTCATCAAGAAGGGGTTGAACTTTGTCTTTTGAGTCAACCATGAACTCAATATTGTTTCTGGTGGTGAAGCGAAGGAAGCCGTCACAGCATTTATCTGCGATGTCACATACTTCACGAATATATTCAACAGAAACAAGTCGGGCGCAGCCAACACGTACTGAGTAGACTTCGTCACCTGTTTCAGATTTGTGCATCAAAACACCAGGCTTAACGATCTCATGATAGAGCCATTTGCCTTTGTTAGCTTTGATTACTGGTGGGAAAAATTTCTCATAATGTGGTGGTCCAAGATCAGAAATTCTGCCTTCCATCGGTTTTTGAGGATCATAACCCATGATATAAATCTCCTTATATATTTTTGTTAATCAGTATCAGTTACATTCAGAATTAGGCCGCATGACGCTTACGGAACTCTTCAACATCACGCTCAAATCCGCCTTCAACCTCTTCTTCCTGCCAGAAGACATATGGGTTAGAGCGAGGCTCTTTGATCATCTGAGGAATTGGCTCGAGCTCCATTACTTTAATGAAGGTCGGCAGACCAACACGCTGCATGGTTTCACCAACGCGCTCACGGTTTTTACCAACTTCCATCCACCAGTCCCAAACCTTCTCGATAAAGTCAATCAGTTCTTCAAACTCATTTTCTTTTTCGATTTTCATGAAAGGAACAGCCAAGGTTGAGAACTGGGCACCATCAAGGATAGGAGCTTTAGCACCAACCAGTATGGTTGCGCCTTTGTCAAGGCCTGGACGAAGAGCACGAGGCAGAACATTAATGCAATGCATACAACGTGTACATTCTTTATCATCAATCTTCAGCTCATCACCTTCCATCCACATACAATCAGTTGGACAAAGATCAATAACTTCTTTTGTAATATCGAATGGGCCCCAATCTCTGTCGCTGTGAGCTCCACCGTTTGCTGGGTAGTTACCAGCAACGTACTCTTTTACAGCTGCCTGATCAATACGAATCTGATCTCTCCAGGTACCGATAACGGATATGTCTGATCGTGCGATAGCTGCAACACAGTCGTTTGGACATCCAGAGAATTTGAATTTAAATTTGTAAGGAAACGCAGGGCGATGAATTTCATCCTGATAATGCTGGGTCAAGTGATAACATACTTCTTCTGTATCATAACATGACCACTCACAGCGAGACTCACCAATACAGTTGGCAGGAGTACGCAGGTTGGAACCGGAACCACCAAGATCCTGTCCCATGTCGTGGGTGAGATCCCAGAAGAAAGGCTCGAGATTCTCTGTGCGGGTACCAAGGAGGATGATATCACCGGTAGAACCGTGGAAGTTGGTCATACCAGAACCATGCTTCTCCCACAGATCCATCAGTTGACGGAGATTCTCTGTGGAGTAGTACTTAGATGAAGGCTGAGCCACTCGAATGGTATGAAAATGTTCAACACCAGGAAAACGCTCAGGTACGTCTGCATAACGTCCTACAATACCACCACCATATCCAAAAACACCAACGATACCGCCGTGCTTCCAATGGGTGATTCTTTCTTTGTACGACAACTCCAAAATACCAAGAATATCCCAGCACTCAGGCTTGGTTTCAGCCTGCTTCTTAATGTCTGTAACGAAGCTCGGCCATGGACCGGTTTCTAACTGGTCCAACAAGGGTGTCTCATGTTTTGCCATGATTTCCTCCTTTAAATTACTGTTTATACTGCAACCTTAACCAATAAAAATATCTTATTAACAGATTTCGTTTCTTAACCGGCGGGCGGGGAGAGAGTTTTCATACTATAAAAACCAGTCACCCTCCTGATTTTTCAGCGTATCAAGGACATCCTCCAACGCCCCGAAACACTTCGAAACAATAAACCAGTGAATAATCATTCAGCCGGTGAGAATATCTTTGTATAACTCATTTGTCAACAAAAAACAGTATCTGCACAACGCACAAAATGAACAACCATTCACCTTCTCTTTACCTGAAAACTATACTATTCCCGTAATTTTCAGAATCTCTTGATGAAGCCCCTTATCCTTTTGCTCTTTCGTGTGAATATTAACAAGAAACTGAGTGGCAAGTACCTTGCCCAATTGCACTCCCTCCTGATCAAATGAGTTGATATTCCAGGCAAAACCCTGGAAGACGATCTTGGCCTCATAGAGAGCCAGAAGGGCGCCCATCGCTTCTGGTGTTAACCTATCTGCAATCAGCATTGAGCTTGGCCTGTTACCCGCAAAATATTTATTGGGATTATTGCTCTCCTGGCCGCATGCCATTGCCACTGCCTGAGCAAGCATATTTGCTAATAACTTCTGCTGTGAAGTCGTCTTCTGCACCTCAACATCTTTTTTAAACTGTGATTGCTTAAACCCTATAAACTCCACCGGCACAATTTCCGTACCCTGATGAAGCAGCTGATAAAAAGCATGCTGACCATTGGTGCCCGGTTCACCCCATACCACAGGTCCGGATTTGTATGTTATCGTTTGACCATTTCTGTCAATCGACTTACCGTTGCTTTCCATATCGCATTGCTGTAAGTGTGCAGGAAATCTGTGCAAAGCCTGCGAGTACGGCAAGACGGCAAGAGTCGGGCAATGCAGGTACGAATGATTCCAAATTCCCAGTAATGCCAGAAGAAGAGCAGGATTTTTGCGAATATTCCTCTCTTCCGCCTCATAATCAACAGAAGATGCCCCCCGGAGAAACTGTACAGCTTGATCATACCCCAATGAAAAGCCGAGCGTTGTTAGTCCAACCATGGATGTTGAGCTGTACCTCCCGCCTATATAGTCAAACATGTAAAATGATTTAAGATAGTTACCTGGATCGTCCAGAGGACTCCCCTTGCCGGTAACAGCAATAAAATGTTTGGCCGGATCAAGGCCTTTTTTTGAAAAAGACTCTCGAATAATGGTCTCATTGGTAAGGGTCTCCAGGGTGGTGCCGCTCTTGGAAACTATGCTGACAAGACAGCGTTGTAGATCGACCCTATTAAGCACTGCTGCTGCATCGTCGGGGTCAACATTTGATATAAAAAAAACTTCTTTGCCCTCTTGAGCATAAATTTTGAGCGCCTCATAAATCGAGCGGGGCCCTAAATCAGAGCCTCCAATGCCTACATGTATGAGCGTATGAAAGGATTCACCGCGCTCATTGCCTATTTGACCGCTATCGATATCTTCTAGAAATGTTTTTAGTTTTTCAAGTTCTACACTAGCTTGCAAAGTTGCACTCTGATTGCATGGCTCTTTGACGAATATATCTCGACAGGCAGTGTGCAGCACCTGACGCGATTCGCTCTCAACACCCACAATCTTATTCATAACCTCGCCGGCTTTCATTTCTTTAAATTGTCCTACAAAATCGCATTCATCTGCAAGTTCCTGAAGGCCAGCAAGAACCTCGTCATTCACCCTTTGCGTCCAGTAGTGCAGTGAGAAGTATTGTGATGTACTGATATAGTTCAGCAGACGGCCATTTTGCTGCAGGGAGCCTTCTCCCCGAAGATCAAAGGGAGCCCTCGACAATCCCAACAGCTTCTCGTGCGCTTTAGTCTTGCAATATGCTTGTCTTTGCTTCATGCTGGCCTCATTCTCTTTTTAGTTGTTCCCTCTACGCCTTGCTCTTCCTTCTTCTGCCAGTTTTTTTAATTCTGCTATTATTTCACTATACTCATCACACCCATAAATAGCGGAACCGGCAACGAATATATTCGCTCCGGCTTCAGCCGCCATTGCTATTGTTTCAGGAGCAATACCACCGTCAATCTCTATGCCGACCTCCAGCCCCAACGTTGAGATCCTATTCCTCAACTGCCAGATTTTTTCCAAAGTCGAAGGAATAAACGACTGGCCGCCAAATCCCGGATTAACACTCATCAACATCACAAGGTCAACATCCTCCAGGATATAATCAATGGTAGAGAGTGATGTAGCTGGATTTAAAACAACACCTGCCTTTTTCCCCAACTCCTTTATTCTCGCTATTGTTCGGTGTAAATGAGTACAGGCTTCCACATGTACGGTAATCCAATCGGCACCTGCTTTGGCAAATTTGTCAACATACCTGTCCGCATTTGCAATCATAAGGTGAACATCCAGATCTTTTTCTGTTACTCGCCTGACTGCTTCCACAACCAACGGCCCTATCGTTATGTTGGGAACAAAACAACCATCCATAACATCAATATGTATAACATCAGCACCAGCCTGATCCACTGCCCGCACTTCACTGCCGAGGTTGGCAAAATCAGCTGAAAGAATCGAAGGGGCTATCTGAATATCAAGAATATCTTGCATCTCTTTCCTCATAATTTGTATCTTTTTTATTAGATTTTCCTAATTGTTGCAGCGATTAAGTACCGAGAAGAGGGGAACGCTTTTTTTCAGTATAAAGCATTGTCCTCCTTTTCTCTACAGCACTATACCCTTGAGATCTTATTTCCCGGAAGGATTTCTACCAGACCTTCAAGTTCAAGAATGAGTAAAAACTCACTGAATTCAGAAATTTTCATGCCTGATCTCTCGAGCAGCTCATCACGACTGATAGGATATGACTCAACAAAACTATACAGCTGTGATACCCCCCTATCAAGAACCGGTGTAACTTCTTCTTTACTATTATTCTTCAATTGCAGATTGGGAGAAAGCATTCGCAGATCCTCGAAAATGTCATTTTCTGACACAACCAACTTTGCTCCCTGCTGTAAAAGCCAGTGCGTACCTTCGCTTTTACAGGAGTCCACCTGGCCTGGCACAGCATAAACCTCACGTCCCTCATCAAGCGCCAATTGGGCAGTTATGAGTGAGCCGGATTTTTTGGCGGCCTCAACAACCAGCACGCCTTTACACAAACCGGAAATTATGCGATTTCGGGCAGGAAAACGAAAACCTTCAGGCTGTGCGCCAAGCGGATATTCGCTGATTACGACACCATTTTCAACCACCTGTTCAAACAATTGTCTATTTTGTTTAGGATAAACAACATCTATCCCGCAACCAAGCACTGCTATAGTGTTGCCTTCTGCTTCAATTGCACCCATATGTGCCTGACTGTCAATACCCAGGGCCAATCCAGAAACTATGGTAACTCCTGCAGCGGCCAATCTTTTCGATAAAGAATGAGCGGTCTTCCTGCCGTAACTCGTCGATGCACGAGAACCAACTATAGCAAGGCAGCTGCTTGAGAGAACTTCTTTGCTGCCTCGAATGTACAAAACAGGCGGAGGATCCGCTATCTCCTTGAGGCTTGCCGGATACAAATCATCACTGATAGTTATTATATCAGCTCCCATTGCGTCAAGCCGATCAATCTGTATTTTACAGCTGTGCATTACCTCATCTTTTCTATCAATTCCAGTCAAACTGGTTTTCCGAATCCCGGGTATCCTGCTCAATTCTTCAGCAGATTTTTGTAAAACCTCAACTGGACTACCATAGTGGTTTACCAAGTGCCAGAAGCGTGTCACGCCGATCCCCGGCAATTGACTCAATGTCATCCAAGCAATTGTCTGGTCCATCATAAATCATTACATTAGAATAGATTTTCAAAAAAAAGTAGCGGTTCAGGCACCTTGCCTGCACCGCTCTAAAATGGGGCTGCATGCCCGTGGCTTATTGTTGTTCTGGTCTGTTTTAGCTGCAGAGAGTCATAAATTTTTAGTCCCGCTCTCTGATGACCTTCTCTACAGGATGACTTTAGCAAAAAGTTATTGCCTGAATATGTGGCAATAC
>Ga0316201_10003627_pt1 | contig 11416 bp, 19 predicted proteins | sample CS6wburrow_MG_FD_204516 | JGI IMG/M metagenome (GOLD analysis project Ga0316201, IMG submission 204516) | Coastal sediment microbial communities from Delaware Bay, Delaware, United States - CS-6 worm burrow | ecosystem: Environmental > Aquatic > Marine > Coastal > Sediment | place: USA... | reverse complement strand
GCTGTTGAAAGCCAACCCCTGCACAGTCACGCAGGTTAAGACCGACGAGAAGGACGGCTACAGTGCCGTGCAGATCGGTTTCGGTGAAGCCAAGGAAAAGCACCTGGCTATGGCCCAGCAGGGACATCTTAAAGCTAGCGGTGAATTGCGCCGCAACGCCATGGAGTTCCGTGTTGAGGGCAACCATGAATTCAAGGTAGGTGACGCAATCGCGGTCGAGCAGTTCGGCGCCGGCGAGTTCGTTCACGCTACTGCTACCTCCAAAGGTAAGGGCTTTCAGGGCGTCGTGAAGCGTCACGGCTTCCACGGCAGCCCGGCCACACACGGTCATAAAGACCAGCACCGTATGCCTGGTTCCATCGGTTCCGGTGGTGTCGGCCGTGTATTCAAGGGTACCCGCATGGGTGGCCGCATGGGTGGCGATCAGGTGACTGTTAAGAATCTGGAAATCGTTGACGTAGATGCCAAGCAAGGCATCGTGGCCGTCAAGGGTGCCGTTCCGGGAGCGCGTGGCGCGACCGTCGTCATCCGCGGTGGTTACGATAAACGTCAATCGTGGAACTAGTCGCTTATGGCAAAGGTCAAATTATACAATCAAGAAGGCAAAGAAGTCGGCGAGCACAAGCTCAACGACGAAGTTTTTGGTATTGCGGTTAACCCCGCGTTGGTGCACGAGGTGCTGGTTAGCATTCAGGCTAGCGAGCGTCATCCGTACGCCCACACCAAGAGCCGCGGTGACGTTCGTGGCGGCGGCAAGAAGCCGTGGCGCCAGAAAGGCACCGGTCGCGCGCGACACGGTTCGCGTCGTTCCCCGATTTGGGTCGGTGGTGGTATCACCTTCGGTCCGAACAAGGATCGCGACTACTCGCTCAAGATCAACCGCAAGGTCAAGCAGTTGGCCATGCAGATGTGTCTTTCAGACAAGGTCGCCGAACAGAAGCTGGCTCTGGTCGAATCTTTCGGTATCAAGGACGGTAAGACCAAAGAGTATGTCGGCCTGATTAGCAAACTGCCGGTCGAGGCCAAGAAGATGGTTCTGGTCACCGCCGATCCGGACAAGCTGCTGCGTCGCAGCACCAACAACGTGCAGGGTGTCACCGTTCGCAACGTGAACGACCTCGGCATGCGGGACGTGCTCGACAACGAGTTGGTTCTGCTGACTCCAGAAGCTGTCGAAAAGATCGAAAAGAGATTCACGGCCGTTAAGGCGTAATTGCGAATGATATGGGAATCTTAAACAAGATCACAAAGAAGGAGGCCGGCGAGGAGAAGAAGGACGAAGCAAAGAAGTCCGCCAAGCCGAAAGCCGCCGAAAAGAAGGCCGCTAAGCCCGCTGCGGCGAGCAAAAAGCCGGCCGCCAAGTCAGCCGCCAAGGCGGATGACAAGAAAGCCGAGGCCAAGAAGGATGACAAAAAGGCCAAAGGTACAGCCAAGAAAGCTGGTGCCTCACTGTTTGCCTATCAAATCATTCTGGAGCCGGTGCTCACCGAAAAGGGTGATCGCGGCCAGATGGTTGGTAAATACACCTTCTACGTCTCGCGCGACGCCAACAAGGTCGAAATCGCCCGGGCCATCAAGGAACTGTACGGCGTAAAGCCGGTTTCGGTCCGCGTTCTGAACCAGAAAGGCAAAGCCGTTCGGTTCGGTCGCCTGCAAGGCACTCGTAAGAATCGCAAGAAAGCGGTCGTTACCCTGAAGCAGGGTGACACCATTAGCGTCACTGAATAGTCATATGGCGATCAAGAAGTACAAACCGACAACAGCCGGACGACGCATCTCAAGTGTGGACGCTTTTACCGACATCACTAAGACCGAACCGGAAAAGTCGTTGATCAAGATCCGTAAGCGCACCGGTGGCCGCAATGCCCAAGGTCGCATTACCGTTCGACATCACGGCGGTGGCGCCAAGCGCTACATCCGTCTGGTCGACTTCAAGCAGGACAAGTACGACGTTCCGGCTAAGGTGGCCGCAATCGAGTACGATCCGGCGCGCGGCGCGCGTCTGGCCCTGCTCAACTACGTCGACGGCGAGAAGCGATACATCATCGCTCCGCAGGGCGTCAAGGTTGGTGATGAAGTGGTTTCGTCCAAGCAGAGAGTAGAGATCAAGCCCGGTAACCGCATGCCGTTGGAGCAGATTCCGATCGGTATCGCGGTGCACAATATTGAACTGACGCCCGGAATGGGCGGCAAGGTGGTGCGCGGCGCCGGCCTCTCGGCCCAGTACATGGCGCTCGAAGGCAAGTACGCGCAGCTCAAAATGCCGTCCGGCGAAATTCGCCTCTTTCCGCGGTCCGCAATGGCTACGGTCGGCGCCGTCAGTAATCCTGACTACCGACTCATCCGTTGGGGTAAGGCCGGCCGCACCCGTCATCTGGGTGTCCGCCCGACCGTCCGCGGTAAGGTCATGAATCCGGTAGATCACCCGCACGGTGGTGGCGAGGGTCGCCAACCGATCGGTCTAAAGCATCCTAAGACACCCTGGGGTAAGCCCGCGCTGGGCGTGAAGACTCGCAAGAGCAAGAAAGCGTCCGACAGGCTGATTGTCCAGCGTCGTAAGCGGAAGAAGAAGTAATCGCTAATACTATGGCACGAAGTCTCAAGAAAGGACCGATCGTGGACGAAAAACTTGTCGCTAAGTTGGCGGCTGCTCAGCCTGGTAAGGTCGTAAAGACCTGGTCACGCTGGTCGCACGTCACCCCGGAAATGGTGGGTCATACCATCGGAGTACACAACGGCAGGGAACACGTACCGGTAAAGGTCATCGAGAATATGGTCGGTCACAAGCTGGGCGAGTTCGCATCAACCCGAAAATTCGTACGTCACGGAGGTAAGATGCAGAAGGAACTCGAACAGAAGCGGGCCGAAGCCGAGCGCTCTGCCAACAAGGCAGCTGCCGGTAAGAAGTAAAGGCATATGGAAGTGAAAGCAAAAGCCCGACACATCAAAATGTCACCGAAAAAGGTTCGCCTGGTTGCCAACTTGGTCCGAGGCATGGACGTGAGCGCCGCCGAGGCGCAGCTGACTTTCCTCAAGAAAGCCGCTGCCCGCCCGGTGCTGAAGCTGATTCAGTCAGCCCGCGCCAACGCCACGCACAACTTCAAGTTGGACGGTGACGGTCTGTTTATCAAAACAATCACCGTGGACGGCGGTCCGGTGCTGCATCGTTGGATGCCGCGCGCGTTCGGCCGAGCCACTCCGCTTCGCAAGCGTTCGTCGCACATCACCGTGGTGCTCGCCGAGCGCGTCGCCGAAGGCGCTCCGAAGGAGATCGCCAAGGCCGTCGTGAAGAAGGACAAGACCACCGAAGATTCTGAAAAGAAGACTGAGGTGAAGAAGGCCGAGGAAAAGAAACCGGCAGCGAAGTCCGCCACAGCGGATAAAAAGGCTCCGGCGAAAAAGGCTGAGGCCAAGTCCACCAAGTCAGATCAGCCGGCCGCCAAGAAGGCGACCAAGAAGGCCGACTCTGACCAGTCCGCCCCGGCGGACAAGTCTAAGAAATCAAGTTCGTAGAATTATGGGTCAGAAAGTACACCCGAGAATTTTCCGGACGGGCGTCATCTACTCCTGGGGTTCCAAGTGGTTCGGTACCAGGAGAAACATGCCGGATCTCCTGCGTGAAGATACCGCCATTCGAAAATTTCTGTGGAGCAAACTGAAGGAGGCTTCGGTTGACCGCATCGAAATTGAGCGCACACCGCGTGCCGTCACCGTGACGGTCCACACTGCCAAGCCCGGTTTCATTATCGGTCGCGGCGGTACCGGCGTTGAGCAGCTCAAGACCGACCTCAAGAAATTGGTGGGTCGCGGTCGCGCCGACCAGAAGCGAAACCTGAATCTGAACATCATCGAGGTGACCAAGCCGTCTCTGTCGGCCAACATCATCCTCCAATCGATGATTACGGATATCGAGAAGCGCGTGCGTTTCCGCCGCGTACTCAAGATGCACCTCGACCGCGTCCAGAAAGCTGGCGCCAAGGGTTGCAAACTGATGGTCAAAGGTCGTTTGAACGGTGCGGAGATCGCCCGTGAGGAAAAAGTGTCCTGGGGCAGCATCCCGTTGCAGAACCTGCGCGCCGATGTTGACTACGCCCAGGGTTTCGCCCGCACCATTTTCGGTGCGGTCGGCATCAAGGTTTGGATTTATCGCGGAGAAATCTTCAGCGAGAACAACAACCGGCAGGCCAAAGCGAAACTCGGCGAGGTTGTTTCCAAGCCCAAGGCATAACCAGACAAAGATATGTTGATGCCATCAAAGGTCAAATTCCGGAAGATGCAAAAGGGTCGCGGCCGCAACAAGCGAAAAGCCACCACCAAGCTGAACGTCAGCTTCGGCAGCTACGGCTTGAAAGCGCTGGGCGGCGCCTGGGTCACCTCACGTCAGATCGAAGCTGCACGTCGGGCCATGACTCGCTACATCAAACGTGGCGGCAAGGTCTGGATCCGCATTTTCCCCGACAAACCAATCACTTTTCACGGCAACGAGAACACCATGGGCGGTGGTAAGGGCGCGGTCGACTACTATGTCGCCGTTGTCCGCCCCGGTACTGTGATGTTCGAGATGGACGGCATTTCCGAGGAAGTGGCTCGCGAAGCCATGCGCCTGGCCAGCCACAAGCTGCCGATGAAAACCAAGTTCGTAACCAAGTAGAATATGAAGATCAAAGAGTTACGAGAGAAGTCAGACGTCGAGCTCAACAAGATGCTGACCGAACTTCAGAGCAAGCTGCAGGATCTGCGCTTCTCGGTCGCCGGTCGTCGCCTGAAGAGAGTTCGCGAGATGCGCGACATCAAGAAGGGTATCGCTCGCATCATGACTCTGATGAAAGAAAGAGAACTGGCGTCCAAGAAGGTCGAGGCGCCGGTAGAGAAGAAGCCGGTGGAGGCGGAGAAGAAGGAAGCTACCAAAGAGGAAGCTCCAGCCGATACTGCGGCTAAGTAAAGATGTTTAGATGTTTCGCGCTTCGCGCTAGTTGTTTAGATGGATAGAATTTTCTCAACATCTCAACATCAAGGCCCGAAGGGCCGAAACATCTCCAAACATCTCCCAATAATATGGAAGACAAGAAATCACAAAAGAGAACCCTGAAAGGCACTGTCGTTTCCGACAAGATGGAAAAGACGGTCGTGGTTCGAGTTGACAGCATGAAGGTTCACCCGAAATACGGTAAGCGCTTCCTGCAGTCGAAGAACTACAAGGTCCACGACGAGAAGGGGGAGTACAAAGTTGGTGACGTCGTTACTTTCGAAGAGACTCGTCCGCTGTCTAAGGACAAGCGTTGGCGGGTTACCGGTAAGGTTAGCGCATAGGAGATATGGTACAGCATCTATCAATGTTGGCAGTGGCCGACAACTCCGGCGCCAAGAAACTCATGGTGATTCGCGTACTGGGCGGCTATCGCAAGCGTTACGCCGGTATCGGCGATATCGTGACCGCCGTGGTCAAGCAGGCCGTGCCGCACAGTGGCGTCAAGAAATCACAGATCGTGCATGCGGTAATCGTTCGGACCCGCAAGGAAACCCGTCGTGCTGACGGTTCCTACGTCCGTTTCGACGAGAACGCGGCCGTGATCATCGACCGTAAGAACAATGAGCCCAAGGGCACCCGTATCTTCGGTCCGATCGCCCGCGAACTGCGTGCCGCCGGATTCAACAAGATAATTTCGTTGGCCCCCGAGGTCGTCTAACCGCCAGAATTATGAAGATTCGAAAAGGGGACAACGTCAAAGTGATCGCGGGCAAGGACCGCGGCAAAACCGGTAAGGTCATCCAGGCGTTTCCGGCCTTGAACAAGGTCGTGGTCGAGAGCGTCAATACGACTTACAAGCACCTGAAGGTGCGCAAGCAGGGCGAGAAGGGCCAGAAGCTGGAATATTCAGCGCCTCTCTCAACGACCAACGTTCAGCTGATCTGCCCCAAGTGCAACAAGCCGACCCGTCTGGGCGGCAAGCGCCTGGAGGCCGGCGGCAAGGACAAGAAGGTCCGCACCTGCGTGAAGTGCAAAGAAGCAATCGAGTAGTATGGAGAAAACAAGATTACAGACTCAATACGAAAAGCAGGTCGCACCGGCTCTGCTCAAGGAGCTTGATGTGAAGAACGTCAACGCCGTACCGAAATTCGTGAAGGTAACCCTGAACGTCGGTCTGAAGCACGGATTCAAGGACGCTAAGTTCAACGATGCGGTCGAGGCGACCCTTCGTAAGATCAGCGGCCAGAGTCCAGTCAAGACTAAGGCCCGCAAGTCGATTGCCGGCTTCAAGATTCGCGAGGGCAACATCGTCGGTATGTCCGTCACCCTGCGTGGCGCCCGCATGTACGATTTCATCGACAAGCTGATTAACCTGACCCTGCCTCGTGTCCGCGACTTCCGCGGCCTGAACGCAAAGTCGGTTGACCAGCACGGGAACTTGACCATCGGCTTCCGCGAGTTCATCTCCTTCCCGGAGATCGCTCCAGAGGATGCCGACACTCCGCATGGCCTGGAAGTGACCATCGTCACCAACGCCCATGATCGTGAGAAGGGCCTAGCCCTGCTTAAGGCGACCGGTTTCCCGTTCAAGGAAAAGGTCCAAACCAAATAGTAGTGACTTATGGCTACCAAAGCGCAAATTGTTAAGTCCAATAGGAAGCCGAAGTTCTCGACCCGTGTCGTGCGACGCTGCTGGAAATGCGGCCGTCAGCACGGTTACATGAGAGACTTCGAGCTGTGCCGCATCTGCTTCCGCGAGATGGCCCGCAACGGCGAGATCCCGGGTGTCAGAAAGGCCTCTTGGTAAAGAAAGGAGAGAAAATGATATGACAACAGATCCAATCTCCGATATGTTAACTCGGATTCGCAACGCCTACCTGGTTCGCAAGGGCGAGGTTCGCATTCCGTATTCGAACATGAAGATGGCAATCGCCAAGATTCTTGCTGACGAAGGTTATGTCAACAGAATCGAAAAGGTCGACAACGGTTTCGGCGAGATTAAGATCGCGCTGAAATACGACAACGGCAGCTCGGTTATCACCAACATCAAGCGGGTGTCCAAGCCGGGTCTGCGGGAGTACTCTGGCTATCGTGAACTGCCGCGCGTGCGGTCCGATCGCGGTTTCGCCATTGTCTCCACTTCCCAGGGCGTCATGACCAACAAAGAAGCGCGCAAGCGCAAGTTGGGCGGCGAGGTTCTGGCCGAAATTTACTAGTGAAACTTTGATTCCAAGATTATGTCTAGAGTTGGCAAGAAACCAATCGCCATTCCGTCGGGAGTCGAAGTTAAGATCGACGACAAGAAGGTTTCCGTGAAGGGCCCGAAGGGTTCGCTCGAGCAGGAGATTCATCCGCTCGTGACGGTCACTATGGAAGACGGCGAGATTCGCGTTGGTGTCAGCGACGAGGAAGACGTGCGGCAGCGCGCCCTGTGGGGCCTGTTCGTGCGGCTGATCAGCAACATGGTCACTGGCGTGACCGAGGGCTTCGAACGGAAGCTCGAGGTCAACGGTGTCGGCTACAAGGTCGCCATGCAAGGCAAGGCCCTGAAGCTCGACGTCGGTTACTCGCACTCGGTTGAGTTCAATCCGCCGGAAGGCATCGAGCTCGCGGTCGAGAAGAACGTGATCACGGTCAGCGGCATCGACAAGCAGCAAGTCGGCGAGGCCGCGGCCCAAATCCGCAAAGTACGCAAGCCGGAGCCCTACAAGGGCAAGGGCATCAAGTACATGGAAGAGGTAATTCAGCGCAAGGCCGGTAAGGCCGGTAAGGCGGCTGGTTAATCTAAAGCGATATGGCAGACATTAATGCAGCAAAGAAAGTAGCCACTCGTCGTAGCCGTCACCGTCGGGTGAGGGCCAAGGTTACCGGTACGGCCGCGCGACCCAGACTGGCTGTTTTTCGCAGCAACAAACATATCTCCGCTCAGCTGATTGACGACAAGGTCGGTAAGACCTTGGCCGCCGTCAACGAGCAGGAGCTTGATTCAAAAGCCCGCGCCAAGTTGGTGCAGGGTGAAGACGACCGCAAGGGCAAGACCGCGGTAGCTTATGCCATGGGCAAGCTGCTGGCGGACAAGGCTCAGGCGGCCGGTGTGAAGGCGGTGGTGTTTGACCGCGGCGGTTTCGCCTACAAGGGCCGAGTGGCGGCCCTGGCTGACGGCGCCCGGGATAACGGCCTTGAGTTTTAAACCCAGAAATTATGTCCAAACCAACTGGAAAAGGTGGTTCGCGTCGTCGGCCGGACGATCGGGAAAAGAGCGAGTTCGACTCGACTATTCTCGACTTGGCCCGCGTGACTCGTGTCACCAAAGGTGGTAAGCGCATGCGCTTCCGCTCTTGCGTCGTCATCGGTGACCGCAAGGGTCGGGTCGGCTACGGCGTCGCCAAGGGCGCTGACGTTCAGCAGAGCGTCTCGAAGGCCACCAACCAAGCCAAGAAAAATTTGATCAAGGTGCCGATTGTCGAGAACACCGTGCCGCACGAGGTGATGAAGAAGTTCACCGCGGCCAAGGTACTCATCAAGCCGGCTCCTGAAGGTACTGGTATTAAGGCCGGTGGTGCGGTTCGCGTCGTCCTAGAGATGGCCGGCATCCCGAACGTCACCGCCAAGATTTTGGGTACCAACAACAAGATCAACAATGCCAAGGCGACCGTGCTGGCGCTGTTCGACCTGGACGGCGCGACCAAGGCCAAGCCGAGTCAGGCTCCGCAGCGCAGCGAGCGCAAGCCGGGTTCTGGTCGGCCGCCACGCAGCAAGGACGGTGCACCGCGGGTCTCTAAGAAGAAACCAGCCGCCACGGCTGAGACTAAATAGATCGACCTATGGCATTGTCAATGAGCAATCTCAAACCAAAGGCCGGCGCACGCAACAAGCCGAAGCGGCTTGGTCGCGGCAATTCCTCTGGAAAGGGGACGACCGCCGGTCGCGGCACCAAGGGCCAAGCGGCCCGTACTGGTGGCCGCAACCGTCGCCAACTTCGTGGTTTCCGTCAGGTCATGCTGGCCACCCCGAAATTGCGCGGTTTTAAGAGCTTCAAGATCAAGCCAGAGACCGTTCAGCTGGCTACCGTCGCCAAGGCGTTCGGTGCGAGCGAGGTGGTCACCCCAGAAGCACTGGCCAAGAAGGGCTTGGTTTCCAAGACCCGCTACGGCGTCAAGATTATCGGCAGCACCAAGAAGCTGCAGTCTAAGCTGGTAATTTCCGGTTGCGCCGTTACCGACAGCGTTCGCGCTGCGGTGGAGGGTGCCGGTGGGGAAGTGAGATAAATCTCCGAGCTTGAAGCTTGGAGCTTCAAGCTTGAAGAACACGCCACTTGCAAATCACTTCAAGCTTCCAGCTTCCAGCTTCAAGCTTTTTCCCCCGCGTGGTATCATACCTTATGTCCGCGGTCATTATTCACTGACCGCACAATCATAGAACTTTATGATGAAAACCCTCCAGAAGATTTGGAAAACGAAAGACCTGCGCAACAGCATACTTTTTGTTCTGTTGATGTTGGTCATATTCCGCGCTGCCGCCCACATACCGATTCCCGGAGTGGACACCGCCGCGCTCAAGGATTATTTCGCTTCAAATCAGATTCTCGGCTTGTACAACATGTTCTCCGGTGGCGCAATGGAGCAGTTCTCCGTGGTCGCCCTGGGTGTCGGACCGTACATCACCGCCTCGATTATTTTCCAGCTGTTGGCGATGATCATTCCGCGCCTCGAGGAGATTCAGAAGGAAGGCCAGTCCGGTCAGGAGAGAATCAACACTTACACTCGTCTGGCCACTGTGCCGTTGGCGCTTCTGCAGTCCTACGGCATCATCACCCTGCTGCGTCAGTCCGGCAACGGCATCATCTCCAATGACTTGAGTTTCTTTCACTTGGCATTGATGATGGTGACGATGGCCGCCGGTACGGTATTCCTGATGTGGATCGGTGAGCTGATTTCCGAGCGCAAGATCGGCAATGGTATTTCCATCATGATCTTCGCCGGTATCATCGCTTCCATGCCGACCACTCTGCAGCAGGCCATTGCCACCTTCGATTCGTCGCAGATTGTGTACTGGGTGGCGTTCGCTGCGGTCGCTCTGGCGACTGTCGCCGGTGTGGTCTTCATTACCGAAGGTCAACGCAATATCCCGGTTATCTACGCCAAGCGTGTCCGGGGCGCCAAGACCTACGGTGGTGCCGAGACCTTCCTGCCGCTGCGCGTCAACATGGCCGGCGTGATTCCGATTATCTTCGCTATCTCGATCATCCTGATTCCGACCATGATCGCCCAGCTGTTTATGAGGGCCAAGACCCAATGGCTGGCCGACCTGTCGCTGAGCACGATCGAACTGTTTCAGAACCAGCTGTTCTACGGCATCATGTACTTCCTGCTGGTGTTCGGCTTTACCTACTTCTATACCGCGGTTATTTTCCATCCGGACCGGGTGGCCGATAACCTCCAGAAGCAGGGCGGCTACGTGCCGGGCGTCCGTCCGGGCCGACCGACCGCCGAGTTCATCCAGCGGACCATCAACCGTATCATGCCGGCCGGGGCTTTCTTCCTGGCGACCATCGCGGTCCTGCCGCTCATCATGCAAGAGGCATTGGGCACGGCGACCATGGCGATTGGTGGCGCGAGCATGCTGATCGTCGTGTCGGTCGTGATCGACATGAAGAATCAGGTCAATTCGCAGCTGACCATGCGTGACTACGAGCAGATCTAGCAAGTCACTGAAATGAAAATAAAGAGCCGGCCGCAAGGTCGGCTCTTTTGGTTGCGATTCTTCCTAGTGTACGAAGTGGGTGTAGCCAAGCAGGGGCTGGGGTGAGGTCAAAAAAATTGACCCCGCTCATAGAGAGGGGTTAATAGGGTGCCGTGGAGGGGCTTGTCAACGACTTGCAGAGTACACCTCCAGGGGTGACAGATCATTACGCCAAGGGTTACAAAGGTGTGGCGACATTCTAGACTGGATGCATCAAATCCTGTCACAGGGTGGCGCACCCAGTCTAGAATGTCGCCGTCCGGCACAGATGTTGTCATAGGGAAGTAGTAATCTCCGCTTTACGGGAAGTAGAATCTTCCGCCTCTGCTAGTCTGTGGAGGTATGAAAAACACACTACCCATGACACTCAAACAGCTCAGCAGGCTCGACGTCATCAGTCGCGCCGCAAGGAGGGAGATAACCCAGGGGGCGGCCGCGAAGATGCTGCACGTCACCGATCGCACGGTTCGGGAATACCTGCGGCGGCTGGAGCGGGAAGGCCCGGGGTTCCTGCAGCACGGGCTGAAGGGCCGGCCGTCCAACAACCGCATCCCCGACAAGGAACGGAAGAAGATCGAGTCGCTGCTGCAGGACAAGTACCCGGACTTCGGCCCGACTTTCGCCGTCGAGAAGCTCCGTGAGCTGCACGGCATCGAACGCGACAGGAAGACCGTGCTGTCGATACAGGTTTCGCTCGGTCTCTGG